>Ga0256405_10010677_pt1 | contig 12016 bp, 10 predicted proteins | sample RumenRJG_02DNA_FD_189096 | JGI IMG/M metagenome (GOLD analysis project Ga0256405, IMG submission 189096) | Bovine rumen microbial communities from Lethbridge, Alberta, Canada - RJG_02 | ecosystem: Host-associated > Mammals > Digestive system > Stomach > Rumen | place: Canada: Alberta...
AGTCATTTCGCTGCGGATTGGATTCCCGCTGAGCACTATCCTGTCGGCGGGGAAGAATTTCTCCATCCCTTCATATGCCACGCAGATCTTCTGCACTTTCTTGCCGAGGATCCTGTTGGTCAGGCCGGCGAATCCGTTCTGCTCCTGGATCAGGGAGGGGATGTGCTTGCGGGTGGCCTGCCACAGGAGGGGGGCGCTGGCATAGCCTCCGACACCGACTGCTACGTCGGGCTTGAACTCATCTATGATCTTTCCTGCCTTGCGGATGCTCTGGAGCACCTTGAACGGTACTTTGAGGTCGTTCTTGATGTTCTCCCAGCTGAGCTGCCTCTGCAGGCCCAGCATCGGCAGGCCGATTATCTTGTAGCCTGCTGCGGGGACCTTTTCCATCTCCATCTTGCCTTCTGCGCCGACGAAAAGGATCTCCGTGTCCGGGTTCATGGCCTTGAGGCCGTTCGCAATCGAGACGGCCGGGAAGATGTGTCCTCCGGTTCCGCCGCCGCTTATTATGACTCTCAGTGGTTTATATTCCATATCCATTCTCCTTTGCTTCATTTATTCAAGCGGGCTGTCAATGCTTTCCAGGGCCTCAAGTTCGTCAAGTGTGTCCCTGACATCGTCGTGATGAACGGTAAGGGGTTCAGCATGGGCATCTTCCCTGGCCATCTTGGCCTTAGCCATCCGGCTGATGGAAAGGATTATGCCGAAGGCTATGCTGAACATGAGGAAGGATGAGTTACCGTGGCTTATCATCGGCAGGGTCTGCCCGGTCATCGGCCCGATGTCCACATTGACCATCATATGCATCATTGCCTGAAGCGCTATCAGCAGGACGAGTCCCGCCACTGTGGTCTTCGCGAATGCATTGTCGCAGCTCCGCACTATCATCGAGCCCCTTGACAGCAGGCTCAGGTACAGTATTATCACTATTATCCCGCCGATCAGGCCGTATTCCTCGACTATGAAGGAGAACATGTAGTCCTCGAACATTACCGGGGTGACGTATCTCTGGGTGCTCTTCCCGGGCCCTTTACCGATGATCTTGCCTTCCCGTATCGCTATTTCGGCACTCATCGGCTGCTGGAGCTTGTCCACTGCATCCTGGTACTCGGGTGAGTTCTTGGGCGCGGTCATTATGATGGTCATCGGGTCCTGTTCGTGGCTCTTGGAGGCTATCCTGCCAAGGGCGGTGTCCAGGTGGGGGAAAGGCTTCTTGTCGGCCGGGAACGGGGCGTTGAAGGCTATCAGCAGGAGAATGAAGCCGACTGCCACTAGTCCCGAGGCAAGCATATGCTTGATCTTGAATCCGCCCAGCAGGATCGTCAGGAACATGATCCCTCCGATGAATATGGTACTTGACAGGGAGCCGACCATCATTCCGGCCGCCGTGGAGAAGATCGGGAAGTAGATGTAGATGATCCGTTGCCAGAGGGGCTTTGCCAGCCAGCTCAGCTTCTCATTGTCCTTGAAATGGTTCGGAATCCAGAGTTCCCCTTTGTTGTAGGCCGTGACCGCCCATGCCAGGTAGAGGATCATGGCGACTTTCACGAATTCGAAGACATGGATCTGGATCGGGCCGATCTTGAGGATCCTCCAGGCGTGGTTGAGCATTATCGGCTTGATGAATCCCAGGGACTGGTGTGACGCCAGGATGAGAAGCATCGTGATGGAAACCAGGTATCCGAACTGTGCGAAGAAACGGTAGATGCCAATCTTGCGTATGCTGTACAGGGCTACTATCAGGCCGAGCCCCAGGGCCGCGACCATCATCTGTTCCCTGACTATCGACATCCTGTCGCTGTGGGTCTGGAGGGCAAGCTGGGGAGTGGATGAGAAGACGGCTACGATGGAGAAGAGCATGAGCAGGAGTACGATCATCCACACCACCTTGTCTCCTTCAAGGCGGTCTACGAAATTCCAGAATCCTTTTTTGTCTCCGCTTTTCATCTTTGCACTCCGTCAGAGGTTCCTTACAGCTTCCTTGAACTGGTTCCCGCGGTCTTCCATGTTCTTGAAGAGGTCGAATGAGGCGCAGCAGGGGCTGAGCAGCACCACGTCGCCTTCTTTCGCGAAGGCGGCACTGCGGGTAACCGCCTCCTGGGCGCTGAGTACGTCACATATGTTCTCTTTCCCTACGATATCTTCGAATGCCGCGTGAATCTTGGCATTGTCAACACCCATGCATACGATGGCATGGACTTTTTCGCGCACAAGGGGGATGAGCACGCTGTAGTCGTTGCCCTTGTCCACCCCGCCGACTATCCAGACTACCGGACGGTTCTGGCTCTCCAGGGCGTACCATGCGGAATCCACGTTGGTGGCCTTGGAGTCATTGATGTAGAGGACGTCCTTGATGCTCAGGACTGGCTCGAGCCTGTGCTCGATGGGCTGGAATGTGGCGAGGGAGTTGCGGATGACCTCGTTGTCTATGCCCGAGGCTTTTGCCGCTATCGCTGCAGCCATCGAGTTGTAGATGTTGTGCTTGCCTCCCAGGGCCAGCTCCTTGAGATAGACGTCGCATTCCTCGTCATCAACCTTGACTATGAACCGGTCGCCTTTGACATATGCTCCCTGTGGCACTTCCCCTTTCTGGGTGAAGGGGAGTTTCTTTGCCTGGGTGATGATCTTGTCGAGGTGCTCGATGGTTATCTCATCGTCATTGTCGAAGATGAAGCAGTCCTCCGGGCGGAGATTGCGGATGAGGCGGAATTTTGCCTTCACGTAGTTCTCCAGCTTGTAGTCATACCTGTCCAGATGGTCCGGGGTGATGTTCGTTATGATGGCTATGTCCGGGCGGAAATCATAGCAGTTGTCGAGTTGGAAACTACTGATTTCCAGTACATAGTAGTCGTAATGCTCGGTAGCTACCTGAAGGGCATAGCTCTTGCCGATGTTGCCTCCGAGGCCGACGTTGAGGCCGGCGTTGCGAAGGAGGTAGTAAATCAGGGAAGTGGTGGTTGTCTTGCCGTTGCTCCCGGTAATGCAGATCTTTTTCGCAGTGTCATAGCGGCCGGCGAATTCGATTTCGGAGATCACCCTTATACCCTTTCCTTCCACCTCGCGCACCATGGGGGCGGAGGAGGGGATTCCGGGGCTCTTGATGACCTCGTCGGCAGAGAGTACCTTCTCCCTGGTGTGTCCGCCTTCTTCGAAGGGGATGTCCCATTTGCGGAGGACCTGTGCATACTCTTCCTTTATCTTCCCGTTATCCGACAGGAAGACATCGAAGCCTTTCACCTTTGCGAGCACTGCGGATCCGACTCCGCTTTCAGCTCCACCCAGAACAACAATTCTCGACATATCCGTTAATATTCTTCTTTTGTCAACGTATCTTAAGCAAGGCCAGGGTCGCGACGGCGCACAGGGCGCCTACGATCCAGAAACGCATCACTATCTTGGCTTCCGGCAGGGCCTTTTCCGGGGTCGTGATCGCTGCGGGGATGCCCTCTTTCTGGTAATGGTGGTGCAGGGGCGTCATCTTGAAGACCCTGCGTCCGGCACCGTATTTCTTCTTAGTGTACTTGAACCAGAGTCTCTGGATGAGCACGGACAGGCTCTCCACCAGGAATATCCCGCAGAGGATCGGGAGGAGGAGTTCCTTGCGGATAAGTATGGCGCTGACTCCGATGATGCCGCCGATTGTCAGGCTTCCGGTGTCTCCCATGAAGACCTGGGCGGGGAAGGAGTTGTACCACAGGAATCCGATGAGGGCTCCGACGAATGCGGCCATGAATATCGCCACCTCTCCCGTGCCTGGTATGTACATTATGTTGAGGTAGGATGAGTCCACTATGTTGCCGCTCAGCCAGGCCAGGATGCTTATCACTACTCCCACTATCGCCGAGACTCCGGCCGATAGTCCGTCCATCCCGTCAGTCAGGTTGGCTCCGTTGGAGCATGCAGTGATGACCAAGACTATCATCAGGACGTAGATGGCCCATTTGCAGTACCAGCCCCACGTCCCTTTGAAGGGTGAAAGGTACTTGTAGTCGAATTCGTGGTCCTTGATGAACGGGATGGTGGTCTTGGTGCTCTTGACCACATCCTCGTCATGCCATGCGGATTCGGTAACGAGGGTCTCGCTGTCAACGGTCCTGACATCCTCCTGGCTTATCACGTTGGGCGTCCCGACCTTCTCACGGACGACTACGTCGTCATTGAAGCAGACAGTGAGCCCGATGATGAAGCCCAGTGCTATCTGGGCAACCAGCTTGGCCTTCTCGCTCATTCCTTCCTTGTTGTGCCTGAAGACCTTGATGTAGTCATCGGCAAAGCCCAGCAGGCCGCACCAAAGGAGGGTCACTATGAGCAGGATGGTGTAAATGTTCCCGAGGTCGCAGAACAGCAGGACCGGGACCAGGATCGAGAGCAGGATGATGACACCTCCCATGGTGGGGGTGCCCTTCTTGGACAGCTGTCCCTCAAGGCCCAGGTCCCTGATAGTCTCCCCGAGCTGGCGGCGCTGCATCATACGGATGTAGGGCCGGCCTATCAGGAAGGTCAGCAGGATGGCGGACACTGCGACGAGCATGCCCCTGAACGAAAGGTAATTCATCAAGTGGACCCCTGGGAAGTCTATACCATGGCTCTGGAAGTATTTGAAAAGGGCGTAAATCATTTGATCATTGGTTTTCTAAGGTTTTGTACACTTCCTGGACGATTTCCCTCTCGTCGAAATGGCTTTTGACCCCACCGAGGATCTGGTAGGTTTCATGGCCTTTCCCGGCAAGGAGGACCGTCGAGTTCTCTGGTGCGAGAATAATCGCCGTACGTATAGCTTCCCTTCGGTCCGCTATGAATATTGTTTTTGAGAGTCCTTTCACTGAGAATCCTTTACGGATGTCTTCGAATATGTCTTCGGTCTTTTCGGAACGGGAGTTGTCGCTCGTGACGATTATCCTGTCCGCGTATTTTTCGGCAACTGCGGCCATCTCAGGCCTCTTTGTCCTGTCCCTGTCTCCTCCGCATCCGAAAAGGCATATGAGCTCCCTTTCCGGGGCTATGTCCCTGAGGGTGGACAGCACGTTCTGCATCGCGTCCGGGGTGTGGGCGTAGTCGATGACCGTGGAGAGCCCCCTGGGGCCCCTGAGGTTCTCGAGGCGGCCCTTGGCTGAATCCAGCCTGCTGATCGCTAGGAGGGCTTCGTCGGGATCCGTACCCAGGCAGACGGCGGTCGTGTAGATGGCCAGTATGTTGTAGGCGTTGTGCCGCCCGATGAGCTTGGTCCACGCTTCTTTGCCGTCGATGCGCATGCACATTCCCTCGAAACTCTCTTCGATGATACGTCCCCTGTGGTCCGCCATGCTGCGAAGGGCATATGTCACAATCTCCGCCTTGGTGTTCTGGACCATGGTCATCCCGTTCTTGTCATCGGCGTTGGTGATCGCGAACGCATCCTTCGGGAGGGAGTCGAAGAAGAGCTTCTTGCACCTGAGGTATTCTGCGAATGTCTTGTGGTAGTCCAGGTGGTCATGGGTCAGGTTGGAGAAGATCCCGGCCTTGAATTTCAGGCCGCTGACCCTTTCCTGCTCCATCCCTATCGAGCTGACCTCCATGAAACACCAGCCGCATCCGCACTGGACCATCTCCGCGAGGAGGGAATTGATGGTGATCGGGTCGGAAGTAGTGTTCGGGGTGTCGTAGCGCTTGGTCCCAACGTAGTTCGCTATGGTGGAAAGCAGACCGCAGTTGTAGCCCATTCCCATGAACAGGTTGTAGAGCAGGGTCACCGTGGTAGTCTTTCCGTTTGTTCCGGTGATTCCCACGAGGGTGAGGTCATGCGAAGGATTACCGTAGTAATTCGCTGCCATGATCGCCACGCCGTGGCGGGAATTCTCCACTTTGACATATGCCGCATCCTCCCCGCCGGGGCAGCCTGCGGCCTGCGCTGCGCATATGTCGTCGTCTTCATATGCCACGGCCACCGCCCCCGCTTTCAGTGCGGAGCCGATAAAAGCCTGTCCGTCAAGGTCGTGTCCCTTGACTGCGATGAACAGCGAACCAGGTACTACCTTCCGGGAGTCCGAGCATATGTGCGTTATCTCCAGGTCTTCATTGCCCCTGACCTGGATGACCCCGCTGTCCTTTATTATTTCCCTCAGCTTCATTTTCTCACTTCAATACAATCGTAACTGTCTGTCCTTTCGCCAGTTCCTTTCCTGGAGCGGGGCTTTGGGACTGCACGGTCCCGCTGCCGCTCCACTGGCACCTGTAGCCGCTGTTCTCTATGGAATAGACTGCGTCCTTGAGCCCGTAGCCTTTCACGTCCGGGACCAGCAGCTTCTGCCCTTTCTGCGGTTTCTCCGCCAGCTTCGGGGATGGCATCCTTGGGACTGCCGCCCTTGCCGTGGTGTCCGGCATGGCTTCCGGTTCCATGGCATAAAGCGCGTCCACGATCTCGCCCATGGCGAGGGCGGGGATGGTACCTCCGTAGTAGATCACGTGGGAAAGGGCTGAATATATGGTGATTATGGCGGTGTATCTCGGTTTATCCGCAGGGAAGAAGCAGACGAAGGTCGCCTGGCTTTTCTTCCTGCCGTAGATGTCGGAGTACGGATCCTTGGAGCCTTTCAGCTCGGAAGGGGAGAGGACGACCCAGGATGTTCCGGTCTTTCCGGCCACCTGCCAGTGGCATGACTTGAGCCGTTTTGCCGTACCTTCCTCTACGACGGCCTTCAGTCCCCTGAGTATTGTGTCGGCCGTCGCCTGGCGGCATATGGATGCGTTGAGCACGCTCGGACCGTGTTTTTCCTTTACGATACCGTTCTCTTCAATGGCTTCTACAAGGTAGGGCTTCATCATCCTGCCTTTGTTCGCTATCGCGTTGTAGAAGGTGACTATGTGAAGCGGGGTCTCGGCTACGGAGTAGCCCATGGCCACCTGCCCGAGGTCCGTCTTGCTCCACCATGGTGAGTCCGGACTCGGAATCGACGGGGTGGCAAGGCCTTCCAGGTCGAAGTCGAATGCCTCGCCCAGCTTGTACTGGTAGAGATGGTCCAGGAACTCCTTGGGCCTGTCGTTGTAGTAATGGACGGCGAGCCAGCGGAACATGTAGTTGGACGAGACCTTGTATCCTTCTATGATGGGGATAGTCTTCGCGCCGCCGTGGGCCGCTTCGTACTGGGTGATATGCTCGTCAAAGCCCGGGAATCCGGCCATGTAGCCGTGGTTGGTCGGGATCTCATCGTCGAGGCTCTTGATTATGCCGTCTTCGATGCAGGTCATCAGGGTTGTGGTCTTGAAGACTGAACCGGGTTCCCCTTTCCGGCTTATGGCTATGTTCAGGCTCTCGTTGAGTGCTCCGCTGGTGGAGTCCCTCAGAAGGTTTACCATAGCCCTTACCGCACCTGTCTTGACGTCGAGGATGACCACGCATCCTCCCTCGATCTCCATCTTGTCCTGGATCTGGTTGCGCAGGGCATGGTCAGCCACATCCTGGATGTCTATGTTCAGGGTGGTCCTGACGTCCAGTCCGTCTTCGGGGGCTACGAAGGTGCTGTCGTAGTTCTGGATCTGCCTCCTGTTGTCGGAGTATTTCAGCCATTCAACACCTTCTTTTCCGTGCAGGACGTAGTCGTATTTCCCCTCAAGGCCTATGTGGTTGTTGCCGTTGGACATGCTGTTGTCCTTGATGTAGCCGATCGTCCTGCGGGCGAGCGTCCCGTAGGGATACTGCCTGGTGTCGTTTTTCACCACGATCATCCCGCCGCTGTAGCCGCCCTCATTGAAGAGGGGGAACTTCTTGACTTTCTGGAGGGTTTCGTGGTCGATCTGGGGGCCTATGCGCAGGTATTTGCTGCCGTTCTTGCGGCCGTTGTAGATCATTGAGTAATACTCGTCCGCTGTCTTGTCGCCGAATGTGGCTGCGAGTTCCCTGGAGAGGTCACGGGCCTTGGAGAGCCACTCCCTCTCTTTTTCAGCTCCGTCGGAGGACCTTGCGAAGGCTTCTTTCTGGACCGTGCAGTCCATGCGTATCTGGTACATCGGGGTGGACATCGCCAGGAGCCTTCCGTCATATGAGATTATCGATCCCCTGGACGGGTCCAGCGTGTTGCGGATTCCGCGCGGCCGGAATATCCTTTCGATTTCCGGATCCTCTTTCTTGAAGAACTGCAGGTAGATTATCTTGCCGATGATCGCGAAGGAAATCAGCAGGCAGAGGAGATAGATGAAGTAAACGATGGCGCCTGTCGTCTCGTTTGTCCTGGTTTTCCTGCTGTCCCTTCCCTTTGCCATCACTTCACTGTCTTTACAGCCGGTTTGGCCGGCATCGTAACCTGAGACCCCTTCTCGCGGAGGAGGTCCTGTATCTTGGTCATCCTGTTGAGGCTGGCGACTTCCACCGTCTTCTGGGCGTGGTAGATCTCCATGTCATTGAGGATCTCGCGGTTCCTTTCAACCTTCGCGAAGGTCTTCTCCATCATCAGGCTCAGCCATATGCTGACGAAGAAGAGGATGAAGGTGTAGAGGATGTGGATGAAGTAGTTGGACACCTTGATCCTCCTCATGAAATCCCCTTTCAGGATGGATAACCCGAGCTCCCTGGCAAAGCTGCCTATGTCCTTCAGCCTGAATTTCCCGCTCATTCTCCTGCCTCCATTATCCTTTCTGCGACCCGCATCTTTGCGCTGCGGGCGCGGGTGTTTGACGCTATCTCCTGCTCCTGTGGAGTTACCGGTTTCCTGTTCACCGCCTTGAGGGGGACCCTGAGGACGCCGAACTCATCCTTGCGGTCTTCTCCCGAGATGTTCCCGGAGCGGATGAATTCCTTGACCATCCTGTCTTCGAGGGAGTGGTAGGTGATTACCACCAGGCGGCCTCCGTCCTTGAGCGAACGGACGGCTCCCTCCAGGAATTTCTCCAGGGAACGCATTTCCTGGTTCACCTCGATCCTGAGGGCCTGATAGACCTTGGCCAGCCACTTGTGGCCGGCAAGTTTCGGGGTCAGGGGCTCCAGTACTTTGTCAAGGGCCGTGGTGGTGGTTATGGGCTCCCTGGTCCTTGCAGACACTATCAGGGAGGCGATCCGGTGAGACTGAGGAAGTTCTCCCCAGACGCGGAAGACCTTTTCCAGGTTTTCCTGGGTTTCTCCGTTCACCACATCGGCGGCGGTGCGTTTCCCGGATGCATTCATACGCATGTCGAGCGGGCCTTCCCAGCGGAAGCTGAAACCCCTGTCAGGGGTGTCGAACTGATGGGAACTGACTCCCAGGTCGGCCAGGATCCCGTCGAAGATCGCTCCTTGCTTCCCGCTGCCGCTTCCGTGCTGTGCCTCATATAGCAGGGCATAGTTGTGGATGAAGCGGAAATTGTTGTGGACCAGCGTGAAGCGCGGGTCTTTTATGCTGCAGGAGGACACTGCGTCAGCGTCACGGTCGAAGGCGATGAGCCTTCCGTCGCCGTTTAAGCGTGAAAGTATGGCGGCAGAATGCCCGCCGCCTCCGAATGTGACGTCGGCGTAGGTTCCGGATGGATCTGTTATCAGTGAATTGATGCTCTCCTCGAGGAGCACAGGATTGTGGTACTCAGACATATCCGCTGTTTCTCTATCTGTTTTCAGATAGTTTTGCAGCGATTTCAAGAAGTTTGTCGTGCGAAACCCGTTCGGATTCATATTTGTCTTCCGCCCAGATTTCAATCTTGTAACCACAGCCTGCGAAAACCACCTCTTTTGTTATCCCAATAGATTCAAGGAGCTTCCTGGGAATCGTGATACGTCCAAGTTTTTCGTCAGGCTTGACGACGGCACTCTCACGCCAGAACTCGCTCCAGAGACTATCGTGATCTTTGTTGAACATTATGTTCAGCTTGCCGTACATCTCGCTGGACTGGCGTTCCCATTCTTCGAATGTGAACATGTCCAGGCAGTCTTTGAACAGGTTCTTCTTCAGGACGAACCGCATGTCTCCCGAGGGAGGCATAAGGCTTTTCAGCGGCGAGGGGAACACAACGCGCCCCTTGTCGTCGAGTTTTGCCGAGCAGTTGCCGATGAATGTTACCATGAACCTGTGGTTTGAGCTTTTACTTTCACGCTAGTCGGACACAAAGATAATTAATCTTTTCCATTTTCTTCCACATATTCCCAAATTTTTCCACAAAATTTTCCACACATGGATTTGGCAAGATTGGCTTATGCGTTACAGCCTCCCAGGAAGCCTTCGCAGACGCTCATCCCACCACCGCTTTGCGGCGGTCCCCCCGTTCACGAGGTCACGGGCGACCACGGGCTTCCTGGGAGGCTGTAACGCATAACCAGGCAATGCGGCCAAAAAAAGAGCCAGCCCATTTTTGGGCCGGCTCTTTTGTCTGTAATCCTGGATTGTCAGATCTTCTCTCCGAACGCCAGGTCACCGGGATCTCCTATGCCCGGGATTATGTACGACTGGCTGGTGAGCTCTTCATCGATGGCGGCGGTCCAGAGGGTGACGTCGTCCCCGAATTTCTTGCTCAGTTCCTCTACAGCGTAAACACTTGACACAGGGCAGACTATGTGAGTATGAAGCGGGGTTCCCCCAAGCTCGATGAGCTTGTTGTAGGAGATCTCCATGGAGGCTCCGGTAGCCAGCATCGCATCGGACACGATCAAGACCTTGCCTTCAAGTGATGGACAGTTGCTGTACTGTACGTTGATGTGGTAGTCATCTTCCCTGTCGTATTTCCTCCAGGCTGCTATGAATGCGCAGTCCGAGTCATCAAAGACCTTCAGCAGGCCATTCTGGAGCGGCAGTCCGGCTCGCAGGATAGTTGCGAGGACCAGCACGGAATCACAGGTCGGGACCTCGGCCGTCCCAAGGGGTGTCTCTACCTCTTTTGGAGAATATGAGAGTGTCTTGCTGAGTTCATATCCGAATATTTCCCCGATGCGTTCCATGTTGGCACGGAAGCGCATCCTCTCTTTCTGGACCGTACGGTCGCGGAGCTGGGCAATGAAATTGTTCAGAACTGAATTCGTTCCACCGAGATTGATGACTTTCATGTTGGTTCGTAAGGCTTGATTCCAAGTCCAAATCTAAGCATTATTTTCTTACAATCGTCATTTTCTCGTCTGAAAAACTGAAGTACCGGTCATCTGCGAATATGATATGGTCCATGAGGGATATGTCGAAGGGCTCTACGGCGCGCCTGACGGTCCGCGTCACCCTGATGTCATCGGCTCCCGGCCTGGGGCTTCCGGAGGGGTGGTTGTGGATGAGGATCAGGCTGCTTGCCTTCTTCTCAAGTGCTTTCCGAACCAGCACCTTGGTGTCTATCGTAGTGCTGCTGATGCCCCCGGTGCTCAGGGTTTCTTTGCCTATGACATAATTGGCGCGGTTCAGGTACAGCACCCAGCACTCTTCATGGTCCAGCCCTTTGAGGTGGGGCATCATGATCCTGTACACTGTCTCCGGGGATGTGACCGGAGTCTTGTCCGGGGCCCCGCTGTCCGCGCAGAAACGCCTTCCAAGCTCGATTGCCGCGGAAATGGCCAGTGCCTTTCCGACCCCTATGCCGGGGATGTCGCAAAGGGATTCAAGGGAGACCGAGGCCAGTGCTGAAACCGAGCCGTCAAGCGCTGACATTATTTCCCGGGAGAGCTCGACGGCATTGCGCTGTGAGTCGCCGGTACGTATCAGGATTGCCAGGAGTTCTGCATTGCTCAAGGCAGCTGGCCCTTTTGAGAGCATCTTCTCACGGGGCCTGTCATCGTAGGAAAGTTCTTTTATCCGCATATGTCTGCATGTTTTTATGCGAACATATGGAATAAGCGGGGCTCCCGGCCTAAGAAAGGTAAAAAGAGGGCCGGAATTTACGGATCTTTGGAAATCAGAGCTCTTTGCGCAGGCGTGCTTTCGGGATGCCAAGCTGGTCGCGGTACTTTGCTATAGTACGGCGGGCGACCTTGTAGCCGCGTGCCTCCATCTCCGTCACGAGCTGGTCGTCGGTAAGGGGCTTCTGCTTGACCTCATTGTCGACGCATTCCTGGAGAGCCTTCTTGAGCTCCCTTGTAGAAACCTCATCACCTGCCTGGTTCTCAAGA
>Ga0256405_10010678_pt1 | contig 12015 bp, 10 predicted proteins | sample RumenRJG_02DNA_FD_189096 | JGI IMG/M metagenome (GOLD analysis project Ga0256405, IMG submission 189096) | Bovine rumen microbial communities from Lethbridge, Alberta, Canada - RJG_02 | ecosystem: Host-associated > Mammals > Digestive system > Stomach > Rumen | place: Canada: Alberta...
TTCATAGGAATTTACAAAAAAAGTCCATACGCTTATATGAGTTTTGATGGTGAAACTCACGAAGTTACGCCCGAAATTTTACAGAAAATCAAGTCGCCCGACGATACACAATGGTTTCAGCTTTTGCGTCAGACGGCTACAATTTCTTACGCCCGTGAAACCAAACCCGTGTATATGCTTTGGAATATCAAGGCTACCAAAGAGTTTGGCGACAATGCAAAACTGTCTTTTTTTGTAAACGGTATTTTCGACATCCATCCCGAATACGTTAGCAGCACTTCGGCACGCACCAAAAGAGAATGGAGCAACCCGTTTTTTGGAATGGAACTTATTTTAAACATCGCTAAAAACAACGAAAAATGAAATATATTTTATCCTTAATATTCCCGTTCATATTTTGCAGTGCGTTTGCTCAGACCGAATTGTTGACCTCAACAGCATTGTATTCGCTTGAAAAACAGATTGATGCTGATACTTCAGAACAAACCGCTGCTTCGATTTTTACTTCGTTTTCCGCATCAGAAACCGATGGCGATTTCCTTGTTTACAAAGGTCGTTCAGGCAACAAAGCCGCTTTGGAAGGCATTGCGATAAAAGACTATGGAAAATACGGAATCCTTTCCGGCAGAGCGTATTATGCAAAAGGTTTAGACCGTGACATCTCTTGGAATGCAATGCGGTTTCCCGATTTTTACATGCCTTACATCATTACAGATTCCACCGGTGGGGACAGTCGTTTTGAAATTTATTGTGCAGAAAGCGGCTATGCAAAAAATATCAATAAATGGCATTTGGGTTTTGATTTTAAGTTTTTCGGTGAACAAGCCTACCGCCTTACCGACCCGCGCGTGTTAAACAATACCACGTTTCTAACTTTCAAATTATCAGTTGGTAAGACATTTAAAAATCAATCAGGAGTGCTTGCCACATTCTATTATATGCGCAACAAACAGTATGAACACGACCGATATTGGCGTCCGGGCGAACAACAACGATTTTTCGTGCTTTACGGATTCGGGCTTTACGATATGAAAGAGAGCGTCGTGTCTTTTGGCGTGTCAAGGATGTATTATATCAACAATTTTGGCAGTGAACTTTTTTACATCTTGTCAAAATCCGGCAGATTAAACGCAACAATCGGATTTACTTACGATTACAAAAAGATGTATACCGAAGAAAGCGATATTCTGAAACTCTATAATACTTGTACTCATAATTTGTTACCAAAAGTTGACATCAAATATGCTTTTACTAAAAAGTTTGATGTTAAATTGCAAAGTATAAGCGATATTTTAATGAGAAAAGGTTACGAAAATATCTATGAAAAATATGTAACTGATGTTGCAACTTCAACATACGATTTCCGTAAAATTGCCGACGAGCAAAACTATATTTTTAATTTGATTGATTCTAAAAATACTTTGCGTTTCGAGTACAATAATGATAAAATCAATATCGGTGTAGAAACTTCAGCATCAGTATTTTATCGTCTCGAAAAAAATACCAAATATTGTTACAAAGTAAAGAATATAAATTTTTTACCGGCTGTAAAAACCGATATTTCTTTCGATTCAAAAAATCATAAAGAAAATATCTACTTTGGAGTTGAATACCAAAAACAAAAAAGTTTGAAAAATACCTATGACGTAGAAATCAAAAATAATGCAATTCCGCATCTTGATTTTCAAACGTGTTTTGCTCCTTACGCTTACTATTCAGCGGAATTCAACAAAATTTCTTGTCAAATATCTTATAAACATCGTTTTGAAAAATATTCTGTCGGAATCAAATTTAGTGGCATTATCATTGATGGCAATCGACTGCCTGAGGTAGAATACACTAAAGAAATCGGTTATAATTCTATTTGTCCGATGATTTCTACACACGCAGACAAACATAACGAAAAAATATTTTCAACTGCTTTATTTGTAACATTTTAATATATAAAAATGAAAAAAGTATTTATTATTGTCACAACTTCATTATTTATTTTGACATCGTGCGGCGACAAAAACATCACACATAATTCAGATGGAAGTGTTACCGTTAATACTATCGAAATCGGAAACGGAATCAGAGCTTTCGGAGGTCAACTTCCATTGAACGTTACTTTCAAAGATGACGTTATCAAGAATGTAGAAATCCTTGAAAATCATGAAACTCCGGATTATCTTGACTGTGTGGAAAAAGAGATGTTACCAAAATTTATTGATTTGCCGATTGATGAGGTTGACAAAATAGATGGTTTCAGCGGTGCTACATTTACGAGCAAAGCACTTAGAAACAACATCAAGGTAGCAGCAGATTATTACAAAAAAAATAAATGATAATATTTTTATTGTAGTTTTTTTTATGAGATACAGGAAATTTTGCATTTTTTGTAATCTTTCCTGTATTCCGTTTTTTTATTTAACTTTGTGACCTAAAAAAATAAAACAGATTCCAAAATTTATGATTACAAAAGACAGTATAGAAACTGCTTACGCATTTTTTCATCAAAAGCATCGGGTTTACATCTATTCCAACATGGATTGGCAAAAAGATGACATCGAATATGCAATTGATTCGTATATCGAAACGATGTCGCCCGAATTGTTTGAAAAAATATCTGCCGGACGTCCGGATTTCCTTCGCAACCATCTGACATTCAAAGACGATCTCACAAAAGCCGTAGAAATATTGGAGGAAATGACTTTTGTTAATTAGTAAAACTAAGTTTACGCTTGTTTTACTGCTTTTGCGAGTTGGTCGGCACAAGATGTCGGTTTGAATCCGCATAGATTACCTTCGAGCAGCGACGCGATTTTGTCGGCTGACATCCCGTCTACCAGTTTAGAAATTGCCTGTAAATTTCCGGGGCATCCGCCTAAAAATTGTACATTGGTGATAATTCCGTTTTCGTCCTTATCGAAAATAATAGCCTTTGCGCAAGTGCCTTGAGTTTTGTAAGTATGTTGCATAATTGAATTAATTAAAAATATTCTTGCAATTTTTTCGGTTCAAAGATACACCTTTCGTAATAATTAAATGCGTTTCGGGATATAATTTTTATGTTATTAAAAATGAGAAAAAAATGCGGAAGCTATTTTCATAACTTCCGCACGAAATACTGCTTTGAATTATTTCATTAATTTCTTGCCGTCACTAAAAGCGTTTCCAACTTTTTCGCCTATTACGTGATATGTGTGAGCCGCCGGATTGTAAGTAATCGGGGCAAGTTTTGTGATGTCAATCTTGTCGTTTGAAAGTACACTTTCGTCGCATGTTACATTTACAATTTCGCCCAAAAGTCTGCAAGTTTTTTCGTCGTAACTTATTACTTTACATTCCAATGCAAAAGGAAGCTCGTCGATGAGGGGTGCGTCTACAAATTCAGATTTTGTAGCGTGAAAACCGGCTTTTGTAAATTTGTCAGCTACCTTGTTGGCACTTTCGATTCCTACGTAGTCACATTCTGTTACGTGTTTAGCATCGGCTACCGATACTGTAAACGCGCCTCTTTCTTTGAGGTTGGCTACTGTTTTGTGACTGGGACTCAAGCAGATATTGATTTGTGTATCGTCTGCAATTCCGCCCCAAGCTGCATTCATTGCGTCAGGATTTCCGTCTTTGTCGTATGTTCCAATTATCAAAACCGGCATTGGGAACAGCAATGCTTTTGCTCCAAAATTTTTTCTCATTTTGTGTGATGTTTGTTTATTAAATTTAGTGCTCCAAATTTATGAATTTTTTCCGAACAATTTTTGTTAAAAAAGTGAAAAACTCAATTTTCCCTGACTTAAATTTAGTGAAACTTGTATTGCTGTGTTATTATATTATTGATAATTTTGCGGCAAATTATTTAAACTAAATGATACTCGAAATTACTAACACTACATTTTCCGACAGCTTGTTCGGATTTTTCAAATTAGCAAATTCCTACAGTTGGAGCGCAGTAATCGTGATTCTTATTGGCTGCGCTGTTTATTTTACAATTCGTTCAGGCTTTGTACAATTACGGATTCCGGGTGGTTTAAAAGCCGTTTTCAAATCACGTAAAGGTCGCGACAAGAAAAACAGTATTTCAGCTTTTCAAGCGTTTGCAATTTCGTTGGCAGGACGTGTCGGAACCGGAAATATTGCCGGAGTTGCTGCTGCCATTCACGTTGGCGGACCGGGTTCTGTATTTTGGATGTGGATTATGGCATTTTTCGGAGCGGCTACTTCGTTTGTGGAATGTACTCTGGCTCAGCTGTATAAGCGTAAAGGCGACCGTACTTTTTACGGCGGTCCGTCTTATTATATGTTGCATGGCTTGGGAAAACGTTGGATGGGTTTGTTGTTTTCGATTTTTTTGATGTTAAACATGTGTTTGGGTTTCCCGTTGGTACAGAGCAGTACGATGTACGATTCGATGTCGGAAACTCTCGGACTTGACAAAATTTGGGTTGCCGTTGTAATTTCGGTGATTTCTCTTGTCGTGTTTTTTGGCGGCATTCATCGTATTTCCAAATTTTCTACCGTTGTAGTTCCGTTTATGGCGTTGAGTTATCTGCTTATTACATTGTATGTTATCGCAACAAATCTCAATATTTTGCCGTCAGTTTTCAGTTTGATTTTTGATAGTGCATTCAATCCCGAAGCCGTAGGCGGCGGTACACTTGGAATTGTGATTTCGCAGGGCATCAAGCGCGGACTTTTTTCTAACGAAGCCGGCGAAGGTTCTACGCCAAATGCGGCTGCTACTGCTGATGTTTCTCATCCGGTGAAACAAGGTCTAAATCAGGCAATTGGAGTTTTTGCTGATACATTGATTATTTGTTCGTGTTCGGCTTTGATAATCTTGATTTCCGGAAAATACTCCACAGGTCTCGACGGTATCAATCTTGTGAAATCTGCGATGTGTGAAACCGTGGGTAGGGCAGGGGATTGGTTTGTAAGTTTCGCAATATTGTTTTTTGCTTTTAGTACATTGATTGCCAATTATTTGTATGGCGAAATCAATTTGAAATTTATTTTCGGAAAAAGATCTTCTCAGGCACTTTCGGTTTTTAGAATTTACAACGGAATCATTATTTTTTGCGGTGCTTTTGTAACCTTGCAAGAAGCTTTTGATGTTGTTGACTTTTTTACGGCTTTGATGTCGTTGACTAATTTGGTTGCCATTGTAATCCTTTCGCCGCAGGTTTTCAAATTGTTGAAAAATTATGTTAACAAAATAAAGAAAGGCGAAGATCCTGAGTTCCACGCTTCGGAAATGCCGGAAATTGCGGACAAACTCGAAGCATGGAATGATTGATAACAAATTGTTATTCAGTAGCTTCTACAGAAGTTCTTTCGCAGGATTCTATTTGTTTTCGCAGAGTAATTTCCGATACTTTTACCGGTTTTTCAGTAAAATCCGGAGTGTTGTAAGAGTCAAAAAGCTCGTTGTAATATTTCAGAGGATTTCTTTGCGGCAACAAAAACGGTTTTGAAAATTTGCCGTTGTCATCAATTTGCGCGATGTATAGTCGGGTGTATAGACCGTCAATTCTTCGTGACGCGAAAACTACCCAATGAGAATTTTTGCTCCAATTGTGAAAACTTTCGGTATCGTCGCTGTTGATTTCATCGATTGCGCGGCATGTAGAATCCTGAAAATTATACAGATACAAATCCGCTTCTTTGTGCCAAATCGGAAAAGTTCCGTAGTCGCAAGCCGTGAACATCAAGTATTTACCGTCGTAACTTGGTCGCGGAAAACTTATTGATTTTCCGTCTATTTTTATCAGTGTGTCTTTTTTACTTGTAATTTTTCCTGTTTCGTCGTCAAAATCGGCTTTCATGAGATAATATTTCATGTCTTCAATAAAAAACGTTTCAGGAAGTTTGGGCGTTTCGCAGAAAAACAATGTTTTGCCGTCGCTGCTGAATGCCGGAAATGTCTCCAAAATCGTATCGTTTTTTATTTCTTTTGACAAAATAAACTCGTTGGTTTCTGTATTAAAAATCTGTAAATCAGAATTTAAGTCAAAAACTTCTATACGTTTTACATTTGCTGAATGAAAAACTTGTTTGGTATTGTTTGTAGAAAACGCTACAAATTTGCCGCTTTTGTGCCAATACGGATAAACTGCCAAACCCAGAGTTTTGGCGGTTTGGGTGTTGTAAAAATTTAGTTTGTTGTTGTGATTCAATACCGTAGCGCCATATTTATCGCCTCGGATATGAAACAAAAAATCATCCGGATTTGTCATATTAGAAGTGTGACAATTTACGCACGTGCCTAATACCGAAGAACTTTTGTAAATTGAATTTTCCTCAAAATTGGACAGATTTCTACAATAAATTCCCATTTGTCTAAACGAAACATATCCGGGCTCTATTCGTCTGTAAGTCAGACCGTATTCGCCAAGTTCATATTCCGAAACATGCATTACAAACGGTTTGTAATTGTATTTTATGCCGTTTTTAACAAATGACAAGTAAAATTCTAGCTTTCCGCCTTTGTTCTGTTCCGTTAAATTGTGCCATTCGTCGATATCCATATCGATGTATTTTCCCTCGTAAGATAGTTTTCCGGATTTCGAGCCTTTTACATTTAGTATCAGATAGTTGTATGGAATTCCGGTCAGATTGAAATTTAGCGGTGCAATTTCAGCCGGTATTGTTACATCTTTGTATTTAGGCCAAATTTCAGGTTCAGCATTTAGGTCGTGAGATTCTTTTATCGAATGTTTACAGCCTGACAACCAAATTGTTAACGCTGCGAAAATTATGATGAAGTTTTTCATTTGTTTTGCAAATCTTTTGACATTTGTTTCATTATTTTCAAATATTTCCAATATGTATTTTCCATAATGCCGTTATTAAACGCATCAAGTATCTGTTGGTCAATTCCTTGTGGAATTTGTTTGTACGTTTTTCTGTCATTGTAATAAAACAGAAGTAATGCTTCTTGTACATGTTTCGGAGCTTTTTTTGCGCCCGATTTCTGAAGATATCCCATCGATTTTTTCAGACCTTCGTAATTTATATTTGTCATTTCGGTTGCCATCAAATATTGCATTGCTACAAGATTTTTTGGATTTTTGTTAAGTAAATCTTGTAGAGTTTTTTGCAGATTGATTTCTTCCTCAATGCCGTCGGTTTCCAGTTTTATAGCATCAATCTTTGCAAATTTCGGATGTTTTTTTACTGAGTTTGTGTAAATCAGATTTTCGTATTCTTGAGCTATCTTATTGTAAAACAATGTCTTTTTGAGAGCAAACAAATATTTGTTTGCAATTTCGTATTGTCCGTTTAGCATGTTGGTTTCGGCAAGACGAAGAAAGTTTTTTGCGCTGTTTCTGCCGTTTCCGATATTCGCATTCGATTCAAAAGCAAATCGTTGAGCTTCGTCTACGGCGCCGAGATTCCAATAAATTTCGCTACTGATAGCCGGAGTATACAAATCGAGATGCAGTTTCGCAGTAAGTCCCTCCGGTCCGGGTTGCAAATAATTGAACATCGTTTCTGTTAAAATTCCTTTTTTAGCCAAAGCGAGGTTCAAACATTGTATACTGTAAATATATTTTGGATTATTATTTTTACAAATTTCTATCGCGTGGTCGTTGTCGTCGTTGTAAATATCCATAAACAATCTTGCACTTTTCAGCAATTCTTTGTTCATACACTGATTAATCGTAATTCCTGATAATAAGATTGTTACAATTTGTAAAATTAAAACATTTTTTTTTGACAATTCTTTTTTCCAAAATTTCATAATTGCCGGTAAAAAAACTATTACTACAATTATTACAAAATCTGTTTTAACAATTAATCGTGAATAGTTGATGCCTATAAATGAGTAAATTATAGGATACATCACAAAGCGTGATGCAATAAATGCAGTTACAAAAAATAGTAAAATCGGACAAATTCCATATACTTTGTTTTTGCCGATTGTATTTAGCGAATAAAGTAATATCGATATTATTACCATCGGACCAATCAACCAGTAAAATAAAACAGAAACAATCATCGTCGTTATAAATTTTGTTGTTTCGTTTTTTACATTTTCTATCAGACAAAATATTGTTAAACTGATGATTAAGCTTACCGGAATCGTTAGTAGCATTTCCAATTCGCACATCAGACACCATACAATTATAGTTGGAATTACAGAAAGTGGTGACAGACTTTTTTGTATGTTGTAAATTTGCATTACTTTTAGTGTAAGCAATTGAATTACAACGAATAAAATCGCTATAATTGCTGCTCCGATTTTTGGATAATAATTAAATTGTGTCAAAAATTCAGCGATATAATCTGCTAATCCGCCCGTAATTGACAATCTTTCTGCAAAATATGAATATCCAAATTCAAACATCTGGAAAAATTCGCTGAAAAACAGGATTTCTATTTTGTAAAATCCAAAAAATATAAACGCACAAACTCCTATCAATGAGCTGAATGCGTATCTCCAAATTTTATCAGACATCGCGTTTACCATTCTGTGTAAACAAAAGTTTTGGTTTCTGTTGTTGACTGTTCTTCGATTATTCTGCCCTTCTCGTCGTAAGTTGTAATTTCTGACGCGTAAACTTGACCGTTTCCGATTCTTGTTGTTGAAATTACTTGACGGGTTTCGTCGTTGTATTCCGTTGTTACAGTTCCACGGCTGCCAATCTGACGCAATATTTCGCGACCCTTTTCATCGTAAGCAAAGTTGTTGAAATCAATGAGTTTGCCTTTTGGAGTACAAACTTTGGTCTTTATGATTTTGCCATTTTCGTTGTAAATAAAATCGGTATGTTGTACTTCGTTTTCGTTTTCATCAAGTTCTATTCTTTTTACAATTTTTTTGTCTTCAAAAATCGACTTTTGGTAAGTTACAATTTTATCAAAATCGTCAATTATTTTTGTAGAAATCAAATTGCCGTCGTTGTCAAATTCCTGAAACTCTTGTTCTTCCACTTCCTCGTCTTCGTTTTTGGTGATAATTTGGATTTTGTGGTCGCCGTAGTCGTAAGCTTTTATCGATTTCGACATATCGGCGTAAACAATTTCTTCTGCCAAAATTCTGTCGCTATTGCCTTGATATTCAAAAACATGACGTTCGCTCAAGAAATCACCTTCTCCGTAAATTGAAATTTCTTTTTTGCGTTTAAAATCGTCATATTTTGTAGCGATTCGGCTGCTGACGCTTCCGTCGTAGTCGTAATCTTCTGTTAAAATTTCATTGCCATTTTGGTCAAATTCTTGATAATTCGCTTTCCATTCTTGCGATGTTTCTTTATTGTAAATATTGATTGTAATTGATTTTGTTGACATTATGATTTTTTTGTTATGTTTTGTTTACGCAAATTTATTAAATAATTGTTAATTGCGCAAAACTATTTTTTGTAATTTCTAAATTTTTATTTTGACTTTTTGATTATAATTTTTATTTTTGAAACCGTAAAACCAATATCCAGTTTATCATGCAAAAAGTTTACGACAGCATAGCCGCAGTAGAGCAAGATTCTTCGGCAGAAATTGTAGTTATCAAGCATCCTCAGTCAGATTCTTATTTGTATTCCAATTTGATGTTTGCGATGTGTTTTATGGTTGCGGTATACACTGTTTTGATGTATATTCCAATTGAAATAGATTCTTATTTGATTTATATTTTTACAATTTTGAGTCTACCGTTGGGATTTGCAATTGTCCATTTCTTGAAACCATTGAAAAGGTTGATGATTTCCAAGAAGTTGATGAATCGCAAAGTAGAAATTTATGCACGTGCATTGTTTCAAAAAGGACGTTTGCATCTTACTTTGGATCATACCGGAATTCTTGTTTATTGTAGCGATTTCGAGAAAATGGTGATGATAATTGCCGACAATGGTGTTGAAATTTCAGTCCCGAAACTCGATATGGACAAGATTGTGGATGTTTTCAACGATGTTTACAAAGACGATAATTTTGAAGAAAATCTTTGTAAAGGTTTGGCTGTTATGAAAGACATCTTGAAAGTTTATTTGCCGGCAAAAGAACCTAATTTTAATGAAATTCCAGACGATTTAACTATCGTTTTGTAACAATTTTTTTTTGACAATTGTTGCATCTAAAGATCTAATAAACCGATGATTAACATATCATCGGTTTGTTGTTGTTTGTCCGCCCAAGATTCCATTGTTTTTTCGATTTTTATTTTTTGAGTTTCGGCTTCGTCATCGCAAATTTCCTGAAGCAACATCCTTAATCTTTTGCCCATAAATTTTGATAATTTGCCCGGTGATTTCATTCCGAATTGGTCTGTAAGTCCGTCGGTAAACAAGTAAATTCTGTCGTCGGGTTTTATTTGAAATTCGTGATTTGTAAAATCATCGTTGTGGTCGGTGTCTACAGCAATTGGCATTCTGTCGGGTTTCCATTCGGTAATTTCGCCGTGATTCAAAACCCAAACCGGTCTGTAAGCTCCTGAATATGAAACTCTTCTTGTTTTTCTGTTGATTATGCAGAGTGCAATATCCATTCCGTCGTGCATATCTCCGTCTTCGGTTTCGCCGCGTGTCAACGATTCTGAAATTCTGGTTCTCAATGTGTTGAGAATTTCGGCGGCGGTTATGGTTTCGGGATTTACGCGGGCAATTATACTGTTGAGCATCGCAATTCCAAGTACGCTCAGGCACGCGCCCGGCACACCGTGACCTGTACAATCTGCCACGGCTATCATTTTCAGATCGCCGATTTGTGATGCCCAATAAAAATCACCGCTCACTGCATCAAGAGGTCGCCACATCACAAACAAATTGCCAAACATCTTTTTTAATTTGTCTGTCGGAATCGAAATTGAGCGTTGCATTTTTTCAGCCAAATCCATGTTGAGTACAATTCTGAAATTGATGCTTGCGAGTTTGTTGCGTTGTTTTTTTATCTGTTTGGTTTGTGCTATGAGTTCTTCTGCTTGTTTTTTTACCTCGGCGTTCAGAGTGCTGAGTTCTTTGTTGGTTTCGATAATTTTTGCAGATTGTGCAGTTAAAATCTTGTTGTGCTTGTTGTTATGATTTACCGAAATCAACATCGCTATGATTACAACTCCTATCAATCCGCCGATGCAAGTGAAAATTTCTTTCAAGAGTTTGTGTTGTTTCATTTTTTCCGACAAAATCAAATTGCGGTTTTTCTCTTGTTTTTCCAATTGCGTGAGGTAGATTTCGTAATCTGTCAGCGAACTCATAATTTCTAATTTTACGCCTAATTCTCTGATATACAAATATCTTGTTATGTGTTCTTCTTTGTCGATGAGTTCCAAAATTCCTTTGTAATCTTTGTTGTAAAAATAGTAAAGTTCGTAAGCTCGGTACAACATCTGAAATTGAGTTCCGATTAATTTCGGATTTTTTTCGTATTCTTTCAAAATTTTCAGAGCTTCGGAGCTAAAGCCGCTGAGTATCATTTGTTCTGCGCGGAGTACTGCCAAATGGATTTTGTATTCTTCAAAACCGATATCTTCAATAGTTTGTTTACAAATTTTTGTGTAGTAATTTGCTGTATCCTGATATTTCCAATTGTTGGTTTTGGCTGCAAGTTCGTTGTACTGAAGTGTTAACACAAAACTTGCAAAAATCAGATACATGTTGTCTTCGGTTTCCATGCTGCAAATTACAGTTTTCTTGAAATATTCATTCGGAATTTTTATTTGTTCTATTGTGCGGTTGTGGATTTTATCGTTGTAACTTTGTCCTAAAAAATAATAATCGCGGCCGATATTTCTTAAATTGTTGGTTTTCAGGTCGATTTCCAGTGCTTTGTACAAATATTCTTTGGCATCTTTGTTTAACTTGTGTTCGATACATGATCGTCCCAATCGTCTGTAAATTGAGGTAATCATTGTTGTATCGTTCTGACTTTCATAAATTTTCAGAGCCTCAAGTTCCAAGAGTAAACCTTTTTCAAAGTTTCTGGTTTTAAACATCACTTCGCCCAATCCCGCCATGGAATTTGCATAATTTTTCTTGTCGCCAATCGATTTGAATATTTCCATCGAAAGTCTGTAATATTTTGCGGCTTCAAAATATTTATATT
>Ga0256405_10010681_pt1 | contig 12013 bp, 11 predicted proteins | sample RumenRJG_02DNA_FD_189096 | JGI IMG/M metagenome (GOLD analysis project Ga0256405, IMG submission 189096) | Bovine rumen microbial communities from Lethbridge, Alberta, Canada - RJG_02 | ecosystem: Host-associated > Mammals > Digestive system > Stomach > Rumen | place: Canada: Alberta...
AAATCTTATCAAGATATGTTTTTAAATTGCTTATTTTTCTTTAAAATTTTTCATATTTGTGTTTTATTTCAGTTTTTAGCAAAAATTCTTCACTTTTCATATTTTTTCCAAAATAGAAAATATTAAATAATATAATTTTAATATAAAATTTTTAACAGATTTTTCTTCGGATTTTTTAAATTGAATTTATAAAATGAAATAATCCTAAAAAATCTTTTTTTACTATAAATATTCATATTTGTTTCTTATTTTTCTGATTAACAGATAAAAAACAGATAAAAACCTTAAAAATGCAAATCTCTATTTATGAATATTTAATTAATCTTATTAATTGGCTATTGACAATTTTTCATAAATGGCCGTTCGTAATTTATTAAATTAACCAACTTGTAACTAATAGAAATTTGATTGATTTCTATAATTTTAATCATTATGTGATAGTATGCATGAAGTTATTATATCAGAAAAACCAAAATCCGCTGAGAAGATTGCAAAAGCATTATCATCAAAGGCTCAAAAGAAGAAATACAAAAAAATCAGCTATTGGGAATTTGAAGAAGCAGGCAAGAAAACCACTGTATTATCAGGAGTAGGTCACTTATACTCTCTGACTTCCGCTCATTCAAAAAATCGTCTGGGATTTGACTTGATTTGGGTTCCTTCCTATGAAATCGACAAGTCAAGCAGTTATACTCGCGATTATCTAAATGCGATTAAGAAATTTGGAAAAGGTGCCGACAGTTACATTCATGCTTGCGATTACGATATAGAAGGAACATTAATCGGCTATAATATTTTAAAGTATGCCTGTGGAAACAATGCGGAATCCAAAGCAACCCGTATGAAATTTTCCACTTTAACTAAAAAAGACATTTTGGATGCATATAACCATCCATTAAAGCTTGATTATAATCAAGTGGATAGCGGTATTGCAAGGCATATGCTGGATTACTATTTCGGTATGAACATCTCATCCGCTTTGATGAGTGCTGTTAGAAAGGCAAGTTCCAGATATATCAGTCTTTCAGCAGGACGTGTGCAGACTCCTACCTTGTCTATTCTTGCTGACAGGGAGAAGCAGATCAAGGAATTCGTCCCGGAACCTTACTGGCTGATTAAGGCATTGTCAGACCATGGCATTGAAGCCAGCCATGTTGAAGGCAGAATCTTTGAAAAAGAGAGGGCGGATAAGATTTTCAATGAATGTCAAGGGGCAGACGCAACTGTAACCGAGGTCAAGGTCAGTGAAACCATCAGGAAACCTCCTGTTCCATTTAATTTGGGAGGTCTTCAGGCTGAAGCTCACACATTGTTTGGATTTTCACCTAAAAGAACTCAGACAGCTGCTCAGAACCTGTATGTTGGAGGATACACATCATACCCACGTACTTCATCCCAAAAGCTTCCGGAATCACTAGGACTTAAGAACATCTTGTTGGCTCTGTCTAAAAATCCTGAATACAGAGAGCATATCAAGGACCTGCCTAAGAATCTAAAGCCTCATGAAGGAAAGAAGGAAGATGCGGCGCACCCTGCTATTCATCCTACTGGAGTATTGCCTGGCAAATTGTCTCCTGATGAGGATAAGATCTACAGGTTAATCGTATACAGATTCATCAGTGTTTTTGCAGAGAATTCCAAGCTTGAAACCATGAAATCCACTTTGAATGTGGCTGGCGAGGAATTTGCATTCTCAAGAAAAAGAGTTTCATATGAAGGTTGGCTGAAGCACTATCCATTTAAAAAACAGGAAGACGATAAGTTCCCTCCTATAAAGGAGGGTGATTTGCTTAAGATTCATGAAATTTTAATGGATGAGAAGGAAACCAAGCCTCCTGCAAGATATAATGAGGCTTCTCTCATTAAAGAGCTTGAAAAGAAGGAACTTGGAACAAAAGCAACCCGTGCGGATATAATCTCCAAATTATATGACCGGAAGTATATCGAGGGACGTCAAATCGAAGTCAAGCCTCTGGGAATGAACATGGTTGAGACTTTGAAGGAATATTGTAAGGATTTAACCAGTGAAGAGCTCACACGCACATTTGAACGTGAATTGGAAGGCATTTCCTCAAATGAGCTCACCAAAGAGAAGATTCTTGAGGATGGTGAGAAAGAGGTAAGGTCCATTCTAAAGGATATCCATAACAATGAAGAGAAAATCGGTTCAATGCTTTATGGAGCTTACCAGGAAACCAATGTGGTTGGGGAATGCGCTTGCGGTGGAAAATTAATCAAAAGACATTCTCCACGTTATAAGACCAGCTTTATCGGCTGTTCCAATTTCCCTAAATGCAGAGTCACATATTCCCTTCCTAAAGGAGCGAATATTCTGAAGAAGAAATGTCCTGTATGCGGGCTTCCTATGATTTCCTATGGAAAACCAAGAAAGCATGTTTGCATGGATCCTAATTGCGGAAAGGAAGTCAGTCGCAGACAGGCTCCTGAAGTTGTAGGCAAATGCCCTGAATGCGGCCGCGACTTATTGAAACGTTCTGGACGTTATGGTGACTTCATAGGCTGTTCCAACTTCCCGAGATGCCGTTTCACCTGTTCTCTTGACGAGCTTAATGAAATAGGCAAAAAGAAGAAGGAAAACGAAGCAAATGTTGAGGGCAAATAATTTTGTGGCTTTCAGCCACTAAAATTATTAATTTCATTTTTTTTATTGAAAATCTATTTTGACTTTTTTTATACAATTTTTTTTTAAACTGGCTATTTTTATTCTTTTATTGCGATGAATAAGTAATTCCAAACTCCAGCTACTATTGTTTTATTTATTTAAAACTAATTTTTTAGTAAATTATATAAATTATATAAAATAATAATTAATTATTATTAAATTTAAATTGATTTTTCTAATTTTTATTTCAAAACCTGTTTTGGGCGAAATGAAAATAATAATCAATTTGTTAATTAGAATTTTTTAATTTTAATTTCATTTAATAATTTTATCAGATATTTTTCAATATCTTTTTTAAAAATATTTTTAAAAATGAATATTTTATTGATTAAATCTTTGGAATCATTAATCGCATGTCAATTCTAGACAGACATGAATAATGATTTTAATGATTTTATTGCATGATTCGAGGATTATAAGATTGATGACTTATTCCTTCGAATTAATTGTAAAATATGTATTAGAGGATTTTATATGGAAAATCAGAAAGTAAAAACAATTTTAAAATCCGTGGCGATCATACTCATACTGTTTGCTATTGCATTTGCATTAAGAGCTCAAGCTGCAGATATTCATGGAATTCCTAATGAAATCAAAGCAGATTATGTAGATGCCAACGGTCTTCCTTACTTCAGTGAAATGGACTCATATTTCAACTTGAGGATGACTCAGGATTATATGGATCATGGTTATTTCGGTGATACTCTTGTAAATGGTTCCGGTTGGGACATGCACTCTTATTATCCAACGGGAAGGGAAGTAGGTAACTACCAGCCTATGATTGCATATGTGACTTCAGCATTATACGGCTTTATAAACATGTTCAAGGAAATGTCCCTTACTGAAGTGGCATTCTGGACTGGTGCATTCATCGCTTCATTTGCTGTAATTCCAGCATATATATTTGTTAGGAGAATCACCAACGATTATGGTGCTGTAGCAGCTGCATTGCTTGTGGCTTTAGGTCCGAATTACATATCACACACATATGCAGGATTTTTCGATACAGATATGTTCAATGTGACACTTCCATTGTTCTTTATATTGTTCTTTGTAGAATCAATAAGGGCTGAAAAGCTGTCCAGCAGAGTAATTTTTGCATTGCTCTCTGTCATATCACTAGGAATATACTCCCTTTCATGGACTGGATTCATGTTCTATCCTGCAGTCATGGTACTTGTAATGATAGTGTTCTTCGTTTTATGCTTCTATCTCCGCATTCCTGTTATAGAATCAACTAAAAAATATGGCAGCATATTCCAATGGCTGGTCAATCAGAAGGAATTGTTCTCTGTTGTATTTATTGCTGTTCTTGGAATAATCGGATTGCTTGCAACTGTTGGAGTAGGTGGAATAATGAATGCTATCGGTGGACTTACCGGAGGTCTTTCCCTTCAATCTGCCTCTACTGTTAATGTATGGCCTAATGTACTTGTTTCCGTTGCAGAGATGCAGATTCCAACTGTTTTATCAGGAGGATTGGCAGGAGCATTTTTAGCCAGTACAAATGGTGTTGTAAACGGTATTGGTGGAATTGTATGTTTATTCGGCGTTTTAGTAGTATTATATGTCTTTGCTCACAGAGCTCTCAGATTAAATCCAGTCAAGATTACTGAAAACAGTAAAAAGCCTCATAAATCCAAACGCAAATCCACTTCCGTAAGGTCTGAACAGAAAAGATTCGGAATTTTATTCAAGAATGACAATGTATTTGGCTCTGATGAAGAAATCAAGAAAAGCAAACGTTTGAACGCTTTTTACTTGAGCTTGTTTGTTGTATGGATTGTTTCATCCTTGATTGCAGTATCCCAGGGTACCAGGTTCATTCAGGTACTGGTCATCCCTATGGGTCTTTGTGCAGGTATTTTCGTAGGTTACGCTGTGGATTACATCAAATCAAATGTTGATAAGGAAAGAACTTTGATGATCATAGCTTTCTGCTGTTCATTCCTGATTGCTTTCCCAATTGCCAACTTATCTCCGGCACTTGAAAACAGCCGCATGATTGGAATAGTGGTATTCCTTGTCCTTGTAGCAATTTCTTCTGTTGGAATCATGGGCATGAAATCCCTTAAAGATTCAGATGTTTCCATTAAGAAGTCAATTGTGGTGGTTTTAATCACCCTTGCACTGATTTCCCCAACTGTTGCAGGTGCATATTCTTCCACTTATCAAGTTGGTCCCGGTTCAAGCGATCCTATGTGGAATGCAATGGATTATGTCAAGGAGAATTCAACTAATGACACTATTGTCGTATCCTGGTGGGACTACGGTTATCTGTTCCAGATTGCATCCGACCATCCAACAAGCTTCGATGGTGGTTCACAAACAGGTGACCGCGCATTCTGGGTAGGACGGCTGCTGTCAACATCAGACTTCGACTTGTCCAAGGGAATACTGCAGATGCTGGCAACCACAGGTGATAATGCAACCAATCTGCTTGCAAACTATACTGGAAGCAATGCCACAGCGGTAGACGCTTTGATTGACACACTTCCACAGGACAGGTCAGATGCTCAGAAGACCTTGGTGAGCAAGTATAACTTAACTCAAAGCCAGGCAAAGGCTGTTGTAAAGGAATCACACCCATCCAATCCTAACAATGTTTCATTGATCTTAAGTTCAGACATGATTGGAAAGGCAGGATGGTGGTCCTACTTCGGTAACTGGGACTTCGACAATCTGGAAAGTTCCAATTCCCAGTACTATGTGGCTAACAGCTATGTTCCTATCAAGAACGGTCAGTCTGGAAACATCACAGTACTCAATGACAGCGGAATCCTATACAATGCCGTTGTCAAACGCGGAGCCAATAACAACACAACTGCTCAAATAGCAACTGTCTGGGACAGCAACAAGACTCCTGTTGATTTGAACGGTACTGACTACAACCCTCTCAAGGCAAGCAACCTCATTCTTGTCGAAGACGGCTACCTCAAGTATAATGATACCATAAAAGGAAGCAGCGACGGTAATTTCACATTATTCGTCTTAGGTCAGGATAGCGAATACACAGCAATTCTGATGAGCAATGATCTTAAGGACTCAGTATTTACCAATCTATTCCTGCTTGGTGGTGCTGGACAAGATACATTCACATTAAGCCATATGGAAAATGGTGTTGCTGTCTGGACAATCAATGATGGTTCGTCATCAGAAACGGAAGCTTAGCTATTGAGTTCAATATAAAATTAAAAACAGAATAATTGGGTTATTTATATGATTTCTTGAAAATCAATATTTTCAAGTAAGCCATTCAATGGTTTAAATCATGTAAAGTAATTCGATTATTTACTTTTTTTATTTTTTTATTTTTTTTAAATCAGGTTAAAACTATTTTTTAGATAATAAATCTATTTTAGATATTTTCATACTTTCAAATCATGTTAAAACTATTTTTTTAGTTTAGCTATTTTTTTGGTTTAGCTATTTTTTTAGTTTAGCTATTTTTTTGGTTTAGCTATTTTTTTGGTTTAGCTATTTTTTTGGTTTAGCTATTTTTTTGATAATTAATCTATTTTAGATATTTTCATACTTTCAAATCATGTTAAAACTATTTTTTTAGATTATCAATCCCTTTTTTTCATATTTTTTCTACCATTTTTTACCAAATGTTTTATATGTTTTAAAGAATAATAATTTATTATAATAAATTTTCTTACAGTTTTCTATTAAAATTCTGATTTTTCTTAAAATTTTCAAAATCCGAACTTTAATATATCTATTTTCAAGAAAAAAATTTTTATCAATTTTATTAATTCAATGATTAATTATTTGGCAATCATAAAAGAAGACCATAAAAATGATTAATCAAATTTTCAATCTAATTAAACATATCACATATTCTTATTAATGGTGAGCATATGGACAATATCGAAGAGAAAATAAAAGCTATTGAAGAGGAAATTTCAAAAACATCATATAATAAAGCTACTTCTCACCATATAGGCAAGCTAAAGGCAAAAATCTCTAAACTCAAGGAAGAGCAGATTAAAAGAAGTAGTGGTGGAAGTAAGGGAGAAGGTTTCCACATTAAGAAAAGCGGAGATGCCACAGCCGTTCTTGTAGGTTTTCCTTCTGTAGGGAAGTCCACTTTACTCAATGAGCTGACCAATGCGGAAAGTAAGGTTGGAGCTTATGAATTCACAACCTTGGAGATTATTCCGGGCATAATGGAATACAACAATGCTCAAATACAGATTTTTGATATTCCGGGAATCATCACCGGTGCGGCAAGCGGAAAAGGAAGAGGTAAGGAGATTCTCTCAGTTGCAAGAACCGCCGATTTGATCATTGTGGTTTTAGACATATTCAACATAAAGCAGTTCGATACAATCCTCAGGGAGCTTAGAAATGTTGGAGTAAGGCCTAATGAAACCAAGCCTGATGTTAAAATCAAAAAAACAAGAAAGGGCGGAGTCAATGTTTCCTCAACAATGCCTTTGACTCAAATGGATGAGAAGACAATTCGTTCTGTAATCAATGAGTATGGAATTCACAATGCAGATGTCCTCTTCAGGGATGATGTCAATGTGGACCAGTTCATTGACTGTATTGAGGACAATAAGTCATATGTTCCAATGATGGTTCTTTTAAACAAGGTGGATCTTGTTGACAGGGCATATCTTGAAGAGGTCATGGAACAGATTCCAGGAGCTATTCCAATTTCCGCAGATAAGAATATGAATATTGACGCTCTTAGAGAGGAGATTTTCAACAACTTGCATCTTGTCAGAGTTTATTTGAAGCCTCAAGGCAGAAAAGCCGACATGGAAGATCCTCTTGTCATTAAAAAGGGAACCACAGTTATTGAAGCATGCGGCAAATTGCACAGGGAGTTTGTCAAGAACTTCCGCCATGCGAAAATATGGGGAACTTCTGTAAAATTCCCCGGCCAGAAGGTAGGTCCTGACCATGTCTTAGAAGACGAGGATGTTTTAAGGGTTATTTTGAAAAAATAATTCCTAAACGTTTTTTTAATTTAAATTCACCCAATGGCTTTTAGAGATGATTATATGGATTTGAATAAGGAATTGACTTTTGACAATCAGGTAATTTTTATATCCGGTACTCCTTGTACAGGCAAGACCACAATAGCCACTGAATTAAACGATTATTTAATTAATAACGGATGCGATTCAACCTTGATTAAAATAAATGACTTGGCTGTCGAGAAAGATCTGGTGCTTGGCGAGGATCCGGACAAATACTATAAAGTCATTGACATAGACCGATTGAATGATGTGCTTAAAGATGAAATAGCTGAATTCAAATCAGAATGCAGTTCTATTCCAAAAGCCATTGTTGTGGAAGGACATCTCTCCCACCTTTGTGAAGGCGCTGATAAGATGATTGTTCTTCGTTTAAATCCAAGTTCATTGAAAAGCAGGCTTGAAGCAAGGGATTACGCAGAGTCCAAAGTCAATGAAAACCTTGAAGCTGAAGCGCTGGCTGTCTGTTCTGCTGAAGCTTATGAACTTTATGACGAGGAACTCAATGAAATAGATACAACAGATAAATCCATTGATGATGTTTTAAGTGTTATTCTAGATGTGATAAATGACAACGCCCATTATCCAGCAGGCGATATTGATTTTATGGACTGGTTTTTAAGTTAACCGGATTTAATTAAATTATGTCTGATGATATCAGGTTTTAAGATAATGCAAATGGTTAAATAGGATTTCATATAATTTTTATAATTTTTTAATTCTTTTAAAGATTTTATATTCTTTTTAAGAGGTTTGGGGGCTAAATTGAGCTTTTTCATCTGCTAATTTTTTTCAAAATTTCTCCTTCAACGAAAAGCTTTTTAAATATAAAAAACATATCTTATTGTAATATTCTTCTTGTACTTCATATACTATAAGAATATTATTTATTATTTTTGTTTTAAAATGTTTTTATTGCTTTTAAATCTTTTTAATTCAAGTTTATAGTTGTTTAAAGTATTTGCTCTATCAGCAAGGCTTTATGCGAGCTATATTTAAAATAATATGCTCTTTTGTAAATTATATTATGTATAAGAGGGGTATGATTGGCTAGGGGAAAACGACCTAAATGGATGATTGAAATAGCTCAAGAGAGAATGGATATTCTTTTTAATCGAGCAGAAAAGGAATATGATGAGCATCCTGAGAGATCCCATCGTTATGTTGAGCTTGCTCGAAATATCTCCAAAAAGTATAATACTGCAATCCCTGATGCCTGGAAGCGAAGATATTGTAAAAACTGTTACAAATTTTTGGTTCCCGGTCGCAACTGCACAGTCCGGCTAATTAATGAAGATATTAATATTTTTTGTGATGAGTGCGGCCATGTTACAAGAATTCCTTACATCAAGGAAAAAAAATTAAAAAGGAGAGCTAAAATTGACTCTTGCACTTTCAAAAAAAGAGATTATGAATGAAGCTCGTTCCGCTATGACAATCAATGTTGGTAAAGCTGGTGTTAATGATAATGTTATTGAAGAAATTAAACGTCAGTTGAAAGCTAACCAAATTGTTAAATTACGATTTGCAAGAAGTGTTGCAAAAGATAAAGATGATTTAATTAGCAACATTGTTGAAAATACCAAATCCCAACTTATTGACGTTAGAGGACATGTTGCTGTTATTTATAAGAAAAAATCTTAAATTTAAACTATTTAGAGATTAAAATCTTAATTCTAATCAAGTTAAGACGGAAATCTTTAAATTTATCATATTGCTCTTGATTTTAGGGCAGATTATGAAGCTCTTGATTTTTGAGCAAATTTATAGAACTTTTGATTTTCAAGAATTTTATAAATTCTTTGCTTCATCATGAGCTTGAAAATATAAAATTAAAGTTTCAGGCCTGACTACACCTGAAGCTTGCATGGTCTTTATTGAGTCCCGCTTAGAGTTACAGACACCAGTCTTAGGCGGACAAACTTGATTTAGATTAAAATATAATTGGAGAATTATTTATGACAACTGTATTTGACGTTCCTGCAGAGTTATTAATCAATACTGTTGCAGACGAATTTAGAGATAATAATGATAAAATTGTTGCCCCTGAATGGACAAAACTTGTTAAAACTGGTGTTCACAAAGAAAGAAAACCAGAAAATGTTGACTGGTGGTATGTAAGATGCGCTTCTATTTTAAGAAGAGTATATATTGATGGTCCAGTTGGAGTAAGAAGTTTAAGAACTTTCTACGGCGGTAAGAAAGATAGAGGCGTAAGCCCTGAAAAATTCAGAAGAGGAAGCGGTTCTATCGTAAGAGTAGCGCTTCATCAATTGGAAGCTGCTGGATATGTGGAAAAAGTTGATGCTGGAAGAATTATCACTCCACAAGGTAGATCCTTCTTAGACAGAACTTCTTATGAATTAGTTCAAGATATTCCTGAACTTGCAAAATATTAAGGGAGTAGCTGAACAAAAAATTTTTTAAGTTTTTTAAAGTTTGGATTAATCGCATAAAACTAAATTTCTTGTATTTGCGATTGATTAATTGAATAATTTACATGACGAGGATTTTAATATGAGTGAACTTGATGAAATACGTAAAAGACGTATGGCTGAATTACAACAACAGGCAGCTATGGGTGCTGATCCACAGCAAGTTGCTCAACAGCAAATTGCTCAGCAGCAGGCTGCTCAACAAAGACAAATAGAATTGGAAGCTCAGTTAAAACAAGCTATGAAACAGATTTTAACTCCTGAAGCTCGCGGAAGATTAGACAATCTCAAGCTAACAAAGCCTGAATTAGTTCAACAAATCGAAATTCAGTTGATTCAATCAGCTCAAGCAGGTTCTCTTAGAGGTAAAGTAACCGATGAACAACTTAAAGTTTTACTTAAGAATCTGGCAGGTCAGAAAAGGGAGATTCACATTACCCGAAGATAATCCAGTCTAGTGTAAAACCAATTCAACTTAGAGAAATGAAAGCTTGTGTTCTTTATAGTGGCGGCAAGGACAGCTCATTAATGGGCGTTATCCTGACAAGACTCGGTTATGATGTGGAGCTTGTCACTGCCAACTTCGGAGTTTATGATTCATTTTATCCGGCTCGCAATTCTGCAGAATCCGTCAATTTGAAGCACAGGGTTTTGAATTTGGATGTTTCAATACTTGAAAGGGCAGTGGATATGATTATGGAAGACGGCTTTCCTAATGAAGGAATAAAGCTTATCCATAAGGAAGTTGTAGAAGCTGTTGCAGATGAGTATGACGTTGTTGCAGATGGAACAAGACGTGATGACAAGACTCCAAAGCTCAACAAGGATCAAATAAGAAGCCTGGAAGATAGAAAGAATGTCCAGTATATCAATCTGGACAGTTTTGGTTATAAAACAGTCAAATATCTTGTAGGAAATCTTTTTGAACTTAAAAACGAAAAGAGCAACAAGGAGACAAGTTCAGACTATGAAGTTGAAATTCGTTGTTTAATAGACCAGAAAGGCGGAAATTCCTCCGAGATTTTCCCTGAACATTATCAGACTAATGTTGTAGGTTTGAAATAAGTTAAACTCAAATTAATTCATAAAAAAATAATTTGAAATTCAGACTGATTCGCAGGTTTGAATTAAATAAACTTATTTGGTTAATAAATCACTCGATTTGTCTAATTGTAAGTTATTTGGATTTTATCAAATTTTATTATTATAATGGGTGAAAAAATGAGTAGAAATAAACCATTAGCTAAAAAATTAAGAATGGCTAAAGCTAATAAACAAAACAGAAGGATTCCAATTTGGGCTTATGCAAAAACTCAACGTAAATTAAGATACAGACCTAAGCCTAGACATTGGAGAAGAGACAGTCTTAAATTATAGGTGTGTTTAGTATGGCAGATGAATTAGAAAGAACTTATGTTATCCCACTTAGAAATGTTAAAAAAGTAAAAAGAACCATCAGAGCTCCTAGAGCTATCAGAGAGGTCCAAAACTTTTTAATTAAACATATGAAAGCTGAAGAAGTAAAAATCGATGCTTCTATCAATGAATTTATTTGGGAAAGAGGAATTCAAAAAATTCCATCTAAGATAAAAGTAAATGCTGTAAAAGATGATGAAGGCGTTGTAAAAGCAACTTTAGCAGAATAAGTCTGCTATTGCTATTTTTAATCATTTTGTTAAGTAAATAAATTTTATTTATTTTCACTAGACACGCAGTATTAATTAATAAATCACGTAGCTATTGCAGACAGATATTATTATTCTGAAAAATAGTTTTTCGTGCTTTATTTGAATTTATTATTATATAAGGAATTAATATGCTTAAAAGAATGAATTTAACCGGTTCTCCTAATTTAGGAGTTTACATATCCGTTAATGATGAAGTGGCTATTGTTCCTTTTAATC
>Ga0256405_10010682_pt1 | contig 12012 bp, 6 predicted proteins | sample RumenRJG_02DNA_FD_189096 | JGI IMG/M metagenome (GOLD analysis project Ga0256405, IMG submission 189096) | Bovine rumen microbial communities from Lethbridge, Alberta, Canada - RJG_02 | ecosystem: Host-associated > Mammals > Digestive system > Stomach > Rumen | place: Canada: Alberta | collected...
TGAGCTGCTTCAGTCGCTCTTCAAATTGTCCGCGATACTTCGTGCCTGCCACAATGGCAGTCATGTCGAGCGTATAAATCTTCTTGCCAAAAAGCATGGGCGACGTGTGGTGCCCGGCTATCATCTGGGCAAGACCCTCGACGATGGCACTCTTGCCCACGCCCGGTTCGCCTATTAATATGGGGTTGTTCTTCTTGCGGCGGCCTAAAATCTCTATGACGCGCTGAATCTCGCGTTCGCGGCCTACGCAGGGGTCGAGCTTGCCTTCAGCGGCAGCCTGCGTCAGATCGGTTCCGAAACTGTCTAATACTGGCGTCTTCGACTTTGTCTTTGCCTGCGCCGTCGTTGTCTGGGCGTTACGTCCTGTCGGCTGGTTGCCGCCCGCTGTCTCTTCCTCCTCAAAATCCTCGTCGGGCAGTCCTATGCCGTCGCTGACGCTGCTCTTCTGGGGAGCACGCAGCATAGCGAGTGTATCTTCGTAATTCATATCGTTAAATTCTAATACCTGTTTGGCGCCGTTCTGCACCTGGTCATGCAGGATGGCCAGCAGCAGATGCTGCTCTTCTACGCATTCTGTTCGTTGTACACGTGCCTCAAGCACAGCGAGTTTCAGAATATTGCTCGCCTTTTCGTTTAAGACGAGGTCGCTGGCTTGCACAGGCATTTGTATGTTGTCCTCCCTGACCTTGTTTTCCAGTTCCGTCTTGACAGATTGTATATTCAGGTTCAGCCGGTTGAACACGTTGATAACAGACCCGTCCTTCATTCTGAGCAGCCCGAGCAGCAAATGTTCCGGCCCTACCGACCGGCTGGCTAATCTGGCAGCCTCTTCGCGCGAGAATGCCAGCACCTCTGACACCTTGGGTGAAAACTGACTTGTCATTCTTTCCTTTTTCCTTTCTTGATTCGTGTGCAAAATTACATAATATTTTGCAAACACCGTGCCAAAATGGGTAAAAGTTTTTCGTTTATGTTTCATTAAGGAAAAAGTTTCGGGAAAAAGTATGGTTTTTCAAATTTATTTCGTAATTTTGTAGCCAAATCTAACCTTTTAATTGATTTAAAACACATTTATGAACGACAACAAAGTTATGAACCGCGCAGCCGACAACATCCGTATTCTGGCTGCAGCAATGGTTGAAAAGGCAAAGTCGGGACACCCCGGCGGTGCTATGGGTGGTGCTGACTTTATCAACACGCTTTACTCAGAATTTCTCGTTTACGACCCCGAGAACCCCACTTGGGAGGGTCGCGACCGCTTCTTCCTTGACCCCGGCCACATGGCTCCGATGCTCTATTCACAGCTGGCTCTTATCGGTAAGTACGATCTTGAAGACCTGAAGAACCTGCGTCAGTGGGGCTCGGTGACGCCCGGTCACCCCGAGCGCGAGCTGGCTCGCGGCATTGAGAACACCTCTGGTCCTCTCGGTCAGGGTCACACCTTCGCCGTCGGTGCTGCTATTGCTGCCAAGTTCCTGAAGGCTCGTCTGGGCGACGTTATGAACCAGACCATCTACGCCTACATCTCTGACGGTGGCGTGCAGGAGGAGATTTCGCAGGGCGCCGGCCGTATTGCCGGTAACCTGGGACTCGACAACCTGATTATGTTCTACGACGCCAACGATATCCAGCTGTCTACACGCACCGAGGTCGTCACCTGCGAGGATACGGCCAAGAAGTACGAGGCTTGGGGCTGGTATGTGCAGAAGATTGACGGTAACGACGTCGACCAGATTCGCGAGGCTATCAAGAAAGCGCAGGCCGAGAAGGAGCGTCCCAGCCTGATTATCGGTCATTGCATCATGGGTAAGGGTGCCCGCAAGGCTGACGGCTCAAGCTACGAGTCGAACTGTGCTACGCACGGTGCTCCCCTCGGTGGCGACAACTTCGTGCAGACGATGAAGAACCTCGGCGCCGATCCTGAGAATCCGTTCCAGATATTCCCCGAAGTTAAGGAAATGTACGCGCGTAGAGCTGAGGAGCTGAAGAAGATTGTGGCCGACCGCTATGCTGCAAAGGCCGAGTGGGCAAAGGCCAATCCTGAGAAGGCCGCCCAGCTCGAAGCGTGGTTCAGCGGCAAGGCTCCGAAGATTGACTGGACGAAGGTTGAGCAGAAGGCTGGTTCGGCTACCCGTAGCGCATCGGCTGCCGTTCTCGGTCAGCTGGCTGAGCAGGTGCCCAACATGATTTGCGCTTCTGCCGACCTGTCGAACTCTGACAACACCAACGGCTTCCTGAAGAAGACCAAGGACATTGTGAAGGGCGACTTCAGCGGCGCCTTCTTCGAGGCCGGCGTTGCCGAGCTCACGATGGCTTGCTGCTGCATCGGTATGGCTCTGCACGGTGGTGTCATCCCCGCCTGCGGCACGTTCTTCGTATTCTCCGACTATATGAAGCCCGCCGTCCGTATGGCTGCCCTGATGGAGCTGCCCGTGAAGTTCATCTGGACCCACGATGCCTTCCGCGTCGGCGAGGACGGTCCTACCCACGAGCCCGTTGAGCAGGAGGCACAAATCCGACTGATGGAGAAGCTGAAGAACCACCACGGCAAGAACAGCGTCCTCGTTGTCCGTCCTGCCGATGCTGAGGAGACAACCGTCTGCTGGCGTATGGCTATGGAGAACGTCGACACGCCGACAGCGCTCATCTTCTCGCGTCAGAACATCGAGATGCTGCCCGAGGGCAACGACTATACGCAGGCAACGAAGGGTGCTTACGTCGTCGCCGGTTCTGCCGACGACTACGATGTCATCCTGCTGGCCTCTGGTTCCGAGGTGTCGACGCTTGAGGCCGGTGCCAAGCTGCTGGCTGCCGACGGCATCAAGACCCGCGTGGTGAGCGTTCCATCCGAGGGCTTGTTCCGCGCACAGAGCAAGGAGTACCAGCAGAGCGTACTGCCCGCAGGCAAGAAGAAGTTCGGTCTGACCGCCGGTCTGCCCGTCAACCTCGAAGGTCTCGTAGGTGCCGACGGTTGCGTCTGGGGTCTCGAGTCGTTCGGCTTCTCTGCTCCCTACAAGGTGCTCGACGAGAAGCTGGGCTTCACTGGCCAGAACGTTTACGAGCAGGTGAAGAAGCTGCTGGCATAAGCTGCCGTCAAGCATAGATGAAAAAAAGAAAGGCGTCCGTTGTTTCCAGCGGACGTCTTCTTTGTTTTCTTGTTAGTGACCGTCAGATATTAACAATCACTTAATCAGGTCTACCGAGCGCTTCAGGAAGCGGTCGAGCGCTTCGCCCTTCAGCATACCGTTCTGGAGCAGAGCGAGGTCAATGAGCTGGTGGACAACGTCGTTGGTCTTCGCGTAGTCGCTGATGACCTGCTGCTTCTTGTCCTTCTCGGCCTGTACCGCCTTCTCGGCTTCGGCCTTCATGTCCTTGTCCTCCTGCGTCAGCTCGTCGTACTTCTTCTTCTCCTGCTGTTGCTGGATGGCAGCAAGACGCGCTTCCTGTCCCTTCAGTTCGGCGACGATAGGCTTCAGGGCCTCGTCGGTGGCGCTCTTGGCGTCGGTCAGTACGCGCTTCACCAGCGGGTGGTCGCTGTTGAGCACGATGTTGAACGAGTCGGGCATCTGTCCGTAGAAGTTCATACCCTGCTGGAAACGGCTCATCTCCTTCATACGGCGCATCCACTCGTTCTGCGTGATGATGACGGGACGTGCTTCGGCACCGAGGGCGTCGACCTGTACCATGAACTCTGTCTTTTCCAGTTTTGGCAGTTGCGACTTGAAGACGGCTGACAAATTGTCACTGTCATCCTCGCTGAGGTCGGTCTTCGGGGCGTCGCTCTTCACAATCAGGCGGTCTATGATGTCGCTGTCCACGCGTGTGAAGCGGCTCTTCTCGAACTTCTGCTCCAGCGTCTGTATGGTGGGCACGTCGAGCTGTCCGTCGAGCAGCAGCACGGAGTAGCCCTTGTCCTCGGCAGCTTTGATATACGAGTACTGCTCCTCCTTGTCGGTTGCGTAGAGGTAGATCAGTGTGTCGTCCTTGTCCTTCTGCGAAGCCTCAATCAGCTTCTTGTACTCGTCGAAGGTGAAGTACTTGCCGTTGACGTCCTTCATCAGGGCGAAGTCTTTGGCGCGGTCGTAGAAACCCTCCTCGCTCAGGATGCCGTAGTTGATGAAGAGCTTCAGGTCGTCCCACTTCTCCTCGTACTGCTTGCGGTCTTCGCCGAAGATAGCCTTCAGACGGTCGGCAACCTTCTTCGTGATATAGGTCGAAATCTTCTTCACCTCGCGGTCGCTCTGCAGATAAGAGCGGCTGACGTTCAGCGGTATGTCCGGCGAGTCGATGACGCCGTGCAGCAGCGTCAGGAATTCGGGCACGATGCCCTCCACCTGGTCTGTGACGAACACCTGGTTGCAGTAGAGCTGAATCTTGTTGCGCTGCAGCTCAATGTTCGACTTGATTTTCGGGAAGTAGAGAATACCCGTCAGGTTGAACGGGTAGTCCACGTTCAGGTGAATCCAGAACAGCGGTTCGTCGCTCATAGGGTAGAGTGTGCGGTAGAACGACTTGTAGTCCTCGTCCTTCAGCGTCGACGGTGTCTTTGTCCACAGCGGCTCCACGTTGTTGATGATATTATCCTCCTGTGTGTCAACCATTTTCTTCTCTTCGCTCGACCATTCCTGCTTCTTGCCGAAGGCGACGGGAACGGCCAGGAACTTGCAGTACTTGTTCAGCAGACCTTCCAGTTTCGACTTGTCGAGAAACTCCTTGCAGTCATCGTCGATGTAGAGAATGATATCCGAACCGCGGTCCTCCTTCTCTGTCTCGTCAATCTCGTAGGCGGGGCTGCCGTCGCACGACCACTTCACGGCTTTGGCGCCTTCCTTGTACGACTTGGTGACGATTTCCACCTTCTTGGCCACCATGAACGACGAGTAGAATCCCAGTCCGAAGTGTCCGATGATGCTGTTGGCGTTGTCCTTGTACTTCTCCAGGAAGTCGGTGACGCCCGAGAAAGCTATCTGGTTGATATACTTGTCAATCTCCTCTTCGGTCATACCGATGCCGCGGTCGGAGATGGTGATGGTGCCCTTGTCGGCGTCCATCGCGACGCGCACTGTCAGGTCGCCCAGTTCGCCCTTGAAGTCGCCCTTCTGTTGCAGCGTCTTCAGCTTCTGGGTAGCGTCAACGGCGTTCGACACCATCTCGCGCAGGAAAATTTCGTGGTCAGAGTAGAGAAACTTTTTGATAACGGGGAAGATGTTCTCGGTAGTAACCCCGATGTTACCTTTTTGCATAATCGTATCGCGTTTTTATTGTTTTCGACAACTATTAAGCAAAAAGCGTGCCAAAAACGAAATTCCGGCGCATGGGGAAAAGTCCGTGGATGGGACACGGACCCTTCTGCTTTTAGCAGTACGGACAAAGAAAAAGGGGGGAGCGAGCCGGTATGGGCTGCGCTCCCCCCTTTGCTGTGTATGCGAAAGACAAGTTGCAGTGCGTGCGCGTGGGGTGGGGGATTACTCCTTGTAATCCTTGGCCTTGAAGACAGTCTTGTAAAGAACCGTGCCGCGGTGGCGCTGCGAGTGGTAGGTGTAGGCAAAGGCGAAGCCCGCCTCCTTGAAGGCCATCATCGACGTCGTGTTCTTCAGTTCCGTCAGCAGTGCGCTGCGTGCCGCCTCCGGGTTCAGCCGTCCCACACTGTCTGCCGCACCCGTTATGGTGTAGTAGTAGTGCAGCGTGCGCGTCTGCGGCTCATAGGTCAGGCTGTCTACCGTCAGGTTGTCGGCAATGCGTGCCGGGCAGTTCTTCTTTGTGTAGAGCTTGGCCTCGTTGGCCGCCTTCTCCTCGAGCGACTCCTGACAGGCCGTCAGCAGCAGTGCCGCCATCAGGGTTAAGAGTGTCTTCCTCATGCGCCGGTTTACTTGTTGTCTACGGCACACTGCTCGACGGGTAGGCAGCGCTTGTAGTTCTCAATATACTTCTCGAATCCGGCGACGTCCTCGGGTGTGGGAGCTATCGAGACGCCTGTGTTGCCGGCGAAGACGACGGTCTCGAGATAGTCGGCCAGGCTCAGCTTGTTGGGGTTGTTCACCATATAGCCAGCCAGCAGGGCGATACCCCAGGCACCGCCTTCGCCCGCTGTCTCCATCACCGAGATGGGCGAGTTGATGGCAGCTGCCAGTATGCGCTGTCCCACGCCTTTGGTCTTGAAGAGTCCGCCGTGACCGGTGATGCGGTCTACGCGTATCATCTCGTCCTTGAACAGAATGTCGTTGCCTATCTTCAGCACGCCGACCGAGGCATAGAGGTGGGCACGCATGAAGTTGGCCAGGTTGAACTTGTCGCTGGCCGAGCGGACGAAGAGGGGACGTCCCTCGCTGAGCCCGGTGACAGGCTCGCCGCTGATGTAGTTGTAGCTGACGAGTCCGCCGCAGTCGGCGTCGCCGTTCAGCGCGTTGTTATAGAGCTTGCCGAACACCTCGTTCATGTCGACGGGCACGCCGAGCAGCTGCTGGTACTCCTTGAAGAGGTTCACCCACGCGTTGAGGTCGCTGGTGCAGTTGTTGCAATGCACCATTGCCACGAGCGAGCCGTCGGGCGTGGTCACCATATCGATCATCTCGTAGGGCTTCGACAGCGGCTTCTCGAGCACGATCATCGAGAACGACGACGTGCCTGCCGACACGTTACCCGTGCGTTGCTTCACGGCGTTGGTGGCTACCATTCCTGTGCCAGCGTCGCCTTCGGGAGGACAGACGGGGCAGCCGGGCTTCAGGTGGCCGCTGACGTCGAGGCGCTTGGCACCCTCGGGAGTGAGGAATCCGGCGCTCTCGCCGGCATTCAGCGACTTCGGCAGGATGTCGAGGAGCTTCCAGGAGTATCCGCGTGGTGCCACGATGTTGTCGAACTTCTCGACCATCGTGGCGTCGTATGTCTTGGTGGCGGGGTCGACGGGAATCATGCCCGAGGCGTCGCCCACACCGAGTACGAACTGGCCTGTCACCTGCCAGTGGACGTAGCCTGCCAGCGTGGTGAGATACTTGATGTCGGCCACATGCTCCTCGTTGTCGAGGATGGCCTCATAGAGGTGGCTGATGCTCCAGCGCAGGGGGATGTTGTAGTTGAACAGCTTCGAAAGTTCGGCGGCAGCCTTACCCGTGTTCGTGTTACGCCACGTGCGGAAGGGCACCAGGATTTCCTGCTTCTCGTTGAACGCCATATAGCCGTGCATCATTGCTGAGAAGCCGATGGCGGCCAGCGACTCTATCTCGCAGTCGTACTGGCGCTGTACGTCCTTGCGCAACTCTGCATAACAGTCCTGCAGGCCATACCAGATGGCTTCTGTGGAGTACGTCCAGAGGCCGTCTACGAGTTGGTTCTCCCACTCGTGGCTTCCCTGTGCAATGGGTTTGTTGTCTTGGTCGATGAGTACGGCCTTGATACGTGTGGAACCGAATTCGATTCCCAGGATGGCTTTTCCAGCCTCGATGGTTTGCTTTGCAGTCATTGTTTTCTTTTTAAGTTTTTAGAGTTTTGGACTGCAAATATAGCATATTATTTTGATATGGCAAAAATTTTCATTCTTTTTATGACTATTAAAAAAATGGAAAAAAGGCGGCAGGTGCATATATTATTGGTGAAGATATTGTAATTTTGCGGCTGAATTGATAAAAGGATGTTATGAAGGATATCAGAATCTGTTTTCTTGTTCTTGCCGTAATGGCTTTTTCCGCGTCGCCGGCTCAGCGCAAAGAGCTCAGTCAGGCGCGGACGATACTGAAGAGCGGCAAGCGGGTTGAGGAGGCTGAGAAGCTGATGACGAACCTGCTGAAGGACACTGTGAACAGGACCAACAAGCGTATTTACGCCCTGTGGTATGAGTCGGTGCTGATGCAGTATCAGGCCGTCAACGAGAAACTTTACATGAAGCAGAAACAAGACACGGCGCAGTTCTACAACCTGACGCGGCGCCTCTTCACCGTTGCCGAAACCCTCGACTCGCTCGACGCGCGGCCCAACAACAAGGGGAAGGTCAGCCTGGAGTATCGCCAGGAGAATGCCGAGCAGCTGCTGAAGTACCGCCCCAACCTCTATTACGCCTGTACCTATTTTATACGTAAGGGCGACTACAAGACGGCCTACGCCTACGGCGAGGCTTATATGGATTGCGCCCGTCAGCCCCTGTTTGCCGACCATCGTCTCGACTCGCTCGACGCCCGCATGCCCGAGGTGGCCTACTGGACGACCTACTGCGGCTACCGGCAGGACAACCCCGTGCTCACACTCCGCTACCGTCAGCTGGCACTGCAGGACACAGCCCGGCGGGAGTCGACCCTGCAGTTCATTGCTGAGGCACGCCGTCAGCTGAAGGACGACTCGCTCTATGTGGCAACGCTGCGCAAGGGGTTCGCCTATGCGCCGGAAAACAACTATTTCTTCCCGCGGCTGATGGACTTCTACAACACCCGCGGCGACTACCAGCGCGCTTTGTCGACCGTCGACGAAGCCCTGCGTCACAACAGCCGCAGCGAACTCTTCCTCTTTGCCAAGTCTACCGTGCTGTTCAACATCGGGCGCTACGACGAGAGCATCGCCCTGAGCGACACGCTCATAGCGATGAACGATTCGCTGCCCGAACCCTATTACAATGCCGGGACGGCCTATATCAACAAGGCGCTGAAGCTGCATCCGCTGCGCGAGAAGAAGCAAGTGCGCAGCACGTACAGCCTGGCACGCCCCTATATGGAGCGCTACAGGAAACTGGCACCACAACAGAAGCAGAAGTGGGGACCGGCTCTCTACCGCATCTACCTGAATCTCAATATGGGCAAGCAGTTTGACGAGATAGACCGCCTGCTGAAGGAGTAGCCCGTTTTTGGGGAGACTATATTCGCTCCACCTGCTTGACGCCCTTGACCGTCCTTAGCCGCTTGATTAAAGCCTCGAGGCGCGTCAGGTCATTAATCATGACAACAATGTTGCCGCGGAAAAGACCGTCGCTGGAGTCGATGTTGATACTGCGCAGCACGAGGCGCTCCTCCTTCGAAATGATGTTCGTCAGATTGTTGACAATGCCGATATCATCCTGCCCGATGACCCTCAGCGTGATGCTGTATTGCGACGCACCCTTGCCCGACCATTTCGCCTTGACGATGCGGTAGCCGAACCTGCGGCGCAATTCCGGCGCATTGGGACAGTCCGTGCGATGAATCTTGATGCCGCCGCTGACGGTGACAAACCCGAAGACGTCGTCACCGTAGATAGGATTGCAGCAGCGCGACAGCTGGTAGTCGATGCCCTTCAGGTTGCGGTCTATCACCAACACGTCGTCGTTGGGCTGCGCCAACTGCTGAATCTTCGACTCCTCGAGCACGAAGTCCTCGGCCGAGCGCGCCTGGTTGTCGCCAATGACCGCCTGCTCGCCCTGCTGAACCTCCAGATACTTGTCGATGACGGTGCCCAAGTCCATCGTCTGGTCGGCCACCTGGCGATAGAAGTCGGACGTCGCCTTGAAGCCCAGCTTCTTGATGACGTGCATCATCGTCGACTCGTCGAACTCTATCTTGCGGTTCTTGAACTTGCGCTCAATCATCTCTTTGGCCATCAGCCCGTTCTTCTGCTGCGTCTCCTTCAGGGCCAGCCGTATCTTAGCCTTCGCGCGGCTCGTCTTGACCACCGACAGCCACTCCTGCTTGGGATGCTGCTGCGACGACGTCATAATCTCCACCTGGTCGCCACTTTGCAGCAAGTAGCGGAATGTCACCACTTTATTATTAACGCGCGCGCCCACGCACGCGTTACCTATCTTCGAGTGGATATGGTAGGCCATATCGAGCACCGTAGCGCCCTTGGGGAATTTCAGCAGGTCGCCCTTCGGCGTGAAGACGTAAACCTCGTCCTCGTAGAGGTCCATCTTGAACTGGTCCATCGCCTCGCGCCCTTCGCTCGTCTCCAGCATCTGGCGGATGGAGGTGAGCCACTCGTCCATACCGCTCTGCCCTTTGACGCCCTTATAGCGCCAGTGGGCGGCAACGCCGCGCTCGGCCACCTCGTCCATACGCTCCGTGCGAATCTGAATCTCGACCCACTTCTGCTCAGGGCCGAGCACGGTGATGTGAAGACTCTCGTAGCCGTTGGACTTCGGCACCGACAGCCAGTCGCGCAGACGCTTCGGGTTGGGCTGGTACATATCGGTCACAATACTGTATGCCTGCCAGCACTGCAGCTTCTCGATGTCCTCGGGACAGTCGATGATGATGCGGATGGCAAACAAGTCGTAGACGCCCTCAAAGCCGCATTTCTGCTTCTTCATCTTCTGCCAGATGGAGTGTATCGACTTGGTGCGCCCCTTGATGTGAAACGTCAGGCCAGCCCGTGTCAGCTTGTCGCTGATAGGCTGTATGAAGCGCTTGATATAGCCGTCACGACTCTGCTTCGTCTCGGAGAGCTTGTCCTTGATGAGGTAGTAGGCGTCGTGCTCCAAGTACTTGAGCGAGAGGTCCTCCAGTTCGGATTTCAGCTTGTAGAGACCCAATTTATGAGCCAGCGGCGCATACAGGTAGGCCGCCTCCTGGCTCACCTCACGGCGCAGCTCGTCGTTCGTCGTGTCGCGTATCTGCCGCATCAGGTTCACGCGGTCGGCAATCATGATGAGTATCACGCGCATATCCTCAGCAAACGACAGCAGCAGGTTGCGGAAGTTCTCGCTCTCAACAACGGGATTCTTCTGGTAGAGCTCCTTGATGCGGCGCAGACCATGCAGGATGCGCGCAACGGATTGGCCGTAGTCGCGCTCCACATCGTCGACGGTCAGCAGTCCCGACTCCACACTGTAGCGCAGCAGGATGGCCACAACGGCGTCGCGCTTCAGGCCTGTCTCGTCGACAAGGATGCAAGCCGTCTGCAATTCCGTCAGCACAGGATTCAAGCCGAAGGCGTCGCGAACAATCTGTTTCTCCTCCATCAGCTGCCCTATATGCCGCCGCAGACGCTGCTCGTCGTCGGCAGGCAGCGTGTCGCCTACCTTCTCCTTCAGCCGGCTATATAATTCAAGCGTTTCGGCGCGCTCTGCAGTAGAAAATTCAAACTTCTCGTCCATAGTTAATCTAATTTTGTGGCAAAGTTAGTAAAAAGATTGGAAAAAACCTTGTTATTAACGAAAAACTTTGTATATTTGCGGTTGGAATTGACAAACCATATTCAAAACATCAATATTATGCTAACACAACAAGACCTCAAGCAGATTGCCCAAAAGGGTATCAGTGAAGAGCAAGTCAAGCAGCAGCTCAGTGAGTTCAAAACGGGATTCCCATTCCTGAGACTGAAAGCCGCTGCCAGTATCGAAGACGGTATCGTCGCCACCAGCGAGCACGACAAGCAGGCTTACATTCAGGCGTGGGACGAGTACAAGGCGCAGGGACACAAAATCGTGAAGTTCGTACCCGCTTCGGGTGCTGCCTCGCGCATGTTCAAGGATATGTTTGCCTTTGTAGATGCCGACTACGACACGCCAACGACGCCCTTCGAGAAGCAGTTCTTTGACGGACTGAAGAATTTCGCCTTCTACGACGCACTCGACGCCGCCTGCCGCAAGAACGAAGGAAAGTCCATTGAGTATCTCATTCAGGACGGACAATACAAGAAAGTCGTCGAGAACATGCTCTTCCAGAAAGGACTGAACTACGGACAGCTCCCTAAGGGACTGCTCCTTTTCCACCGCTACGCCGATGGTGCCCGCACACCGATGGAAGAGCATCTCGTCGAGGGAGCGCTCTATGCAGCATCAAACGGAGAGGCCAGCGTACACTTCACCGTCTCTCACGAGCACATGGAGATGTTCAAGAAGCGTGTGGCACAGAAGATGGACGGCTACGCACAGAAGTACGGCATCAAGTACGACATATCGTTCTCCGAGCAGAAACCGTCGACCGACACCATTGCTGCCGGACCCGACAACGAGCCGTTCCGCAACGACGACGGTTCGCTGCTCTTCCGACCAGGCGGTCACGGCGCACTCATTGAGAACCTCAACGAGATTGACGCCGACGTCATCTTCATCAAGAA
>Ga0256405_10010683_pt1 | contig 12011 bp, 10 predicted proteins | sample RumenRJG_02DNA_FD_189096 | JGI IMG/M metagenome (GOLD analysis project Ga0256405, IMG submission 189096) | Bovine rumen microbial communities from Lethbridge, Alberta, Canada - RJG_02 | ecosystem: Host-associated > Mammals > Digestive system > Stomach > Rumen | place: Canada: Alberta...
GTGCTGGGATATTCACTGAGTACGGTGATAATGTACATAGCGATATTCAAGTACGATCTGCTGGACACTTTGGAACTGACAAGGGAGTATGTTGTGGACAAACTGTCCGAGGGACTTATCGCGGTGGATACCGAGGGCAGGGTCAGGTATTTCAACGAACCTGCGAAAACGCTGTATCCTCAGCTGGTGGAAAAGCCCGATGAAACTCTGGATATCATCGAACAGGCGATAGAGGACGAAGATGTTATAACCATTGACGACCGTATATACACCCCCTGCATTGAAGAACTGGAATATGAGGGCGAGAATTTCGGAAGCCTTTACAGGCTGATAGATGATACTGAGCATTACAACTATATGGAGCATCTGCGGGAGCAGAGCCAGCTGGCTGACAAGGCAAACCGCGCAAAATCAGCGTTTCTTGCAAATATGTCCCATGAGATAAGAACGCCTATAAATGCTGTGCTCGGTATGGACGAGATGATACTGCGCGAAAGCAAGGAACGTCAGATAATAGGGTATGCGGAGGATATCAGGAATGCGGGCAGGACACTGCTTTCGCTGATAAACGACATACTGGATTTCTCAAAGGTCGAGCAGGGCAAGATGGAGCTGATACCGACACAGTACGAGCTTGGTTCGGCTATAAACGACCTTGTGAATATGGTGCGTCCCAGAGCGGATAAAAAGGGTCTGCGGTTCGATGTGAGCGTGGACAGCGGGATACCGCATCTGCTGGTGGGTGATGAGATAAGAGTCAAGCAGTGTGCACTTAATCTGCTGACCAATGCGGTGAAGTACACCGAAAAGGGTAGTGTGCATTTTGAAGTAGGATATGAGAAAGCAGGCAAGGACAGCATAAAGCTGAGATTCACGGTAAGCGACACGGGAATGGGCATAAAGCAGGAGGATATGGACAGGCTGTTTTCGCCCTTTTCGCGAATCGAAGAGGGCAGGAACCGTTCCATTGAGGGAACGGGGCTGGGTATGAGCATAACAAGACAGCTTCTCGACCTGATGGACAGCAGGCTGGAAGTCAGCAGTGTTTACGGCGAGGGCTCGGTGTTCTCATTTGAGATAGTGCAGAAAGTCACGAAATGGCAGGCTATCGGGGATTTCTCAAAGAGATTCTCAAGTGTCGGCAAGGGAGTGCATATTTACAGAGAGCTTTTCCATGCGCCTACGGCGAGGGTACTTGTGGTTGATGACAATGCCATGAACCTGACGGTGTTCAAGGGCCTGCTCAAAAAGACTATGGTGGGCATAGATACGGCTTCATCTGGTGCGGAGGCGCTGAGACTTGCGGCTCTGAACACCTATGATATCTACTTTATCGACCACATGATGCCCGATATGGACGGTATCGAAACGCTGAAAAGGCTCCGTGCCATGGAGGGCAGAGAAAACGCTTTATGCGTGGCACTGACAGCGAATGCGGTATCGGGTGCGAGAGAGACTTACATCGAAGCGGGGTTCAACGATTATCTTTCAAAGCCTGTTGACGGTGAACGTCTGGAGAAGATGATGGCGGGTATGCTGCCCGAGGAAAAGCTGGAAAAACAGGCTGTATCCGAGGGACGCAGGGTCAGCACTGCGCCGAAGGTACTGGTGGTGGACGACGATCAGGTCATCAGGACAACGGCAAAGAATATCCTGGATAATATCTTTGATGTTATCACCTGCGGTACAGGTGAGGAAGCGATAGCTCTGACAAAAAGCAAGATGCCCGACGCTGTGCTTCTGGATATCAGCCTTGCGGGAATGAACGGTTTTGAAGTTCTCAGCAGGCTTAAAGAAGACCCCGAGGTGCGGGACATACCTGTTATATTCGTAACGGGTGAAGACAGTGCCGAGGCTGAAAGCACAGGATTCAAGAACGGTGCGGCGGACTATGTGAAGAAGCCCTTCTCACCCGAAGTGCTTATACAGCGAACGAAACGTGCCGTGGAGCTTTATCAGCTTCAATCGGGACTGAAGAGCGAAGTTGACAGACAGCAGATAAGGAGCGAAAGACTCTCGCTGGAGATGATGATGGCTCTTGCGAAGACCGTTGACGCGAAGGATCATTACACCAACGGACATTCCAACCGTGTGGCGATATACTCGGCTGAACTTGCAAGAAGACTGGGCAAGAGCGAAGCTGAACAGCAGCAGATATTCCGCATGGGACTTATGCATGATATCGGCAAGATAGGTGTCAGCGAGGATATACTGAACAAGACCTCACGGCTTACTGACGAGGAGTTCATGCAGATAAAGCGGCATACTGTCATAGGCAGTGAGATACTGTCTTCAATAACCGAAATGCCGGGGCTTGCCACAGGTGCAAGGTCGCATCACGAGAAATACGACGGCAGCGGTTATCCCGACGGGCTGAAAGGCAAGGATATCCCCGAAGCTGCGCGTATAATATGCGCGGCGGACTGCTATGATGCCATGACTTCCACGAGAACGTACTCAAAGCCCATGGAACAGCAGAAGGTAAGGAACGAGTTCATCAGGTGCAGTGGAACGCAGTTCGACCCTGATGTTGCGGCGGCTATGATACAGATGATAGACGACGATGCCGACTACATCATGAACGAGCAGGGATTCACCAACGAGATATGGCAGGGCAGTGCGAAGATAGAAGAACTTGCCGCAGGTGAGAATGCCCTTGCGGAAAAGGGCTTTAACGGCATTGAGGGTCTTGATGCGGATACAGGCATAAAGCACTGCGGCGGCGAGGACAACTATAAGCTTACACTGGAAGCTTTTGCGGAGTCGGCAGAGGAGTATACCGAGAGCATAAGAAAATTCGTGGCGGAAAACGACAGGGAGAACGCCATGATAAAGCTCCATTCGCTGAAAGGTGCCGCAAGGACGATAGGTGCTGAAAAACTTGGCGATATGGCTTATACAGGCGAGATGTTCTACCGAGGCAGATCGGAGGAAAAACCAGATATCGAGGGTACTCTTGCGGAGCTTGCAAGGCTGACGGAAGCGTTATATAAAAGACTCAGATGATAAAAAAAGCCGGAGGACATCAGCGTCCTCCGGCATATTTTATATGTGGTTGTATGCCTCAGTATGTTCTGAGTTTTCTTTTTCAGCTTCTTCCATTTCGTGCTTTACATGGTTTGATGATACCAGACTTATCGCAGCAAAGATAAGGAAACCTGTCGTTACTATAAAGGGGAACCTAACAAGAGTATGCTGCGGTATAATGTAGGGAAGAAGTCCGACAGAACCGCAGGGCGGGAAGTAGAAACCTGTTATTTCAATGGCGAACATTATAGCACAGGTGGTAACTGCTGCCGCAGCTGCCATTGGAAGTCCTGCTATCTCACCAAGAAGTATGCGGCAGGAAACTCCGAGAAATGCGCTTAGTGCCATCATTACTGTTGCCGTGGTCATGTCCTTTTTCACAGGCGATGACGGTGCAGTCATTTCAAAAAAAGCGACTATCAGCGGCGGTGCTATGAAGAAAGGTCTTTCCAGCGCCAGGGGGATAAAGCATACGATGCTTGCGATTATTACCTGAGCCAAACGAAGCCTGATAAGCGGTCTTGTGGGTTCAATGGGAACATAGCGGTACTTGTTCCGCATTCCTGTTTCTTCAAATATATGCAGTGTGAGAAGTGTGATACCCGTCACTGTCACCACCGATAGCGGATAAGCCGCACTGTGTGTGCCGTTCATTATCGGGAGTATGCAGGCAGATATTGCAGGAAGGAAATTTGTCTGCGAAAGGGTTATGAGTATCGTTACTGCGGCAAGCCCTATTGGCATTTTTATATATATCGGAAAAGGTACGAACCTTACAACAGCCATGCCCAGAAGTGCGGCGGCTGTTATAGTCAGCATCAGGCGAAGCTTGCTTGTGTTCCAGGACCTGACAGGTGCTGCAAGTACGCCTATGGCGACAGCGGCTGCCTCGGGAAAGATGATATCGGATTCGCCTGTTATCCTTGATACTGCAACCATAAGCACCGAAAGTGCGGAGGTTATCAGTATCGGTATAAATTTTTTCTTATCGGTCATTGGTTCACCTCAAACTTTCCCTGCAAATTTAAGCTATATAAAAGTATATCATATTGTGGGGGCATTTTAATTAAGATTTTTTGAACTTATTAACGGGTATTTTTGAGTGGTCTGATTTTTAGGGCATTTTTGGCGCTTCTTTTGTGGGAGTTGCAGAAAATGTTGATTATATTAAATAATTGACATTCACAATAGTTTATATTAAACATGATTTAAGAGTAATTAACCTGCAAATATGGGCGTTTATGACTAAAGACACAGGCGCAAAAAGAGCGTATGCATTGGATCTGCATACGCTCTCTGCAATTAGCATGAAACAGCTTATTCGATAAAGGACTTCATGCCCTGTTCTCTTCTCCATTCAAGGAATTCTTCGTAGGTTCCTGCACGGTCGATACAGCCGTCGGGTGTTATCTCGATGATGCGGTTTGCAACGGTCTGTACTATCTCGTGGTCGTGGCTTGCGAAGATAACAACACCCTTGAAATCACGAAGTGCATTGTTTACTGCGGTGATGGATTCGAGGTCGAGGTGGTTGGTGGGGCGGTCAAGCAGGATAACGTTGGAGCCGAAAAGCATCATTCGGCTGAACATACATCTGACCTTTTCACCACCCGAGAGTACCTCAACGGGCTTGTATATCTCGTCGCCCGAGAACAGCATACGTCCCAGGAATCCGCGGAGAAATGTGTCTGTTACCTCGGAAGTCGAGTAGGGGCGGAGCCAGTCAACTATGCTTTCGGTATGACCGTTGAAGTATTCGGAGTTATCAACGGGGAAATAAGAACGTGAAGTTGAAACGCCCCACTTGATAGTTCCCTCATCGGGCTCCATTTCCTCGGCGAGTATCTTGAAGAGGGCGGTTATAGCCTGTTCGCTTTCGCCGATGAATGCCACCTTATCGGTGCGGGAGAGGGTGAAGCTCACGTTATTCAGGAGCTTTGCGCCGTCAACAGTCTTGGAGACATTATTGACTTTCAGTATATCCTTGCCCAGTTCGCGGTCGATATTGAAGCCGATGAACGGGTATTTTCTCGATGATGCGGGCATTTCCTCAACAGAAAGTTTATCCAGAAGCTTACGCCTTGCAGTAGCCTGACGGGACTTGGATTTGTTTGCGGAGAAACGGTTGATGAACTCCTGCAGCTCCTTGATCTTTTCCTCGGCTTTCTTGTTCTGGTTTTTGATAAGTCTCTGCATCAGCTGTGAGGACTCGTACCAGAATTCGTAGTTGCCCACGTACATCTTGATCTTGGTGTAGTCGATATCAACGATATGTGTGCAGACATTGTTGAGGAAGTGTCTGTCATGGCTGACAACCAGTACAGTACCGAAGTAGTCTGCAAGGAAGTCTTCAAGCCAGCGGATAGCATCGATATCCAGATGGTTAGTAGGCTCGTCCAGCATGATGATATCGGGGTTGCCGAAAAGTGCCTGCGCCAGCAGTACCTTGACTTTCTCGTTACCCGAAAGTCCTGCCATCTGCTGATAGAGAAGGTCTTCGGAGAGACCCAGACCCTGTATCAGCTTTGATGCATCGGATTCAGCTTCCCAGCCGTTGAGTTCTGCAAATTCGCTTTCCAGCTGACCTGCACGGTCGCCGTCTTCCTCGGAGAAATCTTCCTTGGCATAGAGTGCATCTTTCTCCTGCATGATATCGTAAAGACGCTTGTTGCCCATGATTACGGTATCAAGAACAGTGTACTCATCAAATGCGAAGTGATCCTGCTTCAGCACGGAAAGGCGCTCGCCCTTGGTGATGGCTACTTCGCCCGTGGTGGGTTCAAGTTCGCCGTTGAGTATGCGCAGGAATGTGGATTTGCCTGCGCCGTTGGCACCTATGATACCATAGCAGTTGCCGTTGGTGAACTTGAGGTCTACGTCCTTGAACAGAAGCTGTCCGCCAAAGGACAGGCTGACGTTTGAAACTGTTATCATTTTACTTACTCCTTAATATTGAATATCCTTACTTTACTCTTTATCGTTCCAGCGGTAGGTGATACTATCCGCGGAAATTGTTATCGTAGCTTCGATATCGCCGTATTTGCCGCAGCCGAACAGGTCGCATTCGTAGAGATAGCTTTGATAGCCCTTGTACTCTTTGAGAAATTCTATCTTCATACCGCTGTTCATAAGTTTAACGAACTCCTCAAAGGGGAGATTTCTGCGCAGGGCAACACAGTCGTCCTCGTTTTCGGTGCGCCATTCAAATATATCCACATAGATATTGCAGTGCATATCGGGGTAGACTGTATGGAACTCAACTTCGCCTTTGCCTGTATCGCGGGAAAGCATGGTAGTCCCTTTTGCGTACCAGAAACCCTCTTCAAATCCGAAAGTCAGCGTGCTGTCACCAAAGGTAAGGCTGGTGGCACGGCAGTCATGGAGAGAAAAATTCTCCATATCGTTATCCGAATATTTAAACATTCTTTTCTCCTTGCTTCTCGGGGAGTATCATCTCATGTTCCATGTGAACAAAGCCGTAACGTTCATAAAGAGGTCTCCCCATATCTGTGGCTTCAAGGGCGATGAAAGATATGCCTTTAGCTTTAGCGTCACGGGTAAGCAGGTCGAGTATTTTTGTGGCTATGCCCTGTCTGCGGTATGCGGGGTCGGTGTACATATTCATTATATAGGCTTTTCTCCCTGTGGGGACATCGCAGGTGGGCATTACCCTGTAATAGCTTATTCCCCCTGCGGCGATCACCTTATCACCGTCATAAACGAGATATGCGGTATGGCTGCCGTCCGTCAGGGACTGCCTGTAATATTCCCACGACTGCTGTTCTATCACGGACATATCCGTATCATCGGGCAGTCTGTTCGCAGCTATCAGAACTTTTATCCTTGATGAAACGAGTATATCAAGGTCGCTGATGTCAGCGCGTTTGTATTCAAGTTTCACAGGACACACCTCCGCATTATATCATACTTTAAAATTATAACATTTTACGTAAGCTTTGTAAATCGGCAAATCATACGGAAAAAACTCAAATCTGAATAAAGCTGTTGACTGTTTGGGAAAAATCGGTTATAATATATCTGAATAGACGTATGACCCGATCAAGTGCAGGGAGAAAAAATATGCTCAGAGAAGAACTTGAAGAGACAGTGGAAAGATATGATCTGGTGAAGCGGACTTTTGACAGCTTTTGGGTGTGCTTTGAGAACTATCTTACAGACGATATCACAAAAGAGGAAAGCAGAGAGTACGGTCTTACTGACAAAGATCAGGTGGAAGTAAAGCTTTACGGCTATTCCTTTGTTGTATCAAAAAAGTTCAGCCGTGAGTTCATCAAGGTCGATCTTGATGTTTACAAAAAGGACAGCAGTTCCGAATTTGCCGAATACTACTGCATATACAGCCTTTCCGGCGAGTGCGAGGACGATTATTTTGTCATAACCTGACAGGGGTCATATACAAAAGAAGAAAAACGTAAAAGAGAAGATGATAGAAAGAAAGCAGAGGTAACAGTTATGCCGTTTACACCTAATGCACCGCAGTTTTTATTTGAAAACTACACCCGCAACGACAAGGAATGGTTCAGGGCGAACAAGGAGACCTATGAAAAGGAAGTTCTTGTTCCCATGCGGGAAATGATAGAGTACCTTGCGCCGCTGATGGGGCGTATCGACAGCAGGATAGTATGCTCGCCGAAAAAGGTGAGCCGTATCTACAGGGACGTAAGGCTTATAAGGGACGGTATGTTTTTCAGGAAAAGCATATGGTTCTCTCTTATGCGCCCTAAGGAGAGGTTTGTCAGCAAGCCCGAGTTCTTTTTCTGGATAAGCCCCGATGACCTTGGCTGGGGCTGCGGGTATTATAATATGCCCTCGCCCGTTGTGGAAAAGGTGCGTATGTACATACTCAACCGCGACAAAGCAGCGGTGAAAGCTATCGACGCTTATGAGAGTCAGGACAGCCTTGTGCTTGACGGTGCACCTTACAAGCGTGACAGATACCCCAATGAACCTGTGAGATACAAGAACTGGCTCAACAGGAGAAATCCCGTAGTGCTTCATTCCAGCGATGACCCCGAACTGTTTTTCGGGGATAAGCTGTGTGAAAGAGTGGCGGCGGATTTCGAGAAGATAGCCCCCGTGTACGAGCTTTTCATAAAGGCAGAGGATGCTGTGGCAGCGGAGGATTCTGAAAAGACGAGGTGAGAAGATGGTCTTATATTTCAGCGGTACGGGCAACACCCGTTATGCGGCAGAGGTGATAGGTGAACTTCTGCACAACGAAGTCAAGGACATAAGAGAATTCATAAAATCGGGCGTTAAGACGAAGTTCTATTCAAAGGCGCCTTATATCATCTGTGCGCCTATATATGCCTGGAGGTTCCCGCCGCTGGTGGAGGGCTTTCTGGAGCGTTCCGATTTCTGGGGCAGTGACAAGGTATACTTTGTGGCGACCTGTGAATCGCAGACAGGTGACGCGGCAAGGTATCTCAAAAAGATATGCGAGAAAAAGGGCATGACCTTTATGGGATTTGCGGGCGTGCCAATGCCCGAGAACTATATCATCATGTACAAGCCCCCGAAAGAGGATGAGCAGAAGCACATTTTCAGGATGGCAAACAGTGAACTTGTGAGTATAGTCAACACTATCAGCCGAGGAGAAGTGCTGAAAGATGATCTGGATATGAAGCTGCTGAAACCTCTGACGAAGCTGGTAAATCCATGGTTTTTCGGGGCTTGCGTTTCAAGCAGGAAATTCCGCACGACGGATAAATGCATAGGCTGCGGCAAATGTGTTGAAGCCTGTCCTTACGGCAGTATAACTCTGTCAGACGGCAGACCTGTATGGGGTGAAAAATGTATGCACTGTATGTCATGCATATGCGGATGTCCCACGGGGGCTATCGAGTACGGCCGCAGGACTGTGGGCAGGGACAGGTATTACTGCCGAAAAGAGCCAAATATCACTTGGAGGTACAAATATTAAATATGGATATGAATAATATGCAGTTTGGCTGGCAGTATTCACCCGAGCAGAAATTCGTGTTCAAGCCGAAGCTTGCAAGGGGCGAACGTTCTACAGGCGGCGGGCTGTGGTTTGTGGCGCTGATACCGCTGTTCGGAATAGTTATGGAAAGCTTCGCTGTGGATAAGTATTCGGGTGCGGTGCTGTGGCTGTCGGTTATATTTATGATATTTTTTGGCTGTCATGCTGACCTTAAGCACGCCGATGACCTTGATGATGCGGCGCGGCAAAGTCTGAAAAAAGCGGTGTGGATACCTCCGCTGTATCTGTACCGCAGGGACAAACTTCGCGGCGCGGGTAAAACCAAGAGTATCGTTCTGTTGATACTCATAGTGGCGGCGATATTCTCAAACGGATTTATTCAGGGGCTTACAGTGAATGAAAATTCCCTGATGGAAAGGCTTGAAAACACACCCGTATCGGTGATGAACTTTAAGACATCCGATGATGAAAAGACCGTTGGAAAGATGCTTGAGGGCTGGTTTGATGATGGTAAATACGAATGTGAATGCACACATTCGGGGGATATTTACGAGTTGGTCTACAGCGGAAAGCGTGATGGCAAGCCTGCGGAAGTCACGGTCAACGTTGAACATGACGGTTTCGTTTTCAAGGATATCACAGCTGAGGGAATAACTATCGGCGGTGAAGAATTGAAAGACGATGAGCTGAAAGATATGCAGAAAGAGATATTTCTCGGTGATGAGGCTAAGGAGGAAGAAGGATCCGAAGCCGCTGAGGAAGATGATGATTCTGTAGTAGAGTCGGAAAAGGAATAGGTGTACAAAAGTTTACCCTTATACTGATATTGATACAGTATCTTGCCCCGAAGTTTTTAGTGCTTCGGGGCATTATATTTTTACGGTGTGTGGTTTTTCGGATGATTTCTGTTGTTTGCTGTATAGCTGGTTTGCAGTCCATGTAACAGACGGCTGTTTTTAATTTGGGTCGTGTTTTGCCGGGCTGGTCGATGGTTTGGTTTTGGGACATTAGTTTGCGAGGTTTCGCCCCTCTCTTCGTTCGGGGCGAGCCGTCAAAGACGCTGTCGCTGTTTGACGGCGGGCGCGGCAATAATTTACGGACGCAGAAAGAGCGTGGACGTTTGTTTTGTTCACGCTCTTATTGATGATTATTGCCGCGCCTTTTTGGGCGGAAGTTTGTTTCGCTCTTATAGTTCGCTTTGCATTTTGGTTTTATGCCTTGGTGATTGAGGGCTCTACCCTCAAACTCCCGCAAGCTTTTCGCGAAAAGCTTGACCAAAAGCTCTCTTCCTTGGCATTCTATCCTAAGTACAGCTACGTTATCTTCCTGCCAATAATTATGAATTATGAATTCTGAATTGTGAATTGTATCTGTTGAGCTGTTCGATAACAGGTATAACGTGCGCCAGTGTCTCACAACAAGCATACATCAGCGCTGATGTGTCTTCATCGGGCTGTGAAAGGTCGGGGACGAATACAGGCACACACCCTGCGGAATGTGCTGAACGGATACCGTTCGGAGAATCCTCAAGGGCGATACATTCAGCAGGCGGCAGACCCAGTTCCGCTGATGCTGTTAGGTATATGTCAGGGTCGGGTTTGGAGCTTTTTACCATATTCCCGCATACAACTTTGTCAAAATGGTGGTACACCCCGATGGATTCAAGATAAAGCTTTGTGCGGACATTATCCGTAGCAGTTGCCACTGCAAGCCGCAGACCTTTGTCCTTGCCGTATGCAATGAGTTCATCGAGCCCCGGCTTTTTTTCAATGCCGTTTTTTTCGATATATGCGTTCATAAGTTCAATGCGTTTAAGGCGGACTTTTGCGTAATCAAAATCGGGGCTTATCTCTTTTTGCAGTTTGGGACCTGCATACTTTCCCGCAAGCGAGCGTATGCCGAGAACGTGTTCCTGCTTCATTTCCCAGCCGTAGAAAGCGGCGGCTTCGCGCCAGAATCGTGTGAGCAGTTTTTCGGTATCGACCATAAGTCCGTCCATATCGAATATCAGTCCGTTTATCATTTTAGCGACCTCACTTTTTGTGAACAAAATTAAACATGGCTATTGATTTAATACACCACTGCAAAGTGCTGTATAACGATAACCGCCAAGTATTTCAAGTTTCGATATTACACCAATTGATCTGGTGTGTCAGCGTGATAACCAGAAAATTAAATTACCCTATGATTTTATCATATTGAAGTTCAGAAGTCAAGAGTCCTTCGACGGAAGACTCTGCTTCATGGACAGACCTACATGAACAGGTTATATACTATTATGGCATTCACTATGCCCATGATTATGCCTGCGGCAACCTGTGTCGGGGTATGGCCTACGAACTCTTTGAGCTTGACTTCGGGAAGTTCCTGAGAAGTCAGTAGTTTCAGGGTCTTCTGCATCTCGTTTAATATGGTGGACTGTTTGCCTGTTTCAAGGCGGACACCTCTTGCATCGTGGCAGACGACAACAGCGACTATACCTGCAATAGCGAATTCCACAGAATCAAGACCTTTCACAAGACCAACGCAGGCGGCTAGAGAAGTAACTGTAGCAGAATGACCGCTTGGCATACCGCCGTCGCCGAAAAGTCGGGTGATATCAAATTTTTTATTGACAATGGCGTGTATGATAGTTTTAAGCACCTGAGCTTCAGCCCAAGAAGCGAGGGCGGTAAGCACAAATATATTTGAAAACAGTTCGGTAATGTATCTCATGTTCATCAGTCCTTGGTTAAGATCTTTTTATATTATAGCACAAATTATGAGAAAAGTAAAGCGAGAAAAGTGGAAGAGAATTCCAAGGAGAAGAGCTTTGGCATTCTATCCTCATTACAGCTACGTTACCTCCATGCCAATAATTATGAATCATGGTTATCCCTTTAACACACCACAGATAATTTACAATGCTGTCCAAATAAACAGACCTCAAAAGCCGGAAAATATAGTATAATAGTGACAGAAACCGAAGGGAACTGTCGCTATGTCAAAAAGATTTCCGAAACCTGAGATCACACTCGAT
>Ga0256405_10010685_pt1 | contig 12010 bp, 10 predicted proteins | sample RumenRJG_02DNA_FD_189096 | JGI IMG/M metagenome (GOLD analysis project Ga0256405, IMG submission 189096) | Bovine rumen microbial communities from Lethbridge, Alberta, Canada - RJG_02 | ecosystem: Host-associated > Mammals > Digestive system > Stomach > Rumen | place: Canada: Alberta...
TCGGCCACGGTCTGCATCCAGTCTTTCTTCTCCATCAATCTAGGCATTGCGTCTACCTCCTTTCTCCAAACTTCACCAAAATATCCGCGTCGCTGTCGGGGTGCTCCACCCTGCGGGCGCAGGAGCCGAAGACCCAAAGCTTTTCGGCCTTGTGCCTCCTCGCGATGGCGTATATCTCATCCCGCTTCGCGCGTATCTCGTCCAGCATGCACATGTTCGTTCGCCCGATATTATACCATATCTCAACCATGCACGTCAGTTAGAATTTGTCCAACCCCGGCGACAGATTAAACTGCACATGATTCAGCGGGCGGGCACCTGCAGCTGCATCCAGCCGTACGCGCCGATGGCGTCGGCGACGGCGGCCAGATAGTCCGCCTCGTCGTCCGTCACCCGGCCGTCCTGCGCAATCGTCTCCTGCAGCCCCAGCAGCAGCTCGCGCTTGGCGAGCGGCGGCAGGTGCACGAGCGCGTCGAACGCCGCCAGAAACTCCGTCGCCTCGTCGAACGGCGCGGGCATCGGCGGCAGGCCCTCGCCGAACAGCGACAGCTTCTTCTCCGCCGCCCGGTAGCCGCCCGCCGGATCGCCGCCGAACGACGCGACCGTCGCGATCACGCGCGCGACGACCGACCGGAGCGTCCGCGGCGGAACGATCTTCGGAAGACGGCCGTCCGAGAGGAGCCGCCGCCGGACGGACGCCATCACCATCATCTCGAACGAGTCGTACGCGCCGTCTTCGCGGATGACGCGCTCGGCCGCGTCCGCCCACTCGCGGCGGCGCGCCGGGCCGGTGCCGTCGCGCAGCGTGTTGACGCACCTGAGCGCCAGCGTGCGGCGCGCGGCCGCCGTGAGCGGCCCCGTCCAGCCCTCCGGCGCCCAGCCGCGCAGCAGCCCGATCAGCGTCTCGCCCGCGGTCTCCGGACGGCGCACCACCGCGGCCGTGGCGGGCGGGATCGCCGCATCCGCGAGCGACGCGGCCGCCGCCTTGAGCCCTTTCGCCCGCACGACGCCTTTCGCGAGCTGCTCGCGCGTCGCCCGGGCCGCCGCGCGGCGCTGCGCCCGGGCCGCCTGGATGCGCGCGCGGACCGACTCGTCCGCCTCCGTTTCGCCGTGCGGCGAGAGGCGGCGGATGCGCGCATGGACAGGCGGATGCAGCTCGAAGAGCGTGCCGCCGGCCGAGGCGAAGAGCATGTGCGCGACATCGCCCTTCCACGCGCCGAACGCGCGGCTGCGGCCCGTCATGTGCGCGAGATACGTGAACCGGAGCGCATTCGCGAGCGCTTCCGGGTGGCGGGTGAACTGCGCCGACGCGGCGTCCGCGAGATACTCGCGCTCGCGCGAGACGGCGCACTGGACGAGCCGCGCGAAGAGCGTGCCGAGCGAACCGACGAGCCAGAGCGCCGCGCCCGTGAGGAGATAGATGAGGAGGAGGAGCAGCGGGGCGCCGCCCCCGCTGTCCTTGCCGCGGCCGCCGCGCGGGAGAAAGATGATGCGGCGGCGGCGCGCGCCGTCGTCGTCAAAGAGGAGCAGGAGCATCCCCTTGCCGAGGCGCGAGACGGCGGAAATGCCCGTGACGAGCGCCGTCAGGCGGAAGTTGAGCCGCATGTCGCCGTTCAGGATGTGGCTGAACTCGTGCGCGACGACGCCCTGGAGCTCGTCGCGCGTCAGCCAGTCGAGCGCGCCGCGCGTCACGCAGACGGCCGCCGCCGAGGGGTCTGTCCCCGCCGCGAGCGCATTGACGCCGTGCTCGCCCTTCAGCACCCAGACGGACGGCAGGTCGAGCCCCGACGCAATCGCCATCTCCTCGCAGACGTTGAGCAGCCGTTCGTGCGCCGGGCCGTCGGCGGTGTCCGCGCCCGCCGCCGCGCGCGTGAGGCGCGTCGCGCCGAGCGACGCCATCAGCGCGTCGCCGGAGGACAGGCTGCGGAATTTCAAAAGCGTCGCGAGGGAAATGAACAGGAACGACCCGCCGAAGCAGGCGGCAGTGACGCCGGGAAAGAGGCGGCCGAACGTCACGATGCTGGCTGCGGCCGCATCGCCCATCAGGTCGGCCGTGCCGAAAAAGAGCCACACGCCCCAGCAGGCGAGAAAGGCGACGCAGCCCGTCGCCGCGACGGTCGCGAGGATCGCGAACGCCGCGAGCCCGACGAGACGGGCCGATCGGGTGCGCGCCGCCTGCTGGAGCGCGAACGGATCCATCAGAACGCGACGTGCGGCGCGTCGCGCTGCGCCGCGGCGTCCGTCGCCTCGAGGAGCGCCGCCGCCGCGAAGTTGAACGCCCCCGCGACAAGCGACGTCGGGAAGAGCTCGCGCTTCGTGTTGTACGCCGTCACGGCGTCGTTGTAGGCCTGGCGGGCGAACGCGATGCGGTTCTCGGTGGAGGTGAGCTCCTCCGAGACGCGCGCCATCTGCCGGTCGGCCTTGAGCTCGGGATAGCGCTCGACGACGACCATCAGGCGCGAGAGGACGCCCGCCAGCCCCGATTCGGCGGCGGCGAACGCCCGGACGGCGGCCGGGTCGCCGGGCGCGGCCGCGAGCGCCTTGGCGGCGCCGGCGGCCTGGTTGCGCGCCTCGACGACGGCGGTCAGCGTCTCGCGCTCGTGGGCGAGATACCCTTTCGCCGTCTCGACGAGATTGGGGATGAGGTCGTAGCGGCGCCGGAGCTGGACGTCGATCTGCGCGAATGCGTTCTTGAAACGGTTCCGGAGCACGACGAGCCCGTTGTAGAGCCCGACGGCCCACAGGACGAGCGCGACGGCCAGGGCGACGACGACCAGCAGCGCAAGTGTCAGTCCGTTCATGCGGCCTCCTTTCCCGTGCCTACATCAGCGACGTGTAGAGCTTCGCGATGTCCTTCACCGTGCAGTCGCGCGGATTGCCCGGGCGGCATGCGTCGGCGTAGGCCGATTCGGCGAGGAACGGCACGTCCTCCTTCTTGAGCACGCCCTTCAGGTTCGGCGGGATGCCCACGTCGGCCGCGAGCTTCTCGACCGCCGCGATCGCCGCCTTGCGGTACTGGGCCGGCGTCATCCTGTCGACGCCCTTGACGCCCATCGCCCGCGCGATCTCGCGGTACTTCGTGCCCGTCTTCGCCGCGTTAAACTTCATCGCCGTCGGCAGCAGGATCGCGCACGCCTTGCCGTGCGGCATGTCGTAGAGCGCCGAAAGGCCGTGCGCCATCGAGTGGTCGACGCCGAGGCCGACGTTCGAGAAGCCCATGCCCGCGATGTACTGGCCGAGCGCCATGCCCGCGCGGCCCGCCGGCTTGTTCGCGACCGCGTCCCGGAGCGAGCGCGCGATGATCTCGATCGCCTTGAGGTGGAACATGTCGGTCATCTCGCACGCGCCCTTCGTGATGAGGCCTTCGATCGCGTGCGTGAGCGCGTCCATGCCCGTGAACGCGGTCAGCCCCTTCGGCATCGTCGCCATCATCTCGGGATCGACGAACGCGACGACGGGGATGTCGTGCGGATCGACGCAGACGAACTTGCGGCGCTTCTCGACGTCGGTGATGACGTAGTTGATCGTCACTTCCGCCGCCGTGCCGGCCGTCGTCGGCACCGCGAGGATCGGCTTCGAGGGCTTCTTCGTCGGCGCGACGCCCTCGAGCGAGCGCACGTCCGCGAATTCCGGGTTCGCCATGATGATGCCGACCGCCTTGGCCGTGTCCATCGACGAGCCGCCGCCGATGGCGATGATCGAATCGGCCTTCGCCTTCTTGAACGCCTTGACGCCGTTCTTGACGTTTTCGATCGTCGGGTTCGGCTTGATCTCCGAATAGATCGCGTAGGGGACCTTGGCGGCGTCGAGGATGTCCGTCACCTTCTTCGTGACGCCGAACCGGATGAGGTCGGGATCGCTGAAGACGATGGGCTTTTTGAGTCCGCGCGCGGCGAGCTCCGCCGTGATGGACCGGACGGCGCCGGCGCCGTGGTACGAGGTTTCGTTGAGGATGATGCGGTTGACCATGTTCGTTCCTTTGATTGAGGTTGCAATTTCAGATGAAAAAATTATATCAAAAATCCGCCCCTTTCGGTAGCGGATTCTGCGAACGGAACATCCTCGCCTTTGTAAACTGCTGCCGAGCTCCTGGAGATGCCCGCGCGGCGGCGGGGCGGAGCGCGGTTTTGGCGAACGCTCGCTCGCCCTCGCTGACGCTCGGGGCTATCGCTTCCCGATGGGTCGCGATGCCCGACAAGCGGCGGCTACCGGTGCTTTCCGCTTCGCGAAAACGAACCTACGGGCTCGCTCGGAGAAGTCTCGCCGGATAGAACGCACCTCCGTGCGGCGCGCGCGTGGCTCGACTCCAACGTCGCAAAACCGCCTCCGCTCCCTCCGCCGCTGGAGGCACCCTAGGCTCCTAGATGTCTAGACTTCCTAGCCACAAAAAGTTCCGCGCTGGATTCTCATTTTCCCTCCCTGTGCGAAGCGGTGTCGGCAACAGACGACGCCGCGCAAAAAAAGAGCGAAGAAAAACGCACCGCTTCGGCAGGTGAGGCGGCTTCGAGGGTGAGACGGACTGCAGAAGCGCGACGGACGACGACGGTTCGGCGGATGCGCGTGCGGCGCGCCCGCGAGACGAGGAAGCCGGTATTCCGGCGACGACGTATCGTGGGATGGGCCGCGCGCGAAGGCGCCGGGAGGAAGTCGACCGTCGCGCGGTTGCGGGACGACGAGCCCGAAGAAAGACGAAGGTCGTGCCGCCGAACTCGACCAGGGTGGCCATGCGCGGCCACGGTCGGGGCCGCAAGCCGGGCGGAACCTGCGAAAACGAGGCGAGTTGCGCAGAACTGCGCCCCGAGGCTAACCTAGAGGTTGCCGAGCGGGCGCAAGGACGCGCAAATCGCCCGTTTCTCGCGGGCGAGCACGGTTGCCCCGACCGTGACCGCACGCTGGAAAGGCAACACACCCACGCACAACACAACGCGCCTTTCCCATCGCGAAGCATCTCCCCTCCGACAAATCAGAGACACAACCGCATTCAGCGCATGAAAACTGGGGATGTTCCAGGATTCTGCGGCGCGGCGTTCAGCGCGCGAGTTCGTCGATGTCGTAGCCGACGAGGTCGAGGAGGAACTTCCGGCGGTAGGCGTAGTGGCCGCGCGCGGCGGCGAACCGGCGCGACGACGCGAAGGCAAGGCCGTTGCGCATCCAGCCGACCTGGATGAGCACGAAGTCGGCGAGCGACCGGATGCTCTGGTAGTCGACGGGCCGTCCGCCCTTGATCGCCGCGATCACCTCGGGGTTGGGCGGCAGGTCGGTGCGGAGGTTCCAGAACGCCGTTGCGTCCGTGCGCCAGTCGGTCGTTTCGATCTGGTGCTCCAGCACGCGGAAGATGTCGAGCTTGTCCGCATCGCGCACGCACTTCGCGGCCGTGTCCGTCAGCGGCGGCAGGCCGTCCGGCAGATCGCGGCGGTTGTGGTAGAGGACCGCCTCCAGGATCGCGTCGCGGTCGGCCGCGTCGAGCGCGTCGAGCCAGCCCTTTTCCTTCACGATGTCGTGCGAGAAGACGGCGTGGTCCACCGAGTCGCTGTCCTTGAACGTGTTGTAGCGTCTGAGCTGCTCGTAGCGCCCCGTGTCGTGCAGCAGCGCCGCGAGCGTGCAGATTTCCGTCGTGTGCGGATCGAACCCCTCCGCCGCGCAGATCTGCCGGGCGTTGTCCACGACGCGCGCGGTGTGGATGCGCTTGAGCTCCATCATCGGCGGCAGACGGCCGTCCACCTTGAACGTGTCCACGTAGGCGAAATAGAGCGGCCGCAGCTTTTCCAGCGCATTCATGCTGTCAGCTCCACCGAAAACGGCCCGTCGTTCAGGAGCCGCACCTTCATGTCCGCGCCGAAGCGCCCCGTGCCGACCTTCGCGTCGCCGAGCGCCGCCCTGAGCCGCGCGACGAACCGCTCGTAGAGGGGAATCGCCACGTCGGGCCGCGCCGCGTCGGAAAAGCCCGGGCGGTTGCCGTGCGCCGTGTCGGCGTAGAGCGTGAACTGCGAGACGACGATCACCGATCCGTCGACGTCGACGATCGACCGGTTCGTCTTGCCGTCCGCATCCTCGAAGATCCGCAGCTTCACGACGCGGTCGGCCAGCTTGTCGGCGGCCGCGTCCGTATCGGTATGCGTGACGCCGAAGAGGATCAGGTAGCCCTTCCCGATTTCGGCGACGCGCGCGCCGTCAATGTCGACGCTCGCCTCGGCGACGCGCTGAACCCAGATTTTCACAGCAGGCCGCCGCCGAGCGCCTTGTAGAGCGTGATCACGTTGAGCGTGATCGTGCCGCGCGAGACGACGAGCGCCTCTTCGAGCGAGAGGAGCGAGCGCTGCGCGTCGATGACGGCGGTGAAGTCCCTCAGGCCGTTCTTGTACAGGTCCTTCGCGATGGCCACCGCGTCCTGCGCCGCCGCGACCGCGCCTTCGAGCGCCTGGTAGCGGTGGTATTCCTGCGTGTAGTTCGCATAGGCGTCGCGCACCTCGCCGTACGCCTTTTCGAGCGCGAGCTCGTAGGCGAGGATCTTCTCGGTCATCTTCGCCTCTTCCGTCTTGATGCTGGCGTAGATATTGCCGCCCTGGAAGATCGGCCAGCTGACGGCGGGGCCGATCGCGCCGTAGAGCGACGCGCGGTCGAAGAGGTTCTGCGGATGCGTCGACTGGAGACCGAGCGCGCCCGTGATGTAGAGTTTCGGATACCACATCGACTCGGCGACGCCCACGTACGCGCACTGCGCGGCGATCGCGCGCTCGGCGGCGCGGACGTCGGGCCGCGCGCGGATCCTGTCGAGCGGCACCGCCTCCAGCCGGCCGGGTTCGAGCAGCCAGTCGCGGTCGGCGACCGGCGCGAGCACCGCGTGGAGCGCGCCGGGCATGCCGCCCGTCAGGATCGCGAGCGCGTTCTTGAGCTGCTCCTCCTGCGCCACGAGCGGCGGGATCGCCGCGCGCGTCTGGTCCACGACGTACTTCGACTGGTTCACCGCGAGCTCGTCGCCGATGCCGGAGTCGAGGCGCGACTTCAGGATGTCGTACGTCTCGCTCTGGAGCACGAGGTTGGTGCGCGCGACCTCGAGGCGGCGCTGGGTCGTGCGCAGCTCGATGTAGCGCGCGCCGACTTCGGACGTGAGCGACACCCAGGCGTCCGCGACGCTCCAGTCCATCGATTCCACCGTCGCGGCGGCGGCTTCGGTCGCGCGGCGGCTGCCGCCGAAGATGTCGATTTCCCACGTCGCGTCAAAGCCGCCCGCGAAGACGTCGCGGTGGAGCTTCGTGCCGCGGTCCACCATCGTGGGCGTCTGGCGGCCGTACTCGGTGCGCTGGCCGGAGAGCGACGCGGTGATGTGCGGATAGTAGGCGGCGTAGGAGCCGAGGAGCTGCCAGCGCGAGGCGGTCAGCCGCTCCTGCGCCATCAGGTAGGAGACGTTGTTCGAGACGGCGCATTCGACGAGATCGGCGAGGATCGGGTCGTCGAAGCGCAGCCACCAGCTGGCGACATCGTTCGTCGTGATGAGCGCGCGCGCGTCCGCTTCCGCGTCGGCCGCCCGGTATTCGCCCGTCGCCGTCAGGTTGGTCGTCGGCGCGCCGGCGTCCGGCAGGTCGAACGCGGGCAGTTCGATCTCGGGCTGACTGTAGTCGGGCCCGACCGAGGGGAGCAGGGAGCATCCGGCCGCCGCGAGCGCTGCGGCGACGATACCGTGTTGGAGCTTGATCTTCATAGTTCTTCCATCCTGTAATTGAGTGTAGAGTATATCATATCCGCACCCCCGCGCGCCAGTTGGAATTTGGTCCCAAAGAACAAGGGTTGCGCCAATCTTTACGGAGGGTAAACGAACGATAAAAGCGCGTTTACTTCTGGAGGCGGCCCTGTCCCCGCGAACACACCCGCCCTTCCCGCACAAATCCGGCGGCATTTATGATAAAATATCGTCTGTGAAGATCAATCGCGCCATCCTGCCGCCCGGGCGGATCGGGCTCGCCGTCAGCGGCGGGTCCGATTCGGTGGCGCTGGCGTTTCTGCTCACCAAGGGCGGCAAGAAAAAGAACGCCGCCGACCGCTTCGTCATCCTCCACGTCGACCATGGCCTGAGGCCCGAATCGAAGGAGGAATACCGCTTCGTGCGCGCGCTCGCCCGGCGGCTCGGGGTGAAGTTCAGGGGCTGCCACGCGAAGGTCGTCCCCGCACGCGGCGAATCGCTGGAGATGGCGGCGCGGCGCGTGCGGCTCGCGTTCTTCGAGAGATGCGTCACGGCGCTGAAGCTCGACGCGATCGCCACCGGCCACCACATGGACGACGTCGCCGAGACGTTCCTCATGCGCATCCGCCGCGCGTCGGGCCCCGCCGGGCTCGCCGGCATCAAGGAGCGCAGCCAGGTCGGCGCGATCACGTTCGTGCGGCCGCTGCTCGGCTGCCGCGACGCGGAGCTGAAGGCCTACCTGCGCAAGTACGGCGAAACGTGGCGCGAGGACGCCTCGAACGACGACACCTCCATCGAGCGCAACAAGGTGCGCCACCGCATCATCCCCTTTCTGGAAGCGAACCTCGACCCGAACCTCGTCGAGCACATCGCGAAGATCACGCGCCTGCTCGCGGCCCCGCGCGCCTGACGCACGCGCACGGCAGCGAAAAGAGATAGGCGAACGAAAGGCCGAGCGCGAGCGTGAGGCCCATCGCGCGCGTGACGGGGAACGACGTGAACGCGAGCAGCCCGAAACCGACGAGCGAGGTGAGGAAGCTGAAACGCACGACGCGCCGGGCGGTCGCGTCGCCGGCGTCGGCCCGGTGGAAAATCACGTAGTCGATGCCCAGCCCCGCGAGAATGAAGAACGAGAGGAGCTGGAAGAAGCTGATTGGCGCGCCCCACCAGCCCAGCGCGCCCGCCGTCGCGAGGATCGCCGCGCCGATGGGCAGGACGTGCGCGGCAAATCTGCCGCGGAAGAGCGCGGCGAGCGCCGCGACGAGCACCACGAACGAGACGGCGAGCAGGCGGTTCGTCTCGGCGGCGAGCGCGGCAAACGTCCGGGCGAGCTCGTCGCGCAGCGTGAGGCCGTTTTCCGACGGCAGCAGCAGATAGTCGCGCCCGTCCAGCGACACCGTGACGTCCGGCGGCAGGTCGGCGGCGGTCAGGAATTCGCCGGGGACAGGCCCCATCTTGGCTTTCAGCGCGGCGTTCTCGCGCTGCCACGCATCGAGGTCGACGAGCTCAAAACGCGCCTCCGTCGTCCCGAGCGCCGCAGCGACAGCCGCCTCCTGCGCGGCCAGAAACGGGTCGGGGCGGTAGAACGACGCGGGGTCGTTTCCAAACGTCAGCCGCGCCAATCCCGCTGCCGCAACCATGAAAACGAGCCAAAAAGCGCACTTTTGCAACCAAAACAGCAACCTTCCATGGGGTCCCTCCCCATTTTCACGTGGTCTGTCCCCACCGCGCGCGGGGTCTGTCCCCACGGATGACGGGGGTCTGTCCCCACGGAAGAGGAGCGCGAGGGCGAAGATGGCCGTCAAGCCCGCGCTGGTGAACACCGCCATCTGGCGAAGGACCGACACGCTGGAAAAGAGGAGCGGCGCGAACGCGCAGACCGTCGTGACGAGCGCACGCGCGAGGTCGCGGACGCGGCAGCCGTGGAGCGCGTGGAAGCAGTAGTCCACCCCGAGGCCGATCAGCGTCGTGCCGAACAGGAACGTGAGCGCGTGCGGTCGCCCCGGCAGAAGGCCGACCGCCGCCGTGCCGACGAGAAAGCCCGCGCCGAGCGCGACGACCGTCGGCAGGACAAAGCGGAACGACCGGAAGAGGAGCCACCCGAGCGCGAGCACGGCGGCGAGCGACAGGCCGCCGAGGATGTTGATCTCGCGCTGCGTCGATGCCGTCGCCGCCCGCGTGTGGAACGGCGCGCCGGACAGGTGGATCCCCGCGTCCGCCGCCGCCAGCGCGACGAGCGGCGCGAGCGCGGCGGGATCGGCCACCGTCCCCGTCAGGAGTTCGCGCCCTTCCGTCAGCTCCGGCGGCAGGTAGCGCCGCAGGTCGATCACGAAATCGTTCAGGAAATAGTGCGGATCGTCCGCTTTCGGGAAGAGTCCGACGCCGGAATAGTCGCGGCGGAACGTGCTGCGGGCGATGCGGTTCGTCTCGTCCGCCCGGAGCAGATCGCGCGCCTTCGGCGACAGCAGCCCCTTGCCGTGCGTGCGCACGAGATCGAGCGCGGCGGCGGGGTCGACCGGCGGATCGAACGTGAAAGCGGCGCGGCACTTCGCCGCCGCGTCCGCGCGGTCGCACAGCACGCGGATGCGCGCGCCCGACCGGCGGTTCAGTTCCGAAAGGAGACTCGGCGGATGACGGCCGTCGTCGATCAGCGAGAAGAGATCGGTGTCGACGCCGCGCCACGTGACGGCGACGCTCACGGCCGCCGCCACGACGAGCACGGCGGCAACGGCGGCGTGCAACGGCCTCATGACGCGCGCCACGGCCACTTTTCGTATTTCTTCAGGACCTTGTCGCCCTTCTTGTTGAACCAGCCGTAGCCGCGCTGGCGCTCACGGTCGATCTCCGAGAGGTCGCGCCTCGGCACGCCCGAGCGGTCGCAGAAAAACGGCCGCTGCTCCACGAGGTCGTAGAAGCGCGCCCAGCGCCCGTCCGGGAGCCGCGTCTGGCGGAACCACGCGACCGCGCCGTTGACGGCCGCGATCACCTCGGGCGAAGGCTGGTCGATCTCCATCAGGAACAGCGTCAGATCGGCGGACTCCTGCGAACAGAAGGACTTCAGCTCGTACGCGCGGCCGTCGGCCGGCGCAAGCGTCTCGCGGTCGTGCTGCTGGCACCAGACCGTCGGCCGGCCGTCGACGCGGATCTGGCACTTCAGCACGCAGTCGATGCCCTTCGCGAGCGCCGCCCGGCACTTCGCGCGCCGCGCCGCGTCGACCGCCGCGAAGTCGCCCTCGCCCGCCGCCACGTCGCGCATCAGCTCCAGGACGTTCCGGATCGCGTTGTCGTTGAACGTGATCTGCGTCCAGTAGCCCGACGTGCGCGCGGGAAACTGCGGCCAGCCGCCGTTCGGCAGCTGCGCGGCGAGCAGCCAGTCGATGCCGCGCTCCGCCGCCCGGAGCGACGCCGCGTCCTTCTTCTGGCCGTGCCAGCGCATGAGATAGCGGATCTCGGTCGTCGTCGCGTTGTTGTCGATCGTGGCGTCCGCCGCGTTGCCTTTCTGGGCGATCACCTTCGCGCGCTTCCTCTCGTCGAAGACCTTGCGCTTGTCCATGTTCTTGCCCCAGCCGCCGCAGTCCATCTGGCTGTCGAGGACGTTCTGCAGCACGTGGTCGGCCATCGGCCAGCCGGCGGACTTGTCGTTGCCCGGACCCTTGGCGAAGGCGCCGAAGGCGGCGAGGGCGAGGGCGGCGACGATGATTTCGGTTTTCATAAGGACGTCACTGCAGCTTCTCGTCGATGGTGCGCTCGGTCCGCCAGTGCGCGGGCAGCGTCTCGTCGAATCCCGTCTTGGCGAGATTGATGCGGAAGAAGCTTTCGTAGGGCTTCGTGCCGTTCAGCCCCTTGATGGAGAAGGCGATTTCCGTCGTGCCCTTCGGCACGCGGCCGACGAAGTCCACCGTCTCGCCCCGGTAGAGGTTCTTCAGCAGCCGCGGATACGTCTCAGCCGCGATGCCCGACGCGAACACGACGCGCAGGTCGGTCAGCACCGGATCGCGGAAGCGCTCGCTCAGCCCCTCGATGCCTTCGCCCGCCGCCCAGCGCTCGCCCTCGAAGATGAAGCTCTCGCCGCGGTTGCCGTGCGTGAGCACGTCGATCAGCTCGCGGTTGGCCGTCCCCTTGACGCCGTACATGTAGACGCTGATGAGGCCGTCGTTGAGGTGCGTGAAGCGCGAGAGGATCTGCGACGTCTCGCTCACGCCCGCATTGGCGTCGCCGTCGGTCACGACGAGCGCGATGAGCGGCCGCGACGGGTCGCGCGGCAGCGTCAGCACCGAGCGCACCACCGAAAAGACGTCGGTGCGGCCGTGCGCGACGAGCTTCTCCAGCCAG
>Ga0256405_10010687_pt1 | contig 12008 bp, 9 predicted proteins | sample RumenRJG_02DNA_FD_189096 | JGI IMG/M metagenome (GOLD analysis project Ga0256405, IMG submission 189096) | Bovine rumen microbial communities from Lethbridge, Alberta, Canada - RJG_02 | ecosystem: Host-associated > Mammals > Digestive system > Stomach > Rumen | place: Canada: Alberta | collected...
CCCCGTTATCTACATAAAGGTCATACAGTGAAGTGGTTCCGTCGGTCAGGCCCTTGTTCCTCGCATGCCCGGTCTTCATATTCCAGTAGGTGATTCCACCTGCCCATCCCCATTTGCTTTCTCCGAAGTTTCCCTGGAGGCATGTCATGATGCGGAATATGTCGCGTTTCATGAGGTAGAAGCCCAGTCCGTCGTCGGTAATCATATCGATCTCAGGGACATACTTGGATGATGCTCCATTGAAGCCGTAGAACGAATAGGTGTTGTTGCCGAAATAGGAAACTGCAGCGGAGACGCGGAGACCCGGAATCAGGTATTTGCTGTCGAAGAAGCTGTGGAGCACCGTATTGCCCTTGGAGTAGCGGGAGACTTCCACGTTTGCTTTCCACATATACTCCGGATAAGTTGATCCGTCGCCGTACCAATAGATGTCGGTGAGGGCTCCATAATGCCATCCGAGGTCGGATGAATAGCCTACTGCAGGGAGTGGTCCGAAGTTAAGGCCTGTCTTGGCTACCTCCTGGGCATGGGACGAAAAGACGCAGCCGGCGATGAGGGCGGCCGCCAGAATCATTTTTCTCATATTAAAGATATTAAACAATCAGGTTGGATTGCGTGTATGTGGTTATTCCCCGCAAAGATAATCCCTTTTTGCCGGAATAACAAAATACGGACGATTATTAGTATTTTTGTAGTATGTCGGAATATAGTTTCAAGAAATGGATTGCAGCCGTATTTTTTCTCATGCTGCTTTCCGGTGGGAGTCTCGATGCGCGCGTCATCAGGGTCCGGAGGCCGGCGGCCTTGGAGAAGGCTGTGGCTGAATCATGCAGCGGTGATACCATTGTCCTGCGCAAGGGGGAATATCTTCTGCGGCACACGTTGCTGGTCGAGGGAAAGGAAGGACTGGTAATCAAGGGTGAAGGAGCGCGCTTGAGCGGTGGCGTGCGGATACCGATGCGGCGCCTTCGCAGGGCGAAAGGTTTGGGCAAGGATGTGAAGCAGCTCGACCTGCGACGCTGGCAACCGGGAGCGGTATGCCAGAAAGGAGACCCTCACCTAACCGGTCCATCCTGGTCGGAATTCTTTATTGACGGCGTTCCGATGCATCTCAGTGAATGGCCTGACGGAGCACCTATCCCACTGGATTCCGTGGTGACTCCCGGAAGAGGGTATATCCGTCCCCGGGAAGGAGATGGTTTCGGAGTGATCGCTTTCAAGGAAGACCGGCCGCTTGAGTGGCGTTATCCGGAATTGGCGTTCCTGAGCGGTTGCTTCCGTTTCGGATGGACAAGCGAGATGGTGCCTGTGAAGCGGATCGGCTCGGACAGGACCATGGAGGCGGGCGCCCTGACCAATTACGGCTTCGGCCGCAATCCCGGCGAGAATTTCCAGAGATGGAAGGTCATGAATATCCCCGAAGAAGTGACCCTTCCTGGAGAATATGCCCTGGATGGTGCAGGCAAACGTTGCTGGCTTATGCTTCCGAAAGGGGCGAAGCGGCTGGAAATGAGCGTGATGACTGATGTCATGATACGGCTGTCCGGCTGCAGCAACATAGTAATCTCAGGCCTTGAATTCACATGCTCCCGTGGCGATGCCTTGGCTTTGGCGGAATGTACCGACGCCAGGATTGAAGATTGCCGTATCCATGGCATGGGACACGTCGCCGTTACGATCGATTCCGCCTGCCGTCGCTGCGGACTCTCCGGCTGCGACCTTTACGACCTCGGTGCCGGAGCTGTCGAACTCGGCGGAGGTGACAGGGTCAATATCGTCCGGGGTGACAATTACGTCGAAGACTGCCGGATACACGACTACAACCGTATCGAGAAGCTGTACCGTGTCGGCGTGGTGATGAGCGGACTGGGCAACCGCATCAGCCGATGCGAGTTATACAATTCTGCGACGATGGCCATACTGATGCTTGGCAACGACCAGACGGTGGAGTATTGCAACGTGCATCATGTGTGCATGGACATAGAGGACAACGGAGCCTTGTACCATGGCCGCAATCCTGCCCAGAGGGGGAGCGTGATCCGTGGGAACTTTTTCCACGACATCGAGGTGCCTTTCAACGTGCGGGCGCTTTACCATGACGATGGATCCGGAGCAGTCGAGGTATATGGAAACATATTCCGGAATATCACTTCTCCGCCGGTGCAGATCGGGGGAGGAAGCGACATCAACTATCACGACAATATATTCCTGGACCTTCCTTGCGCTGCCGTAAAGACTGACGGGAGACTGAAGACCTGGGGTGCCGACAGGCTTGTGGCGCACCGGGATTCAGTTGCGCTCGTGGATGGTCCGGCTTTCCGAGCTCACTATCCCGAGTTCGCTTCCTACTATGAAGGGGACCCGGCCGAACCGCAGCGCAACGTATTCATCCGCAATGTGATGTATAATGTCAAATGGGCATTTGAAAAGGTGGTTTGGAGCGACCATATCTATAATGACGGCATTTCCGGAACGGCGAACTTCATTTCCCGGATGGAAGACAACTGGAAGACGGACGTGAATCCAGGATTCCGTGACCCGAAGGACCCTCTGTCCGGCTTTGTCGAGCATCCAGCCTTGCTGGATGTCATCCCGGGGTTCATACTGCCTGATCTGTCACTTATCCCTCCTACCTCCGGGGTGTCTTCTGGCTATTTCGCTTCAGGAGATGGCTTTTCCGGCCGTGTGGGCGGCGTCGCTGACGAGCTGCATACTCCGGCAGGGAGGTCCTTGCAATGATCTGACAGATACGAAATGATGCGCACAGTCCGTTTCATATTGCTTATGCTGGTCGCGGTGGTGGCCTGCTCTCCGGTGAAATATGCCGACAGCTATGGCTTCCTGCCCGGAAATGACGCCCTGGCTAATTCCGAGGCTCTTCAGAAGTGCCTTGACGGAGGAGGCAGGATCCGTGTCAGGAAGGCCGGAATATATCCAGTCTGCAGGACTCTTGTGCTGGATGCCGGAACGGACCTGTCCTTCAAGGAAGGGGTAGTGCTCAGCAAGGAACTCGGTCCTGACGGCTCCGGAGCCCGGTTTACCTTCATCAACCGGGGTGCGTTCACCAGGGAATATGATGAAGGGATACACGTCAGAGGACTTCACCTTCAGTGCAACGGTCTGGACAGCCGCTCGGGCGGGGAGCTGGATATCCCAGGCATCGTCGGACTGTCCTGCCAGGTGGCTTTCTTCTATGTCAAGGATCTGTATATCGATCGGTTTACCCTTCTGGACCTTCCGCCTCACGACTTCGCCATCCAGATATGTACTTTCGAGAATGTCACCGTGGAGAACGTGCATGTGGAAGGAATGAAGGATGCGGTTCATTTCGGGCCGGGGAGGGGATTCGTGGTCAGGCACGGGATATTCAAGACATATGATGACCCTATAGCGCTCAACGCTCATGACTATACGACTTCCAATCCGGAACTTGGGTGGATTGAAGACGGGTTGATCGAAGATTGCACCGACCTGGACGATCCGGAGAACGGGACCACCGGTTTCTTCGCCAGGATACTTGCCGGGGGCTGGCGCGACTGGGAAGCAGGAATGAAGATCCAGTCTTCAGGAGATGCAGTCGTATGTGATGGACGTATCTATCGCAGCAATGGCCCGAAGGTCAGGACCGAGTACGTGTCGGCTTTCCGCCCGTCTCACACGGAAGGTACGGTTACCTATCCCGACGGAATTACATGGACCATGTCACAGGACAGGAACATATGCCACAGTTGCGGAGTGCGGAATGTGGTATTCCGGGATATAAGGCTGCTGAAGAAGCGCCAGGTAGCGCTGTGCCTGCATTTCGACCACGACCAGTATTCGCGGAGCTACTATCCGTACGCCGAAATCCCTGTTCAGGGCAATATCGTTTTTGAAAAGGTATATGTCGGGAATGATATCCCTGTGCTGATACAGAGCCGCACACCGGTGGACAGCATCATCCTGAGGGATTCCCGCATCGGTTCCAGCGAAATCCGGCTCCTGAAAGCCATAGATGCTCCTGGCATGGAGTATGACACCACCCTGGTCCGGCTCGAGAGGGTAGAGTGCGCAAATCCGGATTCCCTGGTCCGTTCTCCAGGAAGACCGTTCAAGGTTATGCTCCGCTAGCATTTTTTTGAAGGAATATTTGCATATCCAAAGATAATGGCATATCTTTGTGATATCAAAATGATATTAATATGGAACAGAACAAAGAATTCGCCTACAAAGGCTTCGTAATGAATGGTTTCCTTGCATTCTTCCTGCTTATTGCGCTCTTCGTTGTGTCAATATACTTGTTCACCTTGGCGGAGCAGACTCCGTGGTTTGCGACTGTGGGCGGTATCCTGTTGTTCATCGCCTGCCTCTGCTGCAACGGTTTCATCAAGTTGGAGCCGAATGAGGCTAAGGCACTCGTATTCTTCGGAAAATACCGTGGTACGTTCACCAGCACCGGTTTCCACTGGGTCAATCCTCTCATGAGCAAAAAGGGCGTCAGCCTCCGTGCCCGCAACCTTAATCCTGAACCGATCAAGGTCAACGACAAGGCCGGTAATCCGGTCATGATAGGAATGGTGCTCGTCTGGAAGTTGGAAAACACCTACAAGGCTCTCTTCGAGATTGACAGCCAGTCTCTTGCAGGTCCTTCTCCAAAGGGTGGCGTCTCGACCCGCCAACTTTCTTCGGCTTTCGAGAACTTCGTCCGCGTGCAGAGTGATGCTGCGCTTCGCCAGGTCGCCGGATGCTATGCCTACGACAATGCCGACAGCGCTGATGAGCTTACCCTCAGGAGCAATGCCGACGAGATCAACGAGAGGCTTGTAGCAACCCTCAACGATCGTCTGTCCATGGCTGGAATGCATGTCATCGAGGCAAGGATCAATTATCTTGCATATGCTCCTGAGATCGCTGCGGTCATGCTTCGCCGCCAGCAGGCCGATGCCATCATCGCTGCTCGCGAGAAGATTGTCGACGGTGCGGTAAGCATGGTGAAGATGGCCCTCGACAAGCTAAAGGCTGAAGGTGTCGTCGATCTTGACGAGGAGCGCAAGGCTGCCATGGTAAGCAATCTGCTTGTGGTTCTCTGCGGTGACGAACCAGCGCAGCCGGTGGTTAATTCAGGTTCGCTTTATTGATATGGCCAAGGAGAAAGAAGCTGTCAAGAGTTTCGTCCTTCGTGTCGATCCTGACACGATGGACGCTCTTGAACGCTGGGCTGCGGATGAGTTCCGCAGCATCAACGGCCAGCTGCAATGGATAATCTCCGAGGCGCTCAGGAAAAGCGGCCGTGACAAAAAGGACAAGAAACAATTATAATAGCTGATGGATAGACTTGGTATTGCAGCTCTGTTGCTGTTCGTATCGATGTCCGCCTTTGCAAAGGGGGACTGGAAAGGAAAGGTGGTTGACGCGAAAGGTGAGCCGGTGGCCTATGCTACCGTGGCGCTGCTTTCAAAGGCCGATTCTACCGTAAAATGCGGTGTGGTCACGGAAGAGGACGGAACCTTCAACCTGGTGACGAAGGAAACCGACGGCATAATGATGGTTGCCATGCTGGGCTACAAGACTGTGTATCTTGCCCCTGTGGATGGTGCGGTGATTGATCTCGCCGATGATGCAACCTTGCTGGAAGGAGCCTCAGTCCAGGCGGTGATGCCAAAGACAAAACTGACCGGAGAGGGCCTTCAGACGAATGTGCGGGGCTCAGTGTTGGAGAACGTCGGTACAGCGAGCGATGTGCTGGCGAAGACGCCTGGGATTATCAAGGGAAGCAACGGTCTGGAAGTGATCGGGAAAGGAGCACCTATGGTGTATATAAATGGCCGCCGGGTGACCGACGGCACTGAGCTGGAGCGCCTCAGGAGCGATGAAATCCAGAGTGTCGAGGTTATAACCAATCCGGGTGCCCAGTACGACGCCACCGTCAGGGCTGTGGTACGGATAAGGACAATCAAGCGGCAGGGTGACGGCTTCGGCTTCGATGTCTCAGTATCCGACGCACAGTCCCTCAGATGGGCTAAGGGCAACGATCCTTTCGGCGCCGTTAACGTGAACTACAGGACCGGAGGCGTGGATGTGTTCGCCGGTGTCAACTATGCCCGGAACACCTCCCGCCAGGAAAGCAATCTTGAAAAGCAGACATTCGGAAAGACAGCGGCCGGTGAAGACTGGCTGTTCGAGAACAAGGGCGACCTTCTCAATGAATATTTCGGAAGCATGCTCTATGGCAACGCCGGGGTGAACTGGCAGGTCTCCGACAATCATTTCATGGGAGGAAAGGTAGAGTGGGGCAGGCGTCTGACATACGACGTACATACTGTAGTGAACGACAATGTCTTCGAGAACGGTGTCCTGATAGACAAACTTCATACGGTCTCCGATGATTCAAAGGGCGGAAGGACTCCGTACAACCTGGGGGCGAACCTCTATTACAACGGTCTTGTGGGCAACAAGCTTGGAATAGACGTGAACCTGGACTATTACGGCACGGACGATAGTTCCGAATCCGTTTCCAACGAGTCCAGCAGCATGACCCACGACGCTTCAATACAAAGTGCGGCTGAGAATGCCGGAAGGATGTATGCAGCCAAAGCGGTGTTGTCATACCCTATATGGAAGGGACAGCTTCAAGCGGGAACGGAGGAGACCTTCTCCCGGCGCACCGACAGCTATTCGATCCACGGTATCGATATTCCGGCTTCCGAAGCATCGGTGAAGGAGGACAATGTCGCCGGTTTCGCTTCCTATGCCTTTTATCTGCCGAAGCTGGGCCAGATGAACGCCGGGGTACGGTACGAATATGTCCGCTATGCCTACGAGGATGCATTGAATCCGGAGAACGACCTGTCCCGCGACTACGGCAACTGGTTCCCGAATGTATCATATGCGAATGCATTCGGTCCGGTACAGTTGATGCTCAATTACAGCGTCAAGACCAGGAGGCCGAACTACGCCAACCTCTCCGGAGCGATACGTTACAACAGCCGGTACATCTGGCAGAGCGGCAATGCAGGCCTGCAGCCGGAGATATCCCACAACATAAGCCTGACGTCTGTGTGGAAGTGGATCTCGTTAGTAGCCAACTATATCCGTACCGAAGATGCCATCATGACCTGGTCATCTCCTTATGGGGACGAAGGCGTGGTGCTGGTCAAGCCTCGTAACATTGAAACTCCATACAGGTATATGGCGGTATATGTGAACATGACTCCGACAGTAGGTCCCTGGACGCTCAATTATACCTTCGGCATCCAACCTCAGTGGCTTACCATCAACGCTCTTGACCCTCGCGAGCCTTCCGGCATCCGGGTTACGAAGTTCAACGGCAAGCCGATCCTGGTCGCTCAGTTGCTGAATACTTTCACCGCGAAGGGAGGCTGGCAGTTCGAGTTGGGTGGTATGGCCATGAGCAAGGGATATACCCAGAACCTTTATTTGCGGAATGTATATTTCGACCTTACTGCGGCCGTGCAGAAACTGCTCCTTCAAGACGGTTCCCTGGTCTTGCGCCTGGAAGGACATGACCTTGCCGGAGCTGCCCATTCTGATGTGAATTCAGACTTCGGAAGCCACACCATCTCCCAGACGAACCTTATGGATACCCAGAAGGTCAAGTTCTCCATCAGATACAACTTCAACAGGGCACAGAGCAAGTACCGCGGAACGGGTGCCGGTGCTGACAACAAGGCCAGGATGTAATAATCATTATTTGATAGGAATATGGCTGGCAGTCCCTAAGTGGTAGGCTACTTCTTTTTCAGAGTGACGTCCGCCTGGACTTCAAATGCCCCGCCGTACCAGCTCTTGTCGCCCTTCTTGGTCCGCTTGATCTCAGGAGTGGCTTCAGCGGACTCGAACTCGCCGCCGTTTTCAGCCCCATCGATGTCCTCGAACACGATCCTGACGTCTTTCGGCTTGTCGAAGTCGAAAATGGTCTTGGATAGTTCGTAAGCGCCATTGCTGTCGGTGTACAGGGTGTCATTCTCATACCAGTCATTCTGGCCGAAGATCACGTCAGGGGTGTTGTCATAGTGCCTGTGCTGGCGGATTGCGACCCTGATTCCTTCGACAGGTTTCCCGGTTTCGTCACTGACTGTTCCGAGCGCCTTGAAATCGGCGTGTGGCTGACCGTACATTTCTATACCCTCAGTAACACTCTCGCAGGATGCGAAACCCAGCAGTCCCAGGATGCTGGCTGCAAAAGCTTTCCAAAGCTTGTTCAATCCGTTTTTCATATCGTTTTCATTTTTGTTGCCAAACATTGTATGAGATTCCCGTCGGAATCCCGGAGATGCATCCCGTTCCCCCGGCAGTATTTCCAGTAGCGGCAGTCGCCGCACATATCCTTCTTCATCCATTCGCGGTCACGGAACGGTTGGAATTTTTGGTTCCATACATCCAGGAAATCGTCTTCGTAGATATTCCCCTGAGAATAATCCGCTCGGATGCTGGGACATGCTGAAATTGAACCGTCGGCGAGGACAGAGCCAACGGTGATCCCCGCGTTGCACATGAAGAAATGGTCCCTTACATCTCCTTCGTAATTGCCTAGGAAGCCTTCGCAGGCGAACGAGGCCTTGATCCTTCCTTCCTTGCGGGTAGCTTTGATGAATTCCATCAGGCTGCGGAGTTCATTGCCGGAGAGTTGCAGTTCCGGGTCATCTGCCGCCCTGCCAGCCGGGAATATCGTGAACAGTCTCCAGGATTCGAGACCAAGGCCGATAAGATACTCCTTCAGCTCAGGAAGCTGCGGCAGGCTGCGTTTGTTGACGCAGGTCACCACGTCGAACTCGATTTCTTCGGAATCAATCACCATCTTGATGGCCCGGGACGCTTTCTCAAACGAACCGGGGCGCCCTCTCATCCAGTCGTGGACATCTCCGAGTCCGTCGAGACTGATGGTCATGGCCCGGAGGCCGCTGGCCAGAAGACTCCGGTATCGCTCCGGAGTGAGGGCAAGCCCGTTGGTGACCATTCCCCAAGGGAAGCCGTGTTCATATATTGCGCGTCCGCAGGCTTCCAGATCTTTCCTTACAAGGGGTTCTCCACCAGTGATATTGATCATCACCTTGTGCGGATCATACTCCCTGGCTACGGAGTCAAGAGCCTTGCAGAAATCCTCCACGGGCATATCCTTGACCAGGGACTGGACACGGCAGTCGCTGCCGCAGTGCCTGCATGACAGGTTGCAGCGCAGCGTACACTCCCAGAACAACTGGCGGAGTTCGTGCTTGTGCACGGCCTCGTCCTGGAGTTTGCTTACTATGTCCAGCGCTATCCTGCGCCTCAGCGAGAGAGGTTCCATGAGTGACGATTCATATAGTCTAAATCCATGGATCCGGAAACCTTGCATCAAACGGCTTGGTAAGTTTTCACCGTATCGATCATAGTCAGGATGTTTTCGACAGGTGTGCCGGCCTGGGCATTGTGGCAGGAGCAGCAGATGTAGCCGCCACCCTTTCCCAACGTCTCAAGACATGCCAGGGTCTCTTCACGTACTTCTTCGACAGTACCCATCGGAAGGATCCTTTGGTTCTCGATGCCTCCGTGGAATATGAGATCATTCCCGAACCTCTCCTTCAGACCCGCAGTATCCATTCCAGGGCAGACATGCTGGATAGGGTTGAGGATATCGATGCCGCATTCGACCAGCTTCGGAATAAGAGGAAGGACAGCACCGTCAGTGTGGTAGAGCACCTTCTTGCCGTAACTGTGGATCAGGTCACACCAGTTCTTCAGCCTCCGCTTGAAGAATTGTTCCCAGGAATCCAGGGATATCAGCATGTTCCTCTGCATGCCCATGTCGTCACTTATGAATACGATGTCCAGGTCGTCTCCAAGCTCCTTGAGCATCCGTTCCAGCATCACGGTCTGGATGGAATCGATATGGTCCAGGGTCGCATCCAGGAACTCCGGGAACGCGACTGTGTCCATGAGTGCATTCTCAAGACCGCGCATCTGGCAGTATATCTCGAAATGCGAGATCCACGGACCGATGGTGGCGAAATCCCAGGAACGGGCTCTCTTTGCCAAGGCCTTGGCCCCTTCGTAATCGAATTTGTCCGGATCCGGCCAGGAGTGGTATGTCTCCAGTTGGGAAGGATCTTCATAATCGCCGATCGGTGGGTCGATATATTCCTGATAAGTAGCAAGTCCGGCCTTGACCATGCGGGTAGGAACTCCCCACATGGTGATCTCACCGCTGTCGTTCGGATCGAAGTAGCGTCCGGCATATCCGGGGAATATCCATACGATCTTATCTACCCCGAGTTTGTAGTACACCTCGAACTCGTCTTCGATAGAGGTATATTCCCGGAGCGAATCCAGGACTTCGGGGGTGCACCAGAGGTCCACTGGTGCGCGGTCCACCGGAAGGCGGTTGATGGTGGCCATGATACGTTCTCTCGGAGTCATATGTTCCATATCGGTCAGCGTTTGTGGGATGCATGAATAAACAAAGATAAACAATTGCATGGAATGTACGAATAAATTGCTAACTTCGCTGCCCGAACCACATATATTCTGATGAGAAGGATCTTGGCGGCGGTTATTGCCGTATTATTGATAAACATCTTTTCTGTCCGGGCGCAGACCACGGTGGACATGCTCTACTTCGAGGCACGTGCCGGGTTGGGTTTCAATCTGGATGCGGACGGTACACCGCATGCCGGCCCGTCCGTGGACTATTTGAATTTCCATATGGCAGGGCATTTGTCACCAACCGTAAGCTATCGGTTGAGGCAGCGCTTCACCAAACCCCTCTACAGCCCTGACTATCCTCTCAACGGCACCGATTTCCTGTGGCTGGATTGGGCTCCATCGGACAAGTGGCATTTTTCCGCAGGCAAGCTGCCGGTCCTCCTGGGTGGTTTCGAGTGGGATACCGCCCCAATAGATGTCTATTACTGGAGTGGTTTCTGCAACCATGTGGCAGAGGTCTATGCCCTTGGTACCCAGGCTTTCTGGTCTCCGGTCGAGGGACACACTTTCAGTTTCCAGGCTACACAGTCACCATGGTCCCGCGGGACGTGGGACTGCTTTGCATACAATCTCGGCTGGACGGGCAGGATCGCCCCATGGTGGAAGACCATCTGGACCGTAAACTACATGGAGGATGTCTTGCATGGGGGAATGCAGTACATTTCGCTGGGCAACCGCTTCGAAGCAGGCCGCATGGCCCTGGAACTGGACTGGACCGACCGCGAGGCCATCCACAGGCAGCAAAGGTCCTTAACGGACATGACTTTTATCGGGCGTCTCGTCTATGATGCAGGCAACTGGAATGTGTTCCTTAAAGGCGGATACGACGTAAACGATGCCCTAAACGCAAGTCCTGACGGCGTTGCTTTCGACTACAACTATCCTGCAGGGCTTGAATATATCTATGCCGGAGGTGGACTGGAATATTTCCCGCTGGGCAACCGCAACCTCCGTGTACACTTCTTCCTCATGACTGACAATTTACAGAAGGCCCTGTGCACGCAGGCGGGCCTGACCTGGCGTTTCCATATTATCGACAAACCATAGTTTATGAACCTTTCTCCCCGCAGGCGCTCCTTGGTGGAGGCCGTCGTGTTCCTGGCAGTCCTTGTGGCAGTATTCGTGCCTTTGGGATTGAAGATGGGTGGCAGCAATATGCTCAAGACAATCATGGCAACCGCCCATGACCTTCTGCTGAATACCGTATTCTACCTGATGGGCATCACCGTCCTGACCGGAGCACTTTCCAAGCTGATGTCGGAGTTCGGTGTGGTCAGTCTGCTGGAACGTGTGCTCAGGCCGCTGATGAAGCCGCTCTATAACCTGCCGGGAGTAGCTGCACTTGGAGGTGTGATGACCTTCCTGTCGGATAATCCGGCCATCATCTCGCTCTCGAAGGACAGGACTTTCTCCTCGTACTTCAAGAAATACCAGCTTATTTCGCTGACCAATTTCGGTACGGCCTTCGGAATGGGTTTCGTGGTAATCATCACCATGATCGGCTATGCCCAGGTCACCGGGGCACTGGTGGGTCTGTTCGGTGCTGG
>Ga0256405_10010689_pt1 | contig 12005 bp, 15 predicted proteins | sample RumenRJG_02DNA_FD_189096 | JGI IMG/M metagenome (GOLD analysis project Ga0256405, IMG submission 189096) | Bovine rumen microbial communities from Lethbridge, Alberta, Canada - RJG_02 | ecosystem: Host-associated > Mammals > Digestive system > Stomach > Rumen | place: Canada: Alberta...
ATCCATTCCATGTGGTTGAATGGGCTATGGATACCCTTGATGAGCTGCGCTCAGAGCGATGGCATAAAGCCAATGACAAAGTCAGAGACCTGTCGAAGAACAAGCCAAAGACAAAAGGGCGTCCGAAGTCTGATGACAAGGCTGCCGCAGATATAAAAGCAGCAAAGGCTGAGGCGTCTGAGATCAAGAATTCCCGCTTTGCCCTTGGCAAGGCTCCGGAGAATCTTACCGAAAACCAGCAGGTAAAACTGGCAATGATACAGGCAAAAGACAGCCAGCTGTACCGTGGATACTGTCTTAAAGAGGATCTCCGCATGATCTTTAAGAGCACTGACGCTGATAAGGCAGAGACCGAGCTAAACCACTGGCTCTGGTGGACGAGCCACAGCAGGATCCCCGTGTTTCATGATCTTTACAAGAAGATCAAGCGACATAAGGAGCACATACTGAACACCATAAAGTTCAGGCTGAGCAACGCCAGGATCGAGGCTACTAACAACAAGATCAAGCTGATAATCCACAAGGCCTACGGGTTCAGGAACATACAAAATATGCTGGATATGGTCTACCTGGTATGCTCGAATATCAGGATACCACTTCCTAACAGAAAGTTGAGGAATAGATGATCGCAGTGATACTCAAAAGGAATGGAGTTTCTTACCCACAGAGACTACCGAAGAGCCAGAAATATTCTCTTTTTATTTCCCTGTTGGCCCTTTCTGATGGTCTGGGATTGGCCTTTTTCACCCGACTCTGAGTTGGCCCTTTTTGCCCGGCCCTAACACGGCCAGATCAAATGACTTTACGACATAATCATCTGCACCGTTCTGAAATCCGGTAACAATATCATGTGAGTCTCCCCGAACAGTAAGATAGATTATTGGCAATTCGCTCCATCGTTCCCGGATCCAGACGCACAATTCATTTCCCTGACCATCCGGCATATTCCAGTCCAAGAGGATAACTGTAGGCAGATGATTCAGTAAAGCTTTCCGAATATCGGCGATCGACCCGAAGACAGTAACCTTGCAATTCTGCTGCTCTAAATATTCTTTTACGGATTTACCGATGATCTCATCGTCTTCAGCATAATACACTTCGATCATGATGGTTTCCTTTGATTGCTTCTGTTGTCATGGTTACGTTTTTCAATTTCGTCTATAAAGCTTTTGCAATACAATGCACAGAATTTCAAAACTATCATAACGAAGTAAATACAATCCCCTGTAGAGCACTCGGTTTCGGTGTTTAATCCATGACCAATTCTATTTCTAATATTGGAGCCTGCCTTCTGCTGAAGTAATCCATCAAATGTAAAAAGAATGTTTTCGTCGATACATTCATTGAGCTTCTCACCGATAAATACCTGACTTAGGGATCTCTTTTGTTGAACACCTTCTTTTGAGTCATAATAAGTAGTAAGATCACCACACATTTCAGCAAGGTTTCTAATAATATTCTCAACCTTAGGTGCCAACTTATCTAGAGCATCTGACATATGTCCAGTCAGTCCATAATACACACCTCTTTGAACATCCTTTTCTTGCCCTTTGGGGATAATCGGATTGCTCTCGAAAATCAAATCCAAATCTGCTTCTTGTAAATCTAGCTTTCTAAAGTATTGAATGAACCAAGCTCCAACAGTCTGGCCTTGTATCATCTCATATTCTCTAGCCTTATAATACATGTGCAGAAGAATATTGTTTTCATCATCCAATTGCAGACCCGGAAGCAAGAATTCGGTCTGTCCTTCGGAACCTAATATTTGCACTGGAAACAATGATGATATTAGAGAAGAATTTTTTATAACATCTTCGTGAATTTGCTGTTTATTTTGGAATCCAAATGCAAAAATCGCATCCCAAATCAGTTCATGAATACTATGATTTTCATACTCTGCACAGAATTTCTTATATAGTTCAGATACATCATATTTAAACTCATGCATTGGAATATGCTTGATTGCAACTTTCTGGATTTCAACAAGGCGTTTTTGTGCATTTACTGCTTTTTCTGGAGCGCCATGATTTTGAAATAAACCGATAGCCTTCTTAATATCATTCTCTGCCATGAACCAGTTTCGATTATCGATAGTGCCCTCTCCATTCTGTGCTTTTACTAGATTCTCTGCTCTCTGCATCAGGACGTCTGCATATTGCACATACACACTATTTTCAGATGTAGGATCCTTCAACTGCTTATATAGGTTAGCTTTCAAATAATATGCCTGTTCTGCTATATGAGCAGTGCTTATGCCACCTTCATTTTTAGAGATAAGTTTGTCCACAAGAGGAAGAAGTGTACTGAAATCACAACAGAATTTCTGTTTGATTATCAACTCTATCAGTGAAATAGAGAGAAAAGAAGAATCATCTCCATTCAGTCTAACGATATCATTGTAAACTTCAGTCAAGAATTTATCTTTCTTATCATTGATCCCCAGTTTTGCAACGAGTTCTATAGCCCTGCTTATGTAATCAACACACTGTACCCAGTCTACTTCATCAAACCATTCATGGTATGATTTATAATATTCTTCCGCTGCTGTTTCTGCCGCCTCATACTTATGATTGCATAACCAAATAACATCATTAACATGTGCTTTAAGATTATGCGGCAATCTTGTCCAGTCAAGACTATCTAACACCTTCAGTTCGGTATCTGTAAAAGGAATAATACCCTCTTCACTATGTATACGATATTCTAATTTTGCATCGTCTTTTCTTCGATCAGATCTGTAGATGATCGTAATCCCGTATGCCTTCCTGAAAAGATCAAATACTTCTATATCAAAAGCATCTTCCAATTTGGCTCGATTTGATTGATTGAAAGAGTAAGGAAAATTATCCCAATGATGATCTGTTTTTGAGGAGTCTATTTCGCAGATTAACTCATAAATATTCACAACAACCTCTCCTCGTATAATAAGTTTGTAAGCAAGAAAAAAGCTTACATTCTTATTACACTTCATTTCATTGTGTTGTATGACAACAGGAACCATTCTTAAGATACTCCTTCTCCCATCCATTGAATGTATAGTGTCTAATTGTTCCCTTTATTGGTTTCGCTCCCAGACGATCAAACAACACTACATTTTTGCCTTGCGTCAATCTAAGGTTCCTGGTGCATGGGTAAATTAGCTTTATTATTACGTTCTTTTATTGCTGCAAGGTTATTCCTAACAAATTCTCTATAGTTTTCTGGTAAAACAGGATTCATTGGTGCTAACCATATTATGTTGTATTTTTCATCCACAAAAGAACCTTTTAATATAAATCTATCACATAATGACTTAAACGATTCAAAAGTCATATACCATTCTCGATAGTTTTCTATCGCCTCTAAAACGCGTGTACAACGCTTATACTCATCCTCTGTATAATTATCTTCAAGGAAATGTATTACAGCATCTTTATTTCTATCCATTTCATAATATATTTTTAATAAATATAACGTCCAATCAATTCGATCATAAAACGTATCTTCACCACCCCTAGCTTGATTAATAGTCTCTATCTCGGAGCCACCCCCACGCGGCCAAGCTATATGTCCACCAATAGTTCGTCCGACATTTAGGATTTCTACAATCTCGGTCTGCGATAATCCTGCATTCTCCGCCCAGAAGATTGAAGGTCCAATATAATCGGTCGATAGTAAATAATCATTATACTTAATTGTATAAAAAGGTGGACACTTTAAATTCGTTCTCTTAGCCGGATTACGATTATTCAGTTTTTTATACTTGTCCCAAGCAATCTTGTTTTTCCATAATGGTCCTTTAAAATGGAACTGCTGCTCTAAATTGATAGCATCATAATCGCTAAAAAACAAACTCACCATATCGTCATATAGTTTTTTACATCCATTCGAGTCTGGATCTGGTCTGTTTTTATAATCATAATCTGCCGGAACATCTAGAAAAGAACCTATCAGATAATTAAAGCCCATATCTATCACATCTCAACTCCTAATCTATTTTCCACACAACTTAGTTGCTACTGGCATAACTATATTTGAATATGGTACAAAGCTCAACTCAACTTTACTTTTATCAAAAAAACCATCCATAAAAGCATTTGTTACTTCAAACAAGTATGGATCGATAACTTTTTTTATTGCTGTATTATCTACATTTTCTTTGTAACTTTGATTATACATTTTACAGATTGATCTCAGTCCCCAATAATTATAGAGTGCTCCAACCGCAGACTTAAGCATTTCAATATCTTTCGGATAATCTTCTCTGCTCATCAATGCCACAGCTAATTCATGTTTTCCTTCTACATAGTCTCCAATCTTCTGATTCCCTGTTAATGTAGAAATAGTGTTTTCAGAACAGAATGATATATTCTTATCTGATATACTCTTAGCCTCAAGTAAACACATAAATTCTACTTGGGACGCGTGATACTCAGTATATCCGCTTTCATACATATATTTGGCAGAATCTTTTTTTGCATAAACTTCTGCATCTAGAATATGAGTAAATTCATGAAATAAAATATATTTATGAACTTCAAAATTCCTGCATACTTTTAATATATGTCTATCTTCTTTTGGTAAATACTGTGCTTGTGCCGAAGCTCCAAAACCAATACTATCAACCAATTCAAGATTTATAGTATAGAAATCTATATTAAAATTTGGAAACTCTTCTATATTCATAAATGCGCAATACTGCACCAAATATTCATTAACTTTTCTTCTTAAATATGCCTCATCAAAAATTGGAATGCTTCCCATAAAAAGTCACCTCCCTACATTGTCAAGTGTTTTTTTGTTAATTTATCAAGGTTTCTCATAGTTTCCTCAAGTAAGGATGAGCCAAGGTTGAAGAGCATTTCATTGCATCTGGTGCGAAAAATAGCGTATTTAGGGTATACTTATTAAAGCGTCTTGATCTCACACTTTAAATGGCCTTATTGTAATCCCTGTTCCGCTATGGCAGCGCACCTCCTGTATGTCAGAAAAACGGATGTACTGGCAAACCAGCGTCTGATCCCTGTTCATCCGTCTTTTTCCGGTTCTCTGAAAAGCACGATCGCTTATGTATCAGGACTTCGTTCAGAAGGGAGTCCTTACAAAAAGATCAGGAATTCTATCATAGAACAGCTGAAAATCATTGACGACACCTATGGCATGAAGCATCCTAACACTTATCAGGCGCGGAATACATATTGTGACTTTCTTCTATCTGCCGGTGTTGCGCCGGTGATCATCAATATATTGATTGGATCAAAGAACCGATATCACTGCGCCATGCAGCTCAACTATTTCCATCCGTCCGAGTTTCGTCTGAGAAGATCCGTGTCAGAAGCCTTTGCCTTTCTCGCGGAAAACATGGCTGACACAGGTAAAGCCCCGTAAAACAGTATACCATATAATGAAAATTGCCGCATTGGACTGAACACCCCTTCCAGAATCATTCTCCTACAACAGCCTTCCGATTTTCGCTGTAGTTGTATCTGTAGTTATAAAATTTATGCGACAGCCCGCAGCCCCTGATAAATACTAGACTGTCGCAACATATATTTTTCTTTTACAAAATACCCTCGGCACCGCTGCCGAGGCACCGAGGGATTTCCGCATTCTTTCCAATGTGTCACCGCATTCAACCTGCGAATTACGTTCGGGATTTTTTATCTCTCATTTCTCAAGTTTTCCGTTTCTTATTAATTCAAGTACTCTTTCTCTTGCAAGAGCATTATCGGAAAGGTAGTCTATTATTTCACTCATCTCCTTCTCCTTTTGCTCTTCACTACTATCTACTCCGTTAAACAACCATGAATAGGTCACATTAAATGCTTTTGCGACTTTCATCAGAAAATTTTTTGATGGCTTTTTGTCACCTCTCTCAAGAGCGGAAACCAAGCTAAAAGCACAGCCTACTGTTTCAGCAAACTTAGGTTGTGAAAGCCCACGAGCTGTTCTGAGTTCAATAAGCCTGTCAACAATAGCTTTTGAGTCACTAATCTCCTCATAAACTACTATGTCTTTGGCATCACATCCTAAATCCCGCACTTGAAGCAGGTATTTTTCGCAGATAGAATACGGTGACACAAGCTAAAAACCTGCAAAAAATAGAGCCTGTCGACTCATCATTTCAACTTTTTATATCCCTTTATCATTTCCAGGAAGTACTGTCTCTCTGGTTCTGTCAGCCCTTCAATAGCTTTGATCAGGTGCTCTCTGCTTGTGGCAGAATCACTTCCGTCCGAATCTTTGTCTCCATACATCAGATATTCTACCGATACATTCAGAATCTTGCTGAGTTGGTCCATGTATTTAAGATATGATCTGTTCTCGCCATTCTTCCACTTCGTGAATGCCGCATTCGTAAGTCCCAGCTCAGCTGTCAATGTCCTCTGCGTGATATGCTGCGCGGCCATTAATTCTATAATCCGAATAACAATCGGGTCTTCTGTCGTCCTGCTCAAATTGATACTCCTTCTCTTCTTCACATCATCTTGGGATACTAAAAAAGCATCCCTGTTGCAGGACGCTTATGTCTATTCTCTGCGCTTTATAAAAGACTTACAAATCTGCTCTATAAACAATTCAGCGCATCGTCCATTCAGGAAATATGGATTTAGTTTGCTCTTTCCATATGAAAATCCCAAATGCTCCGTAGTAATCTCGTTTAAAAGATTTTCGTAATATCTCTCCCAGGTAATAAAATCCTTGCTGTCGCAAAAATCGTATGTCCTTGAGAGTTCACCATGATCCAGAGACAAATGCTTCATTACCGAATCCAAATGCAGAAGAATGAACTCGAATGATTCCGGTGCTGAAACCGAGATTGTACCTTGCAGCTCCGCAAACTTTAGAACCGGTTCTATATATGGACCGAATGCCGCTCCGTCGACATCCACGCAAATCTGGTCATTTTCCCCTCCGTTCTTCATTAGGGTTCTATAAACAGAAGCATTTCCTCCCGCGGAAATAACTCTCATCTTCTCCGAGTCAAAGGCATACTTTGCCATTTCGTATCCGGAATTGGAATCTTCCGTCACAACCAGGTCGAAATCATTTCGCTTATGCTTTTCTTCGTATAGACGATACATTGAAGTAATTGTATTCTTTCCATTCCTTTCCGTTACAAGTTCGTAAATGCTTGAAACAGCAAAGGGAAGACCTGTGAACTGTCCACTTCTCGATATAATAACAGCATAGCAGTCAGCCGTCCAAAGTGCCTTCTGGAATGCTTCAGTATATATGTACCTTACGTCCTCATCAAAAAATATGATCGTATTACGAAGTGATGGCATAACCGTGTCCCAATCTGATGAGTTCGTCAGTACAAGAAGCCTCGTCGATGAACTTACGGTAACCTTTATTCCGGAATCTTTGCCAAGTTCCAGATAGTCCGAAACAAGGCGGATCACAGAGCTTTTGCCGGTGCCGCTTTTTCCCTTGATGACTGTAATTTTTCTCTCAAGCTCGAGCCTGTATTCTGCCCGTCTGGAAGTAATGCCGACTATATGCTTACCCTTCATCAGTGCCTCCCATGATCGATAACATCTTCATGACAAACTCCTTATGAGTATGAAGCAATGTGCCATCATTTTCACACTCGACTGGCGTAAGATGGTCTCCCGTTCCCAGGCTTTCAAGAGACAGATCGTAGCCGCTCAACGAGCATCTGATATCCTTTTTCTCTCCAATATCAAGCAGCAGATCTTCACAATTACTGCCGCAGACGATTAAATCAGTATAGAAATTATTCGTTTCATAGAGAAGGATGAGTGCTTTTGCCCCTCCTGAAAGTCTTTCCGGCGGAATCTGTCCTAAAACCGGTGAAACAATAAGCTGTCGATCGCGTACTTCTGAATCATCAACTACTTTTACGATTTTCTTAACAAACGCATCATCAAACCACTCGTCTTCGTAAGTGTTATTAAAATACGTGTCCACGCTCAGGACGGCGTTTTCATCGTAACCAAAGTATATCTTCAACATGTATAAATATCCTCCGAATCAGAGACCGTCAATTCTACTGAATAACATGATAGCATAATATATCTATTTTGTAAATACATGTTGACAAAATAGTTGTTTGTCTGTTATCATGAATTTACCACAACAAATACAGTTCCCCTCGCAATTAATATACAGGAGGTACTGCATGTATGATTACTATCTCACAGTCAATGAAGCATTTCTGATTACGGAGTTCCCAGTTCGGAAATGGTTTCAATGGGTCCTGGAAGGACTCATCCCTTCTGTACCGCCTTTGAGCAAGGACAATATTAAGGGAATCAGCTACGCATCTCTTTCTCACACCGTCCTTATCCCGGTCTCTGCTCTCCCGGTATATTACCGGGAGGATTATCTTAAACATAGGTTCGCCGGAGACAAGTTCCTGATTGGAACACACTATCTGTCTTCATGACCAAAAAGCCCAGAAACGTCGTATCAGCAAGCGAGTCACTGCTGTAAAGCAAACACTGAAACAGGCAAAAGTCAGTGCCAAACGTTATATCGATTATGAGCCTGAAGATGACCTGCCTGATGCAAGTGCTTCTTCAAATGAAGTACAAAAGCCAACACAGCAAACTGATCCGGAACCAACCATGTACTGTGAAACGATTGATGAGGAACGGGATAAGAATGAATCCACTCTCCTGTCAGAGACAGCAAATACCCTTGTCAAGGTTGCTGAGCAGACAAAAAGCAATATAGAGCAGATTCTAAACGGTCCAAAGTCAACCGCATATCGTGATTATTACAGAGAACGCGGTAAGCGTCTGAATGCAAATGCGGAATCGAATACAACTGACACCTGAAAAGGAGGAAGCATCTGTTCCTCCGTATCATAGGAGATCATGGATGCGGAAAAACCCGCATGTTGCTAAATTATCAGAAGAAATGCCCTTATGAATGTTACTATATTTGTGTTCCCAAGCACAGCAGTGATAAAGATCTTCTTCTCCTGATGTCTTCTGCTATGGGATATTATCCTTACGGTGACAGTTCGTCTCTCCAGATGGAAATAGCCACCCATATTAATAACGGAGGACACCCTGTTGTCTTTCTGATTGATGAAATCGACAATCTCTGTCCTAAAACCGCACGCGGTGGTGTAACGAACCTTGATAAACTTGACGTTGTAAGGGTTATCTGGGATTTATCAAGAAAGTTTACATGTTTTATTCTTGCGGCTCCCTATGACCTTGAAGCAATGATTCAGAAAAGTGGTGACAAGGTATCAAACTCCCATGTTTATCGACAGCGATGCCAAAAGTCTTCTTCTATCACGTATCAAGCAGATAAAGCGCGGCGGCCTCGGTGTTACCGTTGATATAATATTCAGGGCACTCCTCACGCAAATTCCCGAAACCAAAAAATTCTATCTCGCGCTTGTAAGGGGAGATGACAGGGAGCAGGCACTGAAAGTATTCACACACAAGGAACCTATTATCATCACCGGCGATATCATATCTCAGTCAATGAGTATGCAGAGATAATTTCTTTCCTGCTGTTCGTCACAATACAGGCGTCTCATCTGCATAAAAAGTTCCTCGCCTACAAATGTGCTATACAATAAAATCATAAATTAACACATCACCGCACCTTAAAAAGTAATAATACCGATGCAAAAGGAAGTCAATTCAAGCGCAACATATAGTCGTATTGCTTTGATATACTTTTGTATCGGTACCATATATGGTGGTTCGAATAGAATGCGCTGACTTTTTGCAAATAAAGAGCGGGGTGACATAGCTCTCTTACTGACGGTGATGTACCTGATGGACGGATGGACGGATAGCGGGAAAACAGTAACTCCGCATACCAGGAGCTTATTTTACTTACCACGCTCGTACACGATAGTTGAGTGTTTTTTCTAATGAAGGGATTATACTACTTTGGTTATTGGGGCACAAGGGAAATTAACATCAGGCACACTCCGGTCGATTCTCTTCCCATATCACCACTTGTGCTCATACTCTCTGCTGAATACATAGTTCTGCTCTATCTGATCTTTAATATCTTGCGAAACTTCTTCCTCAAGTTCAGCTTTCAACTCATTAGCCTCAGGCACGTTCTTTTTCTTCCAGTTATTCACAACATCATATACATCTATACCTTCCGGAACCCAGTAAACTTTAGTCTTCCATGAAACCACTCCATGCTGAGGAACGTCTTCATCATGTCCATAAGGCAGACCATTCGAGAAGTTATCGTCATAGTCATATCCATCTGAGACTGTCTTTCCGTTAGTTACTTCCCACGCTTCATAATAGTTAGCTGCTCTGCCATCTACATATGTGAAGTGCACCAACTGGACTATATAGCCATTGAGAACCTTGGTGAGTTTAGCATGCGCTGTGTAAAATGCATCAATAATTCTCTCCACATTCCACTTAATCTTATACTCACAGTATTCGTAAGAAGAATGCTTATCGGAAACGATGGTGAAGAAGGTGGGAACGGAGGAAGCGGCAGCCGGCCCTTTTTTCTTAAACACCCACAGCTTGCTGATTATGTAATTTGTGATTATTACTACAACCTGCGCAACGATCTTCACTGCAACGCTGTCAAAGCCAAGCCATGTGATGAAAATGCCGAGAATAGCTTCTTCCAAAATAAGTGTTAGGAGCCTCCCGGCGTAGAAATTCACCATCTGTTTTAGGAAAGCACTTCTACCTTCTGTCTCGGCATTGAACACCCAGGTTCGGTTGGTGAGGAACGCAAACATTACACAGATAATCCATGAGATGACATTCGCTACCAGTTCATTGATTCCGCAAGTCTTATTAAAGAAGACGAAGGTAAGTATAGAGAGAACGAATGTCAGGAAGCCAAAGAACAGATACATCAGTACTTCTTTGTGCTTCTTGTAGAATGGCTCAAAGATGTTGAGCACTGGTAGGTGCATAAGTTTATCGAAGATGTCTGGCTTCTGCTCTGTCATTGAACTACCCATTCCTTGACTTCATTGCCTTTAACCATATAGCTTTTCTTAGCTATCTCAGCTAATGGTCTATCTGATTTTGAATCCGTATAGAAATTATCAATTACTCCTTCAGGATAGATCTCATAAAATCTCTTTATCTTTTCTTTGCATCGACAGTTCACTCCTACATATTTTCCCGTATTCTTAACTACTTGAGAAGCAATCAACGTATTAATCGATAATTTCTTGCAGATTGGAGCAAGTAAAAACTCAGGTGACGCAGATATCACAACGTCGGAATTTTCATGTTGTTCTTTGTAAAAAGCCTTGATATTACTTTCATGCGAACTCCAAAAATTCTCAACTGCTTTATCTATATCTGGAATGTATCGAAGGAACGTGTAGAACTTCTCTTTGAATCTCGTCTTATCAATCTTATGCAAAATATAGAGAATAACACCTGATATCTGACTCGGAACAGCTCTCAGCACATCAGGATATTGCTTCACACAGTAAAAATAGAAATCCTTTGTACTGTCTCCATCATATATAGTGCCGTCGAAATCATAAACATTCATTAATCCAACCTATTGCCACGCCCTATTTGATCAGGTACAAAGAGCCCATGACTACTGCTATATAAACAAGAACCATAACTATAATCGCCTTATCATGAGATACGACATCAACAGGATCACCATAACTATCGCCTGCAAGATCCAACTCATATTTCATCATGATTGCAATCACAAGCGGCACTGTCCAAATCATAATATCGCCATTAACAACCACAAGGGCCGTCCAGAGCGAGTAGAAAGCAAGTCCTAAAGTGAGCGTCATCAGCATAATTCTGCCAAGATACTCAGCAGTATAAAATTTAAGTACAGCTCTTGTAGTATCCCCTTGTGTTTTCTTTAGCTCATTACGCCGTTTCCCGAGGCCCATATAGAGAGAAATCATCAAAATGGTCAGCAATAACCACTGGCTGATCACTACCCCCCCCACAGACCGTCCGAAAACGGCTTTATCAGCAGTCTCCATCATTTTCATGCCTGCCTCCTTTTTCCATTTAGTTACCAAATTTAGCAAAAAAATAAGCCTCAAAAAA
>Ga0256405_10010690_pt1 | contig 12005 bp, 14 predicted proteins | sample RumenRJG_02DNA_FD_189096 | JGI IMG/M metagenome (GOLD analysis project Ga0256405, IMG submission 189096) | Bovine rumen microbial communities from Lethbridge, Alberta, Canada - RJG_02 | ecosystem: Host-associated > Mammals > Digestive system > Stomach > Rumen | place: Canada: Alberta...
ATTTAAAAAATTTAATAACCAAAAAATAGAAAGCGTTGAGGAATATGTTAAAAATTACTGCACAACGCATAAAAATATTGAAATAATGGTTGGAACTGATTCACAAAATAAAGGTCAGAAAACACATTACTCTACCGTTATTGCGATGTATGAACCAGGTCATGGAGCACATTGTATATTTAAAAGATGGAATACGCCAAGAGAAAGAGTTAGAAATACAAGACTAATGAACGAAGTTGCAGCATCCATTGAAACCGCAGAAAGCATAAAAGAAAATAGTGGTATTAAACCAAAATATATTGATATAGATATTAATCCTAATCCTAAGTTTAAATCAAATGAAGTGTATGCTGCTGCTAAAGGTTGGATAGAAGGTCTTGGTTACGAAGTTAGATTCAAAACATTTGGACCTCTCGTCACAACAATGGCAGATTGGATTGTTAAAGGAAATTAAAAAAAATTATCTAAGTTTTGTACTTTTGGCACGATTATTGTAAGTAATAAAGAAATCAATATATATTTTTGTTTTTTTAAAAAATTGTTTGTATATTTGCAAAGATTTAATAAAGTTTAATTTAAAATTTTTTAATTATGGAAAATATGAATAGTTTCGTTAAGGCAAATTTGCTTGATGGTGGCGTTAACAACGCAATGACTGAGAATGGTGCAGTTTCTTATGGAACGGCAGGTACTGCACTTCTTGACCAGTTTGCACATGCTGGTACTGCAAGAGGTAGAGATATTCAGACCGTTTGGACTGAACAGGCAACACTGTGGGGTGAAAATCCTACAATGGCACTTAGGTTTCCTTTTTATCTAAGGATGATTACACGACAGACAAATATAATTAATGGCTCTAAAACCGAAAAGGTACAAAGGGGACAGGGTGCAAAGGATGAGGCATTTAAGAGATTTCTTTGGATTGCTCGCTATCATGCTGATGAGTTTTATAGAAATCTTTGGCTTGTACCTGTTGTTGGTTCATGGAAGGATTTGTGGGTTCTTCTTAGTATGGATGATACCTTGAATAAGGAAAAGTTTTTCGATGTAATTGCATTGGGTATTAATGACCTTAATTCTAAGGACTTGGTTAAGAAGTACTTGCCAAGGATTAGAACAAATAAGGCTTGTACTACTGATTGGTCTAAGAAGACTAATGCACTTGCTAAGGATTTTATTAAGTATGTGGGTTGGACACCTAAGGAATATAGGTTGTTTAAGTCAACCGGTAAGGCACATGAATTTCAGAGGCTGATTTGTGCAAGGGATTATTCTAAGATTAATTGGAATACCATTCCTGGTAAGGCTCTTCTTAGTCTTGCAACCGGTAAGTTCCTTGGTAACCATAATCTTACTGAAAACTATCTTAATTGGCTTAAAAATCAGCCTGTTGCTAAGTTTAATGGTTATCCATTTGAACTTTCAATGAAGTTGCCTAAGTATAGTGGATATAGTAAAATATCTGAAATTACCAAGTATACTATTGACAAGCAGTTTGCTGGTCTTATTGAGACTGCATCTAAGGATGGTGGCGCTATTAAGGGTAATGTCCTTTGTGCACTTGATACAAGTGGTTCAATGGCATGTAGTATTAATGGTGGCCCTGTTGGTCTTACATCATTTGATGTTTGTGTTTCTTTGGGTATTTACTTCTCAGAGTTAAACAAGGGTGCATTCCACAATGTGGTTGCAATGTTTGATAACATTTCCAAACTTAAAACACTTAAGGGTGATAGTTTCACTGACAAGTGGTATCAGATTGTAAATGATAATGTTGCTTGGGGTTCAACAAATTACCAAAGTCTTATTGAACTTATCTGTGACACAAGACAAAGGCATCCTGAAATGCCACTTGAAGACTTTCCTCAGACCCTTCTTGTTGTTAGCGATATGCAGTTTAACCCAACCATATCGTACTATGGTAAGTCCATTAGTAATTATGAGAAGATGATGGAAATGCTTAGAAAGTACTTCCCTTCGGAATGGGTTGATGATTTCAAGGTTGTGTGGTGGTATTGTGCAGGTAGAGATGGTGCTTCCAAGGATGTACCTGCAACCATGGAGCATGGTGGACAATATCTTGTAAGTGGTTTTGATGGTTCTGTTATTAGCCTCATCCTTAATGGAGAGGTAAAAATTGACCCTAACACCGGTAAGAAGGTACAACCTTCCATGGAAGATGTTGTCAATGAAGCACTGACACAGGAAGTACTACTATTTGTTCAGTAGTTGATATTTAATGATAATGGGTAGTCAATTAACTACCCATTATTAATAAAAATATTTTTAAATTATGGATTCAAAATTAGAAAGAATTATTGGTTACCTTGAAGGTAAAATTGATTGTTTGGAAGGTTCTGAAGGCAGTTATAGTCAAACATGTTTATATATTTATAAAGAAATGTTGGATTATGTAACAAAATTAAATGAAAGTTAGAAAATGTTTGAAAAAGTTAAATTAAGTGAACCCAACGAAATGGGTTATCAGTTTGGAATTGATTATTCTTTAACTGAATATGCACACAAAACCCAATATAACGGTGGTAACGAGTTACCTTCAATCGGAGTTACTGTTCTCCAAGTATGGAAAGATGACAAATGTGTTGCTTATCTTCTTATTGATGAGAAAACTAATAAGGCAATTGATGAGCAACAAGGTTATGAAGCAGCAGCCGTTGCAATAGATAAACATAAGTTGATTATAAAATTTGATAATTCTGGCAATGTGGAAGTTTGAAATTAATGATAGTTTATCTCATAATGGATATTATGTTGATTGGTTTCGTTTTGTAACTTCAAAAACAAAAATCGGAATAAAAATAAAAAGACTTCTTTTTAGTATATTTAATTTTAAAAATAATTATATTGGTGTAATTTATAAAGTATAGTATTCACGAAAAAAGCCGTAGAAATCTCTACGGCTTTTTTGTATTTATTTTAACATGGTAGTGCAAATTTATAACACATTGCCCCCTTATGATTAATATCATTTTTAGGTTCGAAATTTGGTGAAGCGCCTTCCATTGGAACACAACAGTCACCGACAGTTAATCCATCTTTTAATTCGCAAGGTCCACCCTTAACAAAATTTCTTTCAAATGCTTTTACATCAGCAATGTCTTCTTCATCAAGACCTTCATAGTTACCATTAACCAAAGCATTTAATGCCCATTCAGGAACAATGACTTCATAATATTCCCCGTTCCAAGTTTCTAAAACATTGTCAGGAACATTGTCGTACTGATTTTCAGTTGGTTGTTCATTATCAAAAAGCATTGATTCTTCTTTAATGACTTCTTCAAAACATTCTTTTATCATTCGTTTTAAATCAGTACCACTAACAGATGTTTTAATTTTGTTTTCGTTATAATAGCCTCTTGATGGAGCAAAATCATAACTTCCTTCTTCTGCTTCTCTATTTAACTTATCAACAATTTTCCATGCTTGCTCTTCACTGTTAGTAGTTTTAATAATATCGAAATCATCAATTGTATAATTTTTGTTTTCGATATATCTACCTTGTGCATCAAACATATCAGAAGAAAACACATTATAAACACCACCATCATCAACTATATAATATTTGAGAATATCTTCTTTTAAAATTCTTTTAACTGATTCCAAAACAATATAGTTAATATCATTTTGTGTAAATTTTCCCTCGTACATTTCTTCGTTAGATTCATCGTTTAATCTAATACCATATTTATCTTGGAGAAAATTTAAAATTTTATTTTTTCCTGAAGATGATAATTTCATATGTTGTATTGAAAAATTATCATCTCTTAAATAATTAGGATTATTAAATTCATATACAATATATCTATCATTGTCTTCTGATTCAGTATAGGGAACCATTACCATATCATTATCAACAATGGCTTTTCCTGATTTTAAACCATCAAAGAAAATCCTAAGTTCTTCCATTGCTTGTTGTACATATATATCCATAACTATCTACTTCCGTTTAAATAAAGATTTATTTGATTTGAATAAATTTGCATTTGTTTAATAATATCTTTTGGTTCTAAAATAATATCATTTTCTTTAAAAATAATACCCAAACAAGCGGTTGGTAAACCATTGTTACCATGCATTACATACATACCCATATATGAAACCTCTTCTGTTTTAAGTCTGTAATATAACTCAGGGTCACTTTCCATACAGTCTTCAATTGGACCAAACCAATAACCGTGGTCTATAACATATGAAGCCCAAGGATATCTTGAAAGTCTGAAATTTTTATATTCTGATTCAATAATATTATATTTATTTCTTGGGTCCATGTATGTTAAATCAGCATAAAGAAAAGGTAAATTATTTAAATTAGTGCCGCCATTATGTGCTTCCAATATATAAGCCCTATCAGCATTTACTGAACTTCTGAAATCAGCCAACAATGTTCTAATGTGTGGGTCAGCCTCTAATCTTTGTTTAATACCTTCCTCATGTTTTTCAATACTATATTCTTGGAATTTTTCAAAAACAATACCAGGATTAAGCATAAATGTTGCTAATGATGCTACAATAAAAATCAATAAAATAGAAGTGAAAAAACCCTTAAGTCCAACTTTTTCTAAAAAACGGTTTACTCTTTCCATTAAACCTAATATTCCATGTGTTTCTTCGGCAGAACTATACATATAGTCAACAGTTCTTTTTCTTTTTTCCATATTTTCCATAGTATTACATTAATTTTCTCATTTTATTAAGAGTTTCTTGGAACTTTTCATCATTCTCATTTAATCTTTGTGAAACAGTCATTTGAGAACTTTCTGATGAATAATTCATAAGTTCCTTCATTCTGTTAAATTCGGCATTTGTTTCGATTTTATTTTCATGTAACAAAACATTTGCCTTATTGTTTTTCCATTCAACAAGATAAATGTTACCATTCATATCTTTCATTTTAAATTTTGTTCCATTAACCTTAAAATCATCAGGAATTTTTGTAATCATATGGTTTTCGGTTATAAATTTTGTCTTTTTAAAATAAACTGTTTTAATATTTTCATTTAATTTGTTTTCATTGGCTTTTTCTTCATTTTCTTTAAGATGATTTATCATTTGTCTCATATTAAAACCATCTTTACTTTCATACATACTACCATTATCAAAAACTTTTTCAGGCCATTCTCTTGCTTGCAAACCTGAACGTTTTAATGCTTTTGCATCATCCTGCATTTCCTCACCGGATTTTTTTAAACCGTCATAAATGTTATCACCATCGGAAAAATCGGCTGCTTTTTCATAACCATTATTCATTTCCTGTCCTGATGTATAACCTTTAACCTGTGCATGAACACGTTTTTTGTACTCAGGTGTGGCATTATCCGGAGTATAATCTAAAGTGGTTTTATTGAAATCGGTTTTTTCATATTTTGGCTTCTTTTCCAAAACTTCATCCTCTAAACCACCATCGTAGTCTTTTGCCCTTTTCTCTGACTCCTTATAAGCCTTACCATTAATTTCCTTATCTTTATTTTCAACATCAGGTCCAAGTTTTGCTTTGAACTCGTTTGAACTTTCCTTGATAAGTTTATTCATTTCGCTTTTTGTATAAGTCATTTCCATGTTTTATCTGTTTTATTAATTATTGATTATTCCTATTAAAATACTCTACGGCTTCATCATGATTATATGTTGCAACTAAAGTATCATCATCATATTGATTATCAATTGTAGCAAATATGCTATAAGTACCATATTTGTCTTTTAATGCTTGTTCTAATGCAAATTCTTGTGCTTCATTAGATTTTTCTGTTTGCTCATTAAAATCTGTTATATTATCAACACTGTATGTTGCAATTAATGAACCATCTGAATCATTAATAACAACATAAGAATCAAACTCTTCATTGTCGAGTTTTCTTTGTCTTTCATCAACTTCTTCCTCTTCATCATCATTCACACCATCCCATTCATCACCATCATAATCATAGTCTCCATTAGGTGTGTGTCTATAAATTGGTTTCCATCCTTCTTTTACTATATGTTTAACACTTTCGTTAACCATGTATTCTATATCATTCAAAGTAATTTTCATTTTACCAAGGTATGTTTTTCCTATAATTATTATATGTTCCTGTATTAAGTTCCATTCCTCTTAATAATTGTTGCATTTCCAATTTTAAAAGTTTTTCCTTATCAGGTTTTTTATTTTTCTTTTCATCTTCAATTTCCTCATGTAATTTAGATAAATCTTTTATTACATCAGGATTAAATTGTTCTATATAATTTCTATTATACATATTACTTTTTGTTCCATTTTTTAGAGTTTAAAACAAACTGTGCCCTTTTTCTTGTCAACGGATTTTTTGAATGTGCAAGTTCTTCAGTTGATTTACCTGTCCTTTTTTTAGTGGCATTAAATTTCCCCTTGTTTTCAGGGTCAATATGTATTCCACTATCTTCATTTACATTCCATTTGTATTCTTCCGTTGATTTTTTTATCATATTTTTATGGTCAGTAGTTTCTTTATCACTGAATGCAGGTGCATCATAACCAAAATTACCAGCAGGTGTATCCATAACAACTGATTCTCTTAATTTATTAACCTGTTCTTGTGTTAAATAAATTGTCCTTGTTATTGGCGTACTCATTTTTTTCTTTTTGCCACCAAATAATGGCTGAACAAATTGTCCTGAAGCATCTGCTGATGTTGCTCCACCACCTTCTTCCTCAGTCACCATCTGACCGTTATTGGTAGGCATTATCTCTTTTCTATATTTTATGTCTGATAAATCATTAAACATCTTTTTTAATGTTTTTTTCATATCTTTTTTATTTTGCCAACTTTTAAGCCAATCATTATTATGATATAACATTTTTAACTTGTTTTTAGCAAAATCAATTGAATAGCTAAAAGCATCAGAAAATATAAGTTCATCTTCCTTATATTTTTTAAGAAAATCAATTAATACACCTAGTTTAGCCCAAATATCATTAACATTTTCAGCATTTTCAATGTCAGATATCATGGTGTTTAATATTTTTTCCCCAAAAGTGGTTTGATAATCTAATGCTTGGTCATTATCTAAAATACCGGTTCCCCATGCACCTTCTGTTATTGGTTTTGTTGACACCGTTAAATCGTAAACATCATCAAGTGAATCAATATTGGCATTATCAATATAAACATTATTGTTTTTGGAAAGTTTTTTAATATCTTTACCAATTTTAATTAGTTCATCTGACAAACCCCAACCGTTTTTCCCAAATTCATAAGTAATTTCATTATTGTTTTCCTTTTTTGTGATTTTCGAATCAAGTGTATTAGCATTCATTTCATTTAACATATTACCATCAATAATATGTGACTCAAAAGTATTAATGTAAAGATTTCTCATCTTTTTCATATAATCTTTTCTTGGCAATTTGTACTTAACAACAAACTTGTCTTTCGGTACAACACCATTGGTTTTATCTTCTTCCGATAATTCCTCAGGTCTAATTTTTTCTGTCCTAATTAATATAGCACTTGTTTCATCATTAGGGTCTTGTCTCTTTAATAACAAAGATAATGCCTTTGGACTATCAATATTATGCTTTAAAAGATATTCATCTACTTTGGCAGATTTTGGATTGGACAACAATTGCTTAATATATGCTTCCATATGTGCTATGAAACCATACCTTGTCATCTCATCATCAAAATATTCTTTTAAAATGTCCATTTTTAAATATTGTTTGTCCATGTCTGACTGCGCTGCCATAATGTTTTAAATAAATTTTCAACAGATTTAGCAACGATTTTCTTTATTTCTTTTTCAATATCTTTATCCTTTTTAACAATGTCAACAGTAATGTCCCTGACTTCTTTCTTAAAGTCACGGTTCTTAACTATATCATCAACACCTGACTCAACAATAATACCTTCTGATACTAATCGTTTTGCCATTGATTCTGATATTATTACCTTTTTTGCCATAAAAATATATTTTTCATCAACTATAAATAGTTAAATGGATGGAAAAAGATATAAATATTTGTTTTATTTACTTTTATTTTGTATTTTTGAGAAAATCGTGAAAATATGGATATAAATTGTGAATTAGAAAATCACTTAATGTGTGAATTTAAATTACATCATGCATCATATGCAGTACCAATTAACGAAACAAGAGGCATTGTTGATGGTATTGATAAGGTAATAAACTGTTTCACTAACATGGTATTACCACAAATAAAAGAGGTTTTTAATATTAACAAAACAACAACGGTAATATATGATGAAACAAGTGATGAGTGGAAATTTAGTAACATTAAAACGTTTTTTACTAAATTTAAACTAACATTAAAAATCGAACATGGTAAAAATAATACATATAATGGTAACACTGCAACTAATTCTGTTAAAACTGAAGGAAAAACATTTATTTGTGAGCCAAATATCGCGTTAAATATTACAGCAACAGATATTATAAAATGTGGTGAGATTTTCAATTTTTGTATTGGTCATGAATTAACACATGCCTATAACCTTTTACAATATGCTTTAAAAAATAATACTTTACCTAATGATAATATTATGGTAAAAAATAAATATAGAAAAATTAATCAGGCAACTAACAATATAATTGATAACAATTATGCTGTTACTGGTCAAATACTATATAAGTTAAGCAGAATAGAAAGAAATGCCTATATAGCACAATTAAGGCAAGAATTAATTGACAGAAAAAAAGAAATAAAAGATTATAAAACATTGTTTGAAGTAGTAAAAACAACTGAATCATATAAAAAATTTCTTAATCTTGAAGCTAATATGGCTGTATTGAACGGATATTTGAGTGATAAATCTAAGCTACAACTTGTTTCCTACTTAAATAATATTATGGATACTGAATTTACAAATTTCAACCAAGTGAAAAAATACTTCAACAGACGATGGGACAAATGGAAAAAAAGTTATTTATCTAAAGCTGCTAAGATTGCATATGACGTTTATGACCAATATAATGGATGGTTAACTGATGATTCCAATAATGATGGCATACTAAAATTAACAAAACAATAATTTTGGCACGATTTTTGTAAAATAATAGAAATATTAATAAAAAAATATATCATGAAAAATTTGTTTAAAATAACTGAAGGTGCTAATCCTAACTATCTTGCAACCATTTGTAGAATAGGTGAAACTTTTCCAATTGAAGGTGCTGATAAATTGCTTAGAACAACTGTTAACGGTGCTGATATCGTTATTGGTAATACAATGAAAACCAATGATATTGTGGTATATGTACCGGTTGAAAGTGCACTTTCAGAAAAATTTCTTTCGGTTAACAACCTTTATGAAATAGGTGAATGGGAAAAAAATGCTAATGCCAATGAAATTGGTATTATGATGGCAAAATATGATGACCTTAAAAATGTGGGCAAAAAAGATGAGGCCGATAAACTTTATAAGGAAATTAAATCTCAGGTTGGATATTTCAACAAAAGAAATAGAGTAAGAATTATAACCCTTAGAGGTTGTGTTTCCAATGGTTTTATTGCAGGTATTGATTCACTTGTCAACTATAATCCTGACCTTGCTAATGTTAATTGGGAGGAAATGGTTGGTACATCATTTAATTATATTGGTGATGATGAGTTTTGTAAAAAGTATATTCCACCAATTAAATCAACTGAGCAAAATACAGGACAAAAAGGTTTCAAAAGAAGAATGAAGAAAATCAAGAAGTTTGATAAGTTGATTGAGGGACAATTTCAGTATCATTATGATACTGAACGCCTTGATGCTACAAATATTAAAGGATTGCTTTCACCTGAGGATACTGTGACTATAACTGTCAAGGTCCATGGAACAAGCTTCATAGCATCTAATATTCTTATTAATAAAAATCTTACTTTTTTTGAAAAAATTAAGAAGTTTTTCGGTATGAATGTTAAGACAACTGAATATGGTAACATATATTCAAGTAGGTCTGTTATCAAAAACAGGTATATTACTAATAAGAATAGTAATGATTTTTATGGTGTTGACATTTGGGGTTGTGTAAACCGTGATTTTTCACCTTATCTTTCTGAGGGTATGACAGTATATGGCGAAATTGCTGGTTATCTTGAAGGGTCTGATAGGATGATTCAAAAGAACCATGATTATGGTTGTGAAATTGGACATTGGAAGTTCATGCCTTATCGTATAACTGAAACTGATGCTAATGGCAATGTTAAAGAATGGAATGTACTTGATGTTGACAAGTGGACAAGAAATCTTGTTGCTGAACACCCTGAACTTGCTGAAAAGGTATTGTTTCTTAATGTGCTTTATCATGGTAAACTTTGTGATTTGTACCCTGACATTAAGGTTGATGACATGTGGTATGATAACTTCCTTACAAGACTTCATAATGATAAGAATTTCTACATGGAGTTAAAGGAGCCTATGTGTCATCTATATGAAAAGGAAGCTGTTGCTGCTAAGGCTGTTCTTGACAATGCAATTGAAAAAGGCGAAAATAAAAAGGTGATTTCAAAGTTGACCAAAGAATATGAAAAATATGAATCAATGAGAGCACCAAGAGAAGGTGTTGTTATTAGAATTGATGATGACCCTAAATCAGAGGCTTTTAAGGTGAAAACAAATGCCCATTTCATGAAAGAAGCAATACAACATGACAATGATGAAGTGGATATTGAAGAAACAGCATGATTTTGGCATTATATATTTTTATACTATTTATAATAAAATAAATGTTATTTTAAATAGGTTTCAAAAAAATGAAACAAATTGTTAGTAAAAAAGAATTAGTACATATTATTGCTGAATCAATAAATCGGTTTTTAAACAAAAACATAGAATTCCACCTTGATGAGATTTCAAACATTACTTATAAAAATAATAAATGCAATTTCATTAACGAAAATTTTAATTGGATATTAAAACAAAAAAATTGGGAAATAAACAATTACGAAAGGTTTCTTTCAATTGTTAACATGACACCCAAAAAATATAAAGGTTATTTAACACCGCACGGTTTAGATGAAATTAAAGGTAATGATTGGATAACATATACATTAAAAGGTCATGATGTGGCATTTGCTTTACATTTTATAGAGCCAGGAAAAATTGATTTATGTAATTTTGTTAATAACTCTGATTTAAAAGGAATAGGAGATTTGGTTTTGCAATTTGCCAAAAACCAAGGCGCAACACAAATGGATAATTATAGAGGTTTTCCGTCAGAAAAAGACCCTGAAGGACATGGTAAATTAGGAAACTTATATAGAAGAAATGGTTTTGATAAACAAAGATGGCACGATGAATTTAATCCTGAGTTTCAACCCGCTGATGAAGAATGGCAATTAGATAAATCAAACTTTCAAAATGGTAAAGGTCCTGATGTTGAAGGCTTGGAACTGTCAAGACATAGAGCAAAATATAATAATCCACAAAGAGCATATAGAAAAAAATTTGATGATAGAATTGGTAAAAAATTTAAATAAAATTATATGAGGAATATTGTTTTAAACATACCGCATAGTTCAACTAATGGCATATATGATAAAAGTTTTGGCGAATGGCCTTGTAATCCATATTTTGTTAACTATTGTGTCAATAAATGGACTGATTGGTACACAGATATGTTGTTTAGCCCATTGTCAAAAAAAGAAAATGTAGAAACCATTGTTTTTCCTTATTCACGCTTTGTTTGCGATGTTGAAAGACTTAAAAATGACCCTTTGGAAAATATTGGTCAAGGCATTATATATACCGAATTTGACGGTTACAAACGCAATTTGACTGAAGAGCAAAAGAAAAACATAATGAAACTATGGGAAGAACATCAAACAAATCTTCAATCAGCAATTAAAGATGAGAACACTGTTCTTGTTGATTGTCACTCATTTCCAAGTAATTTGTCTAACAATGATATTTGTATCGGATATAATGATGACTGGTCATATAATAAGGACATTGTTGATGGCATTATTAAAATCTTTGAAAAAGAAGGCTATTCGGTTGAAAGGAATATACCTTATTCCAATTCCA
>Ga0256405_10010694_pt1 | contig 12000 bp, 9 predicted proteins | sample RumenRJG_02DNA_FD_189096 | JGI IMG/M metagenome (GOLD analysis project Ga0256405, IMG submission 189096) | Bovine rumen microbial communities from Lethbridge, Alberta, Canada - RJG_02 | ecosystem: Host-associated > Mammals > Digestive system > Stomach > Rumen | place: Canada: Alberta | collected...
GCCGCGCAGTGCGGCAGGGAGGTAAACAGATATGGCAAAAGGCGGTTTCCGCGGCGGTATGCCCGGCAGTCAGGCAAACATGATGAGACAGGCTCAGAAGATGCAGCAGGAGTTCATGAAGATGCAGAAGGAGCTTGAATCCACCGATTTTGAGTTCACGGCCGGCGGCGGTGCGGTCAAAGCGGTGATCACGGGCACCCGTGAGTTCAAGGAAATCACGATTGATCCGGAAGTTGTGGATCCGGAAGATGTCGAAATGCTCCAGGATCTGATTCTCACCGCGGTCAACGGCGCGCTCAAGGCCGCCGATGACAAGACCAGTGAGTCCATGGCAAAGCTCCAGGGCGGCCTTGGCGGATTTCCTGGGATGTTCTGATCGGCGTTCCTGATACGGCATACGGAATAAAACGGGGCAGACGGCTGTTTGTGCGGCCGTCTGCCCCGTTTTCAGATTCTTGATTATTACATGATACACAGACGCCGGAAGCCGCTCAGGGAGCGCTGTCCTCCGGCGGCACAGCGAATTTGACAAAGACCAGACCGTCTTCCACCCGTTTGACGGAGCCTTCCGCCGGATAGACGGGCATGCGGTCCCAGTCTCTGTCGGTGATCTCGTGCGTGGCTTCCTTGAAGTCAACGACGTTCATCTCCGCGCCGATGTAGCGGCTGATGAAGTCTGCCTCGGTATAGCCGGTCAGAAGCTGGGACTGGATGCCCATGAGATCGTGCTCGGCTTCTTCCTCCGTCCCGAATTCCGGCGCGAAGTGCAGCGCGTCGCCGGCGGTGGGGAAGAGAACCACCTTGTCCTCCGGCCGGTACCCCGGCAGGGAGCGGATCTGCGTCACCAGAGAGGTCGCCAGGGAATAGGCGTTTTCGTATTCCAGGAACAGCTTCAGATAGCAGCGGTTGGCAAAGCAGATGTTGATCCCCACAATGACGGCCAGGGCCGTATAGAGAAAATCACGCGAGAGGCAGAGCACAGGGCTCGGGAACTGTTCAATCGCCAGAATGGCCAGCAGGTAGAGCGTGAAATAGGAGTAGAGTACCAGGGTATGGATCGTGTTCCAGTAGAAGGCCATGTACAGGCAGCAGATGCTCAGCGGGAGCATGACCAGACAGAAGACCAGCAGGAGAGAATTCAGCGGATTCTTCGCTCTGACCTGGCTGATCACGATTCCGAGGGCTGCCAGGCCCAGACAGAAGAAGTGGATAATGCGCGAGACCTTGGAGACGACGATCATGTTGTAGCGGGAAGTCAGGTTGAAGAAAAAGAAGCGGTAGGCCACCAGGATGCTTCCGGGAAAAGAGGGCGCCATTTCCTTGGCCTCGTTGGAATACTGATTGACCGAATCGCCGAACAGCGCAAGCGAAACCGTGATCGTGAGCCGGTATAATTCAAACCCGGCTACCAGAATCGCGACAAACAGCAGCCCGCGCTTGAGAACCGGAAGGGCTCTGTTCTCGCTCCCGCAGGTCAGCACTTCCTGGATCAGAAGCAGGATCATCAGGCTTGCGGTGATGGCGAGATAGGCCTGGTAGATGCTGAGCATCAGGGTAAACAGCAGCGCGGAAACCAGCCAGCGCTGCCAGCTGCCCTTTGCGGCTTCCCGGACGGTGAGCACGCAGAGCAGAAACGCCACGGCGTAAGAGCTGCTGGTATACATGTAGCAGAAGGTACCGACCTGTGAGGGAAAGCTGATGATCAGAGCGGAGAGCAGGATCTGGGCGAGGGAGCTTCGCAGCTGAAAGAGCTCTACGATGATGCAGATCGACACGGAGAGAAGAATCAGACTTGTGATTCCGTGCAGCCAGGGCATCGAATAATCCGGAATCACCTGCCGCAGAAGTTCCAGGCCCCAGCGCCCCGAAGAGACGGTTGCGCCCTTTTCAAAGAGATAAATCACGTCGTCGTGGTTGGGCAGCTTGTTCGTGATGACGAACATGTGCGCGATCAGACCGAAAATCAGCGAAGAGAAAAACGGCAGTTTGTGTTCCCAGAGCCAGTTCAGAAAGCGTCCGGAGAGCCGTTCTGTGAAGGACAGATTGTTTCCCTGCATGACAGGACCTCACTTTCCAGAGGATAAGCATAAAGTAGCATATAGAAAGCAAAGAAGCAAGTATGATAATAAAAAACAGACGCGGGTCACACGTCTGTTCTGGAGGCGCCACCCGGACTTGAACCGGGGAATCGCGGATTTGCAGTCCGCTGCCTTACCACTTGGCTATGGCGCCATATAAAGCTTGCGGGGTTTAACCCGCAAGACTTTTGGAGCGGGCAACGAGGCTCGAACTCGCTACCTCCACCTTGGCAAGGTGGCGCTCTACCGGATGAGCTATGCCCGCATAAAACCCCTTTAAAAAAGGGGTGGTGCCTCCGGTCGGAGTTGAACCAACGACACGCGGATTTTCAGTCCGCTGCTCTACCTACTGAGCTACAGAGGCATATGAATGTATGGTGGGAACAACTGGACTCGAACCAGTGACCCCCTGCTTGTAAGGCAGGTGCTCTAACCAGCTGAGCTATGCTCCCGCGCGACAGCTTTGTTATAATAACTGATTTGGATCGATTTGTCAACTGTTTTTTTCTAAAAGAATCGTTATTGACCGGAGAGAGGATAAATGATAAAATAACACAGTTAAACTGTGGTTATACTGGTCGGCAGCCTTTTCCGAAAATTCCGTCCTCTCATCTCAATGCAGAGGAGGCGGGAATGGAGGCTGTTTCCCTGCCGGCGGGTATGACAGTCAAGGAGACCGCTGTGGGCGCAATTGTTGAATTTGAGCATGTCACCTTCCGCTACCCGGAAGAGAGCAGAGACATCCTGTGTGATATATGCCTTGGCATAGAAAAGGGAAGCTTTACGGCTGTCCTGGGCCATAACGGCTCGGGAAAGTCGACGCTTGCCAAGCATATGAACGGAATCTTGCTCCCCACGCAGGGAAAGGTTTTCGTTGCGGGGCTGTGTACCGCCGATGAAGACAGAATTCTGGAGATCCGGCACACGGTGGGGATGGTTTTCCAGAATCCCGACAACCAGATCGTCGCCAATGTGGTGGAGGAAGACGTCGCCTTTGCGCCGGAGAATCTGGGGGTCCCTTCCGAAGAGATCCGGCAGCGCGTGGACGATGCGCTCCGCCTTGTGGATATGTACGAATACCGTCGGCATGCGCCGCACCTGCTCTCCGGCGGCCAGAAGCAGCGTGTCGCCATCGCGGGGGTTCTGGCCATGCAGCCGGAACTGATTGTGCTGGACGAGCCGACGGCAATGCTGGACCCGAAGGGAAGAGCGGAAGTAATCTCCACGGTTCAGCGGCTCTGCCGTGAAAACGGGATGACCGTCGTGCTGATCACGCACCATATGGATGAGTGCATTGACGCCGACCGGCTGATCGTGATGTCAAACGGGCGGATCTCCGCCGACGGGAGCCCGGCCGAGGTTTTTTCACATGTAAAAGAAATGGAAGACGAGGGCCTGGATGTTCCGGAAACCGTGCGGATTGTCCATGATCTGAACGACTGCGGCTTTGCGCTTCCGACAGACCTGCTTCATACAGAGGAATGCGCCGACGCCATCGCGGCGGCGGTCTTGCAGCGGAGGGCAGCATGGCAGTCATAAGCGTAGAGAACCTGACCCATACCTACAGCGTCGGCACACCGTTTGAGCAGACTGCGATCCGTGATGTCAGCGTCACGCTGACCCAGGGGGAGAGCATCTTTGTCCTCGGCCATACCGGCTCGGGCAAATCCACCTTTGTCCAGCATCTGAACGCGCTGCTGCAGCCGACCAGCGGGACGGTAAGGATTGACGGAGAGGACATCAACAGGGATAAGATCTCGCGCCGTGACGTCAAGCGCCGGGTCGGTCTCGTGTTTCAATACCCGGAGTACCAGCTTTTTGAAGAGACCGTTGCCGAGGATATTGCCTTCGGCCCAAAAAATATGAAACTCCCGAAGGAAGAGATCGACGAGCGCGTCCGGGAGGCGGCGGGCTTTGTGGGGGTGGAGGAGAGCCTTTTCTCCCGCTCCCCGCTGGAACTTTCCGGTGGCCAGAAGCGCCGCGTCGCCATCGCGGGCGTCATCGCCATGCGCCCGGAGGTGCTGATCCTCGACGAGCCTACCGCCGGACTGGACCCCATCGGGAGCCGCACGATCATGGAAAACATCCGGAACTATCGAGAAAAAAGCGGCGCCACGGTCCTGATTGTCAGCCATAACATGGACGACGCTGCGCGCTACTGTGAGCGCCTGATCGTTTTTGACCACGGTACGATCCGCATGGACGGAACACCGGAACAGGTGTTTGCGCATACGGAAGAGCTGATGGACGTCGGATTGAACGTTCCCAGGGCAGCGGAAATTGCGGCCGCCCTTCGCAGGCGCGGCATTCCTCTGGAGGGGGCGGTCTTCACCCATGATCAGCTTCTTCGCGCCCTGCGCCGGGCCGGGGAGGTGGCGGCATGCTGAAGGACATCACCCTTGGCCAGTATTTCCCGGGAGATACCGTGGTTCACCGGCTGGACCCCAGAACCAAGCTGATTCTGGTCGTCCTGTATATCGTTGCGCTCTTCAACGCGAAGGGCTGGGGCGCCTACATGCTGGTGCTGGCGGTCACGGTCATCTGTATGGCCGTCTCGCACATCCATCCAAGGAACATTTTCAAAGGCCTGAAGCCGATGCTCTTCATCATCGCGCTGACGGCCCTGCTGAACATCTTTTATACCCAGGGAACCCCGATCCGGGAAGGCTGGATCATCACCTGGGAGGGGATTGAGCGCGCGGTCAAGATGATGCTGCGCATCACGCTGCTGATTGTGGGCACCTTTCTCCTGACCTATACGACAAGCCCGATGGAGCTTACCGACGGCCTGGAGCTGCTGTTGAAGCCTCTGAACAGGCTGAAGGTTCCGGTCCATGAGATGACCCTCATGATGAGCATGGCGCTGCGCTTTATTCCGACGCTGATTGAGGAAACCGACAAGATCATGTCGGCCCAGAAGGCGCGCGGCGCCGACTTTGAAACCGGAAACCTGATCGAGCGGGCAAAGGCGCTGCTGCCGATCCTGGTGCCGCTGTTTGTCTCCGCCTTCCGCAGAGCGGATGAGCTCGCCGTTGCCATGGAGAGCCGCTGCTATCACGGCGGAGAGGGAAGAACGCGCATGAAGCAGCTTCGCTTCTGCACACGGGACATCATTGCGCTGATCCTGGGCGCTGTGTTCACCGCGGCGGTTTTCGTCATGAAGCACTTCGGCCTGTGATTCCGGATCCCGACTCAGAGATCAGACTGACACTGGACAGAATATGGATTTGAAAACCAGAGAGAGAAATATCATTCTGCACCTGGCTTACGACGGAAGCGCTTACCACGGCTGGCAGATGCAGAGGCGGGACCGTACCGTCCAGGAAACCCTGGAACATGCGCTCAGCGAAGTTTGCGGCCACCCGGTCAAGTGTGTCGGCTGCGGCCGCACCGACGCCGGCGTTCACGCCCGGCATTACTGCGCAAATTTCCATACCGACGGGACCATTCCCGCCGACCGCATCCCCTTTGCGGTGAACGCAAGACTGCCGCATGACATTTCGGTGTTCTCCGCCATGGACGGGGAACCGGGCTTCAATGCCATCGGTTCCTGCCTGCGGAAAGAATATATTTATCGGATCTGGAATGCCCCGATCCGGGATCCGTTCCTGGAGCACCGGGTCTGCTTCTATCCCCAGAGGCTGGATCTGGAGCAGATGAGCAGAGCGGCAGAGGCTTTTGAGGGCACGCATGACTTCCGGGCGGTCCGCTCGGTGGGAACCGAGACCCGCACGACGGTGCGTACAGTCTATCACTGCAACGTGACACGGGAGGGGAGCCTGATCACGATCGCGATCTGTGCCGACGGATTTCTTTATAATATGTGCCGCGCCATGGTCGGCACCATGGTATACGCCTCTTACGGAAAGCTGCGTCCGGAGGAGATTCCCGCCCTTCTGGAGAAAGGGGACCGGCGCCTGACCGGACCGACCATGCCGCCGCAGGGGCTGTACCTCAACCACATCTGGTATCCGGATTTTGAGTTCTGCGACTGAATTCCGCCCGGCGGCACGTATGAATAACAAGAATATGGTGAAGCTATGAGTATTATAATCGACCTTGTTCTGCTTCTGATCGTGGCCCTTTGTATCTGGAACGGGTACAAATCCGGCCTGATCGGCGGCTTTGCCGGTATCCTGGCCATCATCATCGCGCTGCTTGCCGGCAGTATGCTTTCCTCCAACTATGCCTATGAGGCGATCCCTGTGCTGGAGCCTTTTGTGGACGGCTACATCGATTCCCAGAAGACCAGGGATGAGGTGATGGCCGAGATGGGCTACGGCTCGACGGACCTGTCGCTGGAGGATGTGCTGGAGTCGGACAGTTCTCTTCGCTATGATTTCGCCTACTTCTGCATCCGGCAGGTCGGCTTTTCCGAACAGCGTGCCGAAGAACTGGCGGAACGTGCAGTGCGTTATTCCGATCAGACCGAATCGGACATGACCGATGCGGTGGTTGAGGTGCTCTGCGACGCGATCACCTATGTGATGGGACTGACGCTCAGCTTTCTGCTGATCCTGATCCTGCTGATTGCCGTCAGCAGCATCGGGAACCTGGTGTTCCGCCTCCCGGACAGCCTCCAGCTGCTGGACGAGCTCGGCGGCGCGCTGGTCGGCTTTGTAAAGGGCTTTCTCTACTGCGTCCTGCTCTGCTGGCTGCTGAGCTTCCTGGGGCTGGTGATCGGCAAAGAAACACTGGAGAGTACGCTGCTGGCGCGCTTCTTCCTGACCTTCCGCTTCCTGACAAACGGACTGCTGTGACCGAAAACCGTACGCTCCGATACGCAGGGGTATTTGATGGAATAGAGTTAACGGAACAATTTTTCACTGAGAGGTAACGATGCAAGCAAGTATCTGCTCCCGCTGCGGAAAGAATCCGGCGGTTGTATTTATCACGAAGATTGAAGGAAATCAGACGAAGAGTGAAGGCCTTTGCCTGAAATGTGCCCGGGAACTGCACATCAAACCCGTGGACGACATTCTGACCAGGATGGGGATCTCCGATGAAGATCTCGATAATCTGTCCGGTGAGATGATGAACGCCATGAGCGGTGTGGAAGAGCTCATGGGGATGGACCCGGAGGAGACCACGGAGAATGACGAGGACGGCAAGACCGCGACCTTCCCCTTCTTCGGAAAGCTCCTCGATGCCTTCCGGCCCAACAGCGGCGCTTCCGGGGCAGACCGGAATCCGCCCGACGGCGACGCGGGCAGGCGCCCCGGCCCCGGTTCGCAGAGCCCCCGGCCCAATCCGGCTCCCAACGGGAAGAACGGAAAACGGAAATACCTGGACAATTACTGTATTGACCTCACCGCCCGGGCCCGCGCCGGTGAGCTGGACGCCATGGTCGGCAGGGATGAGGAGCTGGAGCGTGTGATCCAGATTCTGAACCGCCGGCAGAAGAACAACCCCTGCCTCATCGGCGAACCCGGTGTCGGCAAGACGGCGATCGCCGAAGGCCTGGCCCAGCGGATTGCCATGGGGAATGTGCCCTGCAAGCTCCAGGACAAGCAGGTTTTCCTGCTGGATCTGACCTCGCTGGTGGCGGGGACGCAGTTCCGCGGACAGTTTGAGAGCCGGATGAAGGGACTGATTGAAGAGATCCGAAAGCAGGGGAATATCATCCTGGTGATCGACGAGGTCCATACCATTGTCGGCGCCGGAGACGCCGAGGGCAGCATGAACGCGGCGAATATCCTCAAGCCCGCCCTTTCACGCGGCGAGATCCAGGTGATCGGGGCGACGACCTTTGCCGAATACCGCAAGCACATTGAAAAAGACTCCGCGCTGGAGCGCCGCTTCCAGCCGGTTACGGTGAATGAGCCCTCCATCGAGGACAGCGTCGCGATTCTCCGCGGCATCGCGCATTATTACGAGGACTACCACGGGGTGGAGATTCCCGATGACATGTGCGAAAAGGCCGTCACCATGAGTGAGCGCTATATCACCGACCGCTTCCTTCCCGACAAGGCCATCGATCTGCTGGATGAGGCCTGTTCGGACGTGAATCTCAAGGATCCGGACATCAACCGGCGCATGCTGGTGGAGCGTGAGCTGGAGAACATCCGCTTTGAAGCGGACGCTCTGCTGGCGGATGATGCCCATCGGAACGATGCCGATACCCGGGAGCAGACGGAGGCCCGTTATGCCCGGATCGCGGAACTGCGCAGCAAAGAACTCCGCCTCAGTCAGGAGCAGCAGGAGCTCAACGCGAAGGGAAGACCGAAACTCACGGTTGACAATCTGGCCCGCATCATTGAACTCTGGACCAAAATACCTGCCTCCTCCATCAAAGAGGACGAGCTGGAACGTCTTGCCGGTCTCGATGCCCGCCTGAAGGAGCATATCATCGGCCAGGACGAGGCGGTGGACGCGGTCTGCGCGGCCATCCGGCGCGGACGGGTCGGACTCAAGGTCAAGCGCAAACCGGTGAGCTTTATCTTCGTGGGCGGCTCCGGCGTCGGAAAGACCGAACTGGTCAAACGGCTCGCCGCCGACATGTTCGACAGTCCGGAGAGCCTGATCCGCCTGGATATGTCCGAGTTTATGGAAAAGTTCTCCGTCTCGCGGATTATCGGCTCGCCTCCCGGCTATGTGGGCTATGACGAGGCCGGCCAGCTCACCGAAAAGATCCGCCGCAAGCCCTATTCCGTCGTCCTCTTCGATGAGATCGAAAAGGCGCACCCGGATGTGATGAACATCCTGCTGCAGATTCTGGACGACGGGCGGATCACGGATGCCCAGGGCCGGACGGTGAACTTTGAAAACACGATCATCATCATGACCACCAACGCCGGGAGCAATACAAAGACTACCTCGGTCGGCTTCGGCGGTACGGTCGGCGACATGAGCAGGGACCGCGCGCTCAAGGCTCTGAACGAGTTCCTGCGTCCGGAATTCCTGAACCGTGTGGACGAAGTCATCTGCTTCAACAGCCTGACGGAGGAGAACTTTGCCGATATCGCCGTGCTGATGCTCCGTGAGGTCCGGGACGTGATGAAGTCACGGGATCTGACGCTCAGCTGGGACGAGACCGTTCCGGCCTGGCTGGTGAAGAAGGGATATTCCACCGTCTACGGTGCGAGAAATCTGCGCCGCCTGATCCAGAAGGAAGTCGAAGATACGGTTGCGGCCCGGATCGTGGAAGCCCGAGGAACCCCGCTTTCCGAGATCCGTCTGACCGCCGATGAATCGGGGATCCACTGTGAGATGAGCCCGGCCCTGCCTGCGGAAAGCGCCGCTCCGGCACAGGATGCGCCGAACGCGGACTGAATGAAAATCAAAGTCCACCCGTACCCGCGGGTGGATTTTTAAAAGAAGGGAATACCATATGGCGGCAAGCAGACTCAACATGCGAAATACGACCCTCTGCTACATCGAACAGGACGGCGCGTATCTGATGCTCCATCGCGTGAAGAAAGAGAACGACCTCAATCATGACAAGTGGGTCGGGATCGGCGGCAAGTTCGAAGAAGGGGAGAGCCCGGAGGACTGCCTTCTGCGGGAGACCCGGGAAGAAACCGGCCTCACGCTGGATGCCTGGCGTTACTGCGGGATCGTCACCTTTGTCTCCGACGAGTGGGGGACGGAGTACATGCATCTCTTCCATTCGGACCGGTTTCATGGCGCCCTGCGTCAGGACTGCGAAGAGGGAACGCTGGAGTGGCTTCCCAGGACGGAACTGAGGAAGAAGGAACTCTGGACGGGAGATTATATTTTCCTGGACCTGATGGAACGGCAGGAGCCCTTCTTCTCCCTGAAGCTCTGCTACAGCGGGGATACGCTGACTTTTGCTGCTCTCAACGGAAAACCGATGTGACAATTCCGAACAACCCATCCGTGTCGCCCTTTGAGGGCGGAAAAAGAAGAAAAAGAAGAAGGCCGCCCGGCTGGGCGGCCTTCAAGTATTGTTGCTGAGATTTCTTATCCCACGACCTGGAAGTCCGTGGCGTACTGGCGGAAGAGGAAGGTGTTGGGAAGTCCCACCTCGGCGATGGTGCCGATGGCAACGATGTCCGTAGGCTCTTCCAGGTTCACCGTGACCTTCACGGTACCCTGGGTCGGATAGTCGAAGGAACCGACCCTGATCCACTCGGTGCCGTCGTTGACATAGACGGTACGCGGTCCGAAGACACAGTCAAACATCCAGGTGTTCTCTGCGATGAGCTGATAATCCAGGGTAAAGCCGACGCAGTTTTCCACCGTCTCGTTCAGAACGGAATAGTTCTGCAGAGAATCCAGGAAGCCTTTCTTGGACCAGGTCATGCCGACATCCTCGATGGTGTCCGTGCCGGTGTACTTCGCCTCTCCGACGGTGAGGAGCGCACCCGGGAACTCGTCCGTGAGGAACCTGGTCTGCACCCAGCCGGCGCGCTGCCGGTTGTCATTGGAGAGATAGAGGATAAAGGACATGTCGTCCTTTTCGGCGAGGATGGTCACCTTGGTGCCCTCATAGGCCCAGGGCATCTTCTGCCGCCCCAGGTGCCAGTCAACGACGCGCTCCACCGGTACGGCGGGACCGCAGACACGCTGATTCTTCAGCGCCTCTTCCCGATCCTTGAAGATGTCGAAGACCTGAGAGTCATAGTCAAAATGAGCAACATAGCGGGTCTTGAATTCGCTCAGATAGCTGTCGTCATCCGGCAGATCGACATATCGGTCGTCTCCGGTTGCCAGAATGGCCTGCTTTGCGACATTGCGGATCGAATCCATGTAAAGCTCGTTGGACTCGTTGCCGTCCTGACCGCCGAGCAGCGTGACGACTTCTTCGTAATTGCCGTTCTGGTAGGCCAGCTGAACCTGAGAATCCGCGAGGATCGCCTGGACCTCGTCATCTTCCGGAGTATCCGTGCCAGCCAGTTCGACAACCCTGGCATAATCCTGTTCGTCATATGCCGTCTTGATTTCTGCGATCCGTGCACGCTCCACAAGAACGGCCTGAGCCTGTGCGGCAAGCTCGGTGAGTTCTTCGTTCTGAATATCGGAGGAGGCGACAAGCTCGACGACCTTTTCAAAGTCCTCTGCGTCGAGCGCAGCTTTGACCTCGGTGACCTTGGCGCGCTCATCGAGGACGGCCTGGGCCTGCGCGGCGAGCTCGGTGAGTTCTTCGTTCTGAATATCGGAGGAGGCGACAAGCTCGACGACCTTTTCATAGTCCTCCGCGTCAAGGGCGGCCTGAACCTCGGCGACCTTGGCCTGTTCATCGAGGACGGCCTGAGCCTGGGCGGCGAGCTCGGTGAGTTCTTCGTTCTGAATATCGGAGGAGGCGACAAGCTCGACGACCTTCTCGTAGTCCTCCGCGTCGAGGGCGGCCTGAACTTCGGCGACCTTGGCCTGTTCATCGAGGACGGCCTGAGCCTGCGCGGCGAGCTCGGTGAGTTCTTCGTTCTGAATGTCAGAAGCCTTCACAAGCTCCACGACCTTTTCATACTCTTCCGCGTCAAGCGCGGCCCTGACCTCGGCGAGCTTTTCTTCCTCAGCGATCTTCTCGTCCAGCGCGGTCTGGGCCTGCGCGGCAAGAGCTGTCAGCGCTTCACTCTCGATGCCGGCGTCTTTGACGAGCTCGACGACCTTGTCGAAATCCCCTTCGTCAAAAGCGGCCTGAACCTCGGCGAGCTTCTCTTCCGTGAGCGCTTTCTCGTCCAGGGCGGTCTGGGCCTGCGCGGCGAGGGCGGTCAGCGCTTCACTTTCGATGCCGGCATCTTTGACGAGCTCGACGACCTTGTCGAAATCTTCCTCGTCAAAAGCGGCCTGAACTTCGGCGAGCTTTTCTTCCTCGGCAGCTTTCGCTTCTTCAATCGCTTTGGCCTCAGCAGCTTTGACCTCTTCTGCCGCTTTGGCTTCCTCGGCCGCCTTGGCTTCTTCTGCCGCTTTTGCCTCCTCGGCAGCCTTTGCCTCTTCCGCAGCCTTGGCTTCTTCAGCG
>Ga0256405_10010696_pt1 | contig 11999 bp, 15 predicted proteins | sample RumenRJG_02DNA_FD_189096 | JGI IMG/M metagenome (GOLD analysis project Ga0256405, IMG submission 189096) | Bovine rumen microbial communities from Lethbridge, Alberta, Canada - RJG_02 | ecosystem: Host-associated > Mammals > Digestive system > Stomach > Rumen | place: Canada: Alberta...
TGCAACCTTGTATTTTCTTCTACGTCCTGCCACGGCTTTCGCACCTCCTTGGAGACTTTTTCCTCATTATAGCATAGGTCGCCATGGCATGACTATTATTAAATTTTTGAACGAGGTTTTACACTAGGAGCAGGTGCAGCCTTCACAATCCTCTGGGATGTTGCCGACCCCGTAGCAGCCTATGCCGAGGTGAAGATCGTGGAGGCCGACGGCTACTACATCATGGGAGACGGGCCGGAGGAGAACCAGGCCGTGGCAAAGGAGCGGGCGCGGGCCGATGCCAAGCGTGCCGCCAGTGAGCAGGCGGGCATCTACGTGGAGAGCATCTACGAGGTGAAGATGAGCAAGCTGACCCGTGACGAAATCCGCACCATCTCCGCCAATGTGATGGATGTGCAGGAGACGGAGATCACCCCCGAAGTCCCTGGCGGCACCACCATCCAATACCACTGCCATATAAAGGCCCGTGTGGATACCTCCAACATCGCACAGCAGCTTCATCAGGACAGGCAGCAGTTTGAGGAAGCGGTGCGCCAGAACAAGGAACTGGAGCAGGAGAACGCGCGCATCAGCGCAGAACTTGCGACACTCAAAGAAAAATACAAGACCGCAACGGAGGCGGAGAAGCAGGAAATCAACCGCGAAGTGAATCGCAATGAGGATGATTTCACGGCGGCGAAGGTCCTTGGAGCGATATGGGGTTTTCCTACAATAAATTGGGCAATTATGACAAGGCCATTGAATGCTGTCGAAAAGCCATCGAACTTGACCCGAAATTCCCAAATCCATGGAAGCATATGGGAACGTCCTATTACCAACCGGGCAACTACGCAAAAGCCGTGGAATGCTTCCAGAGAGCGCTCCAACTGAACCCGGACTACGAAGCCGCAAAAGAAGGGCTTGCCCTTGCACAGGAAAAGATGTAAAGGAACCGGCTTTATGTCCTACCCCACCCCCTCTTTCTGCAGAAGGCTTTTAAGGGAGGATGGCGAATACAATATACGATATGATTCTAAGGAGCTGATTCATCATGCGGATATATCTTGACAACTGTTGCTATAACCGCCCTTATGATGACCAGGCGCAGACCAAGATCTATATTGAAACTCAAGCGAAACTGGATATCCAAAACCAAATCCGCAAGGGGCAATTGGACTTGGCATCATCTTACATACTGGAAGCCGAAAATGCTGCGAATCCATTTGATAGGAAAAGGAAGGATATCCAATCATTCCTTGATGCATACACAAAAATCCTAAAATCCCGGTGATTTTTTACCCTACGCCAAGAACTCAATGATATCAAGGGTTCACGGCGTTTTTCGGTAGTGTTATAAAACTTACCCTACAAAGACGTAAAATCGTGCCTGAAATGCTGTGAACCCTTGTAAATACTAGGTTTTGGAATTGTAGGTTAAGTTTTGGGCGGGATTTTAGGAAAAATCTTTGTCAGCGACAAACAAGATATTGCCGTAAGAAAATTGGCTACGGACATCATGACTACGGGAATACGTCTAATGGATGCCTGCCATATCGCTTGTGCCATCATCGCTGGATGTGATGTGTTCCTGTCCACGGACAAGCGCGTTTTGAAGTACAAATCCGCTGACATACGCATTTTGAACCCGGCAACATTTCTGATTGAGGAGGATGCAGAATGAATACCAGTACAGCAGAAGTCATCAACCAGGGCTTGTCCTGCCTATCCACCCATTTAGGTGCACAGGCAACAGAGCAGTTCATCGCTGCCATATTGCGTGAGCGTTTTGATTATACTCGTTGGCGCGAAACCTTTGTGGATGAAATAAAAACCTTTGATGATTTGGATTGTTTGCTCAATCGCACCAAAGAAAAAGCTGTTTTCAGCGGAAACCCCGAAATCACTTTATAGTAAGGAACTGATTCGTCATGAAAACCATCCAACAACTCCCCTTCGCCGTCCTAGTGTCCCACCTCGTTCAGAAACATAAAAATAATTGTTCGATATGTAGTCAGATGCTAGGAAGAGGAAGGCGGCGTAGCGGTGGCTACGTCAACTGACGATGACGACGCAGATGGCTGCATAGCGGGCAATTATTATGGATATGAACGAGGCGGGACACTAGGAGCAGGTGCGGCCTTCACGATCCTCTGGGGCGTAGCCGACCCCATGGCAGCCTATGCCGAGGTGAAGATCGTGGAGGCCGACGGCTACTACATCATGGGAGACGGGCCGGAGGAGAACCAGGCCGTGGCAAAGGAGCGGGCGCGGGCCGATGCCAAGCGTGCCGCCAGTGAGCAGGCGGGCATCTACGTGGAGAGCATCTACGAGGTGAAGATGAGCAAGCTGACCCGTGACGAAATCCGCACCATCTCCGCCAATGTGATGGAGGTGCAGGAGACGGAGATCACCCCCGAAGTCCTTGGCGGCACCACCATCCATACCACTGCCATATAAAAGCCCGTGTGGATACCTCCAACATCACACAGCAGCTTCATCAGGACAGGCAACAGCTTGAGGAAGCGGTGCGCCAGAACAAGGAACTGGAGCAGGAGAACGCGCGCATCAGCGCAGAACTTGCGGCACTCAAAGAGAAATACAAGACCGCAACGGAGGCGGAGAAGCAGGAAATCAACCGCGAAGTGAAGCGCAATGAGGATGATTTCACGGCGGCGAAGGCCCTTGGAACGATATGGGGTTTTCCTACAATAAATTGGGCAACTATGGCAAGGCCATTGAATGCTGTCGAAAAGCCATCGAACTTGACCCGAAATTCCCAAATCCATGGAAGCATATGGGAACATCCTATTATCAACCGGGCAACTACGCAAAAGCCGTGGAATGCTTCCAGAGAGCGCTCCAACTGAACCCGGACTACGAAGCCGCAAAAGAAGGACTTGCCCTTGCACAGGCAAATCTATAAAGGTTCGGGAAGCTTTCTGAAGATAGCAGGAGCGGCGGGCAAAATTTGAACAATACGTTATAATACATTGATTTCCTCCAGTAAGTATTATATAATGATATTTACTGGAGGAAATATTATGATAAGGACAACGCAAGACCTGCTTCTGGAGCTATCTGACTATGGGACACCACAAACAAAAATTCAACGCATGGTGAAAAATGGAAGCCTGGTAAAAATACGAAGAGGATTGTACGAGACGGATCCCAATGTTCCTGCATATCTTTTGGCCGGGGTAATCTGCAGCCCGTCCTACATCTCCTTTTCCTACGCACTTTCCCATTATGGCCTTATCCCGGAGCGGGCAGAGACATGCACATCAGCCACCTTTGGCAAAAATCGAAGCAAATTGTTTCAAACCGCCTTTGGCAACTTTTCCTATCGAGATATTCCTAAGGATGCCTATCCGTATGGGGTATACTGGAAACAAGAAGGGGATTACAGCTATCTCATAGCTTCCCCGGAAAAGACACTTTGCGATATGCTTTACATAAAGCCCCCTGCCGGAAGTCTTGGAGCATTGAAGGAAATGCTTTTTTCTGACTTGCGCATTGATGAAAGTGCCTTTGCCAACTTGAATAAAGAAAAACTGCTAAGTCTGACGGATCGATTCCATACACAAAATATAAAACTGCTGGCCCGACTTGTTGAGAAGGGACTGACCATGCCATGACCATCATTCAGGATATGCTGGCGAAATATGATTGTCGTAATGCTACAAATTACCGCAATGCACTAAAGGAAATCATACAGGAAATTGCTCTGTGCGGCATGAGCCATAACGGTTTTTTTCAAATAGGGGCTTTCTATGGAGGCACGGCGTTGCGTATCTTCCATGGACTGCAACGTTTTTCAGAAGATATGGATTTCTCCTTGCTTGCACCCAACCCGAAGTTTGATTTGGAAAAATACCTTTCCGGCATACGACAGGAATTGGCCTCCGTGGGATTGCAGATGACAGTGGAGCGCAAGCAAAAAACAAAGAGCAGCCCCATTCAGTCTGCCTTCATTAAGGGCGGTACCTGTATACAGGTCATTAAGATTACAGGAAAGGAAGCCGACATCAAGGGGCTGACCAAGGATGAGGTTTTGAAAATCAAGATCGAGGTTGATACTGAGCCGCCAGCGGATGCCACTTATGAAACGAAGTACGCCTTGCATCCTGTTCCCTTCGCCGTCCGCCTTTATGATAAGCCTTCCTTGTTTGCCGGAAAAACTCACGCAGTATTGTGCCGTGGTTGGAACAACCGGGTCAAGGGGAGAGATTTTTACGATTACGTTTGGTATCTTGCCCAAAATACTCCGCTCAACCTTCTTCATCTGCAACGACGGCTGGAACAATCGGGCCGGTGGGACCCAAAGGAAGTGCTGACCCTTCCCATGATAAAAGAGATACTGAATGAACGGTTCGCCACTGTTGATTTTGAAGCAGCAAAAAAAGATGTCATTGACTTCATACGAAGCTCTGCCGAACTTGATGTATGGGGAGCACCATTCTTTTCTGCCATTACAGACCATCTGACCTCCACAGCTCCTGTAAACAAGAAAAGTGATGAATGCAGACCAAGGAATCTGTGAAAAATGCATTCTCTCAATGGGAAAGGGAAAAAAGGAAGGTGATAACATTGGCAGAAAATGAATTCGATCCCCTGTCAGGTCTTAACAAAGCCCAGCTGGAGGCGGTAACGGAGACCGAGGGATATGTAAGAGTGCTTGCCGGGGCAGGCTCCGGCAAGACAAGGGCCCTCAGTCATCGCTTTGCCTATCTGGTCAATGAAATAGGCATCCTGCCGGGAAACATCCTGTGCGTGACCTTTACCAACAAATCCGCCACGGAAATGAGGAAGCGCATCCATCTGCTCACCGGGGATAACGACACGGGATATATCAACACCTTCCATGGATTCTGTGTGTCCGTGCTGCAGGAAGACAGCCATGCGGTGCAATATCCCAAAAGCTTCCTCGTGCTGGATAACAGTGATATTGATGCCATGCTGAAAATCATCTATGAGGAGCGGAAGCTCTCCCTGCGGGATATGACCTTCTCCAAGGCCCGGGATATGATCGAGATCCGGAAAATATTTACGGAGCCGGACTATTATCAGGATATGATCGCCATGTCCCAGGAGGCCATCAAGGCGAAGTATGAACAGGCCACAGAACCTGCAGACATGATCTTCTACGGCTATCTCTATCAGGAAAAGAAATGCTTTGGCCTGGATTACAATGACCTCATCAAGTTCACCCTGCATATCTTTGAGCAGAAGGAAGAACTGCGGCTGAAATGGCAGCAACGTCTGGAATACATCATGATTGATGAGTTTCAGGATATTGACGATCTGCAGTACCGGCTGATGAAGACACTCTGCGGCTACCACAGGAACCTCTTTGTGGTAGGCGACCCCGACCAGACCATCTACACCTGGCGCGGAGCCAACATCCGCTATCTGCAGGACTTTGACCAGGATTTCAGGCCCACGAAAACCATCTACATGATGGAAAACTACCGCTCCACCCCGGAGATCATCGCCGCAGCCAATGACCTCATCTCCCATAACCGCTACCGCATCGAGAAAAACCTGATACCCACCCTGCCAAAAGGAGCAACAGTCCTCTGCTCCAGCAACGACTCGCCGGCGGAAGAAGCAAAGTGGATTGCCCAGGAAATCAAACGACTCCATGAGCAGGAGGTGCCCTACAGGGAAATGGCGGTGCTTTACCGGGCCCATTATCTGACACGTTCTCTGGAAGAAGTCTTCCTGAAGGAAGAACTGCCCTACACCCTGTATAGCGGCATCCACTTCTTCGACCGAAAGGAAATCAAGGACGCCCTGTCCTATTTGCGAATGATTGCTTATCGGGATGACCTTTCCTTCCTGCGGATCGCCAATGTGCCCAAGCGCAATCTGGGGGAGAGGCGGATGGCCTTCCTGCAGGAATTTGCCGAGCAGAATAAGTGCAGCCTCTATGAAGCCCTGCGGCGAAATCTCGACCATGAGCTGATCAAAGGGACAAAGGCCGGAGCCTTTGCAGAACTGATTGAGGAATTCTCCGCCACCTATAGCGGAAAACCTGTTTCCGAGGTGCTGTCGGCACTGCTGGATGCCAGCGGCTATGAAGAAATGCTGCGCACGGAGGGCAGCCAGGAACGATTGGACAATCTGGCGGAGCTGAAACAGGCCATCTATGAATACGAGACTTCCTGCGGAGAAGAGGCGATGCTGGAGCATTACCTGGCCAGAGCAGCACTCCTTACCAACAGTGATACCTCTGAGCAGGGAGACAAGATAAAGCTGATGACGGTTCATGCGGCCAAGGGACTGGAATTCCCCTACGTGTTCCTTTGCGGGCTGAATGAAGGAATCTTCCCATCCAGGAAGACGAGAACGCAGCAGGCCATGGAAGAGGAACGGCGTCTGGCTTTCGTGGCAATGACCAGAGCCCGGAAAAGGCTGTATCTGTCTGCCGCATCGGGCCTGAACTTTGATGCGTCGGTAAGATATCCCTCAAGGTTCCTGCTGGAAGTGGACCCAAAGCTGTTGGAATATGCGAAGCCCATCACAGAAACTGCCCGCCAGGAGGCACAAAACTATATCATGGGCATGGATAGGCGCATGGCGCAGGGAAATGCCCCGAAGAAGGCAGCTTTTGCAAAGGGTGACAGGGTACTCCACCGCATCCTGGGAGAAGGTGAGATCCTTGGTATCAGCACCGACAAGGGAGCCTATGTGATAAAGTTTGAAGACATCGACACCCCCAGGGAAATCTCCTTCAAGGCAAAACTGGAGAGGACATGATTTTCAACACGCCAAAGACCCCGCCGAAGCGGGGCCTTTTTGATTGGGAAAACATTTGGAACTGTATGTTGCACCTGCCATCAGTTGGAGGGAGACAGCAGGAAACATGCGATTAAGCGAAGAGGCCGACAGCGTAGCCCACGATACCGATGGCGAAGAGGCCAACGATGATGAGCAGCGGGTTCATGCCCTTCTTCAGGAGATACATGCAGGCGAAGGTCATGAGAAGGGGAACGATGCTCGGCATGAGGCTGTCGAGGATGCTCTGGAGCGTCGTCACGACATGCTCGCCGGCGCTGTTGTCGTACTCGGAAAGAACCAGCGGCATATTGACCGAGGTCCATTTCGCCACCAAGGCGCCCATGACCAGAAGACCGAGAACCGAGGAACCTTCCGTCAGATAACGCATCTTGTTGCCGCCCATCTCATCGACGAGCTCCGTGCCCTTGTCATAACCGTACATGACACCGTACCAGTTCGTCAGGAGGCGGATGACATTGAAGGCGACGAAGAAAATCAACGGGCCGATGATGCTGCCCGTGAGGGCGATGCCGGCACCGAGAGCCGCGAGAACCGGACGCAGGGTGCCCCAGAAAATCGGGTCACCGACACCGGCCAAAGGACCGATGAGACCGACCTTGACACCGGAGAGAGTACCCTCGCTGATGTCAGCGCCGTTTGCCTTCTTCTCCTCCATAGCGGCGATGATGCCCATGATGGGAGTTGCGAGGAACGGCTGGGTGTTGAAGAATTCCAGGTGACGCTTCAAGGAGCGCTTGTACTCCTCGGGATCGTCCTTGTAGAGCTTCTTGAGGGCCGGGATCAGGGAGACGCAGAAGCCGATGGCCTGCATACGCTCGAAGTTGAAGGAGCCCAACAGGAAGTTGGAACGAATGAATATGGAAACGAGATCGCTTTTCGTTAACTGCTTTGTCGACATTTTCCTACCTCCTTACATGAGATCCGAATCATCAACGTCATCCACCGGGTTGCCCGTAGCACCGCCGGAGGCTGCCACATTGAGCTCGCGCTCCAGGCCCTTGATGTGGAAGTAAGCGCAGATGAGACCGATGGCGCCGAAGCCGATGAGGTTGATATCCGTGAAGACTGCCAGCAGGAAGCCCAGGAAGAAATAGGGCATGAGGGACTTTGCGTTCATCATGTTGATGACCATCGCATAACCTACGACCACGATGAAGCCACCGGATACCTGCAAGCCGCGGGTGATGACCTCAGGAATGGAGTTCAGCATGGCATTGACCGTATCCGTGCCAGCGACGAGAGCGACGAGAGCCGCAGGAACGGCAACGCGGATGCCCTGAAGAAGAAGGCCGCCGAGGTGGCACATCTCGATGCCGAAGGCACTGCCCTGCATTGCGAACTTATCTGCCAGGTGCTGGAAGAAAACCGTGATAGTACGAACGAAAATCGTGAGAACCTGGCCGGCAGCGGCAAGAGGAACCGCCAGGGCAATACCTGCGCCGATGCTCTGATGGCCGATGATGACGAGAATTGCGGAAACGACAGAGGCAAGGGCCGCATCCGGTGCCATCGCCGCACCGACGTTCATCCAGCCCAGAGCCAGCATCTCAAGAGTACCGCCAAGGATAATACCGGTTGTCACATCACCGAGAACAAGACCAACGAGGGTGCATGCCACCAGAGGACGATGGAACTGCGCCTCGTCGAGAACGGATGCCATACCGGCAACCATTGCCACGACAATCAACAGAATAAATTGTATGGATGTCATTTGTTTTACACTCCTTTTCTTAGTGGTATCAGTGCGCCGACCCGCCTTTCATGCTATCAGGCCGGCACACCGAAAAATTTATGCCAGGCCCTTCGCCTTGAGAGCTTCCATGAGGTCGCCCTTCGGCTCGTTCCACAGCTTGCGAATCTCGACTTCGATGCCCATCTTGTGAAGCTCCAGCAGGGACTCAACATCCTTCTGGTTCACGGCAACAGCCTGGGAAATCATCGTGTCTCCATCCTTGAAGCACTTGCCGCCGAGGTTGACGGACTTGAAGGGGATGCCGCCCTTCACGGCACGGAGAACATCCGTGGGGTTCGTGAAGAGGAACAGCGTCTTGAAGGAATCGTACTTCGGATCCTTGTATGCCGCGATGGCCTTGTCCACCGGCACGACATACGCCTTGATTCCGGGAGGCGCAACCTGCAGCAAGAGCTTCTTGCGCATGGTATCCTGAGCAACCTCATCGGAGCAGCACATAATGCGGTTGCAGCCGGTCATCTTCGTCCAGACCGTTGCCACCTGCCCATGAATGAGACGATCATCGATACGGCAAAATGCGATTTCCATGATAAAATCTCCTTTCAAACGATACGATAATTTCTAACTGTCACAATTCTACCAAATCCACCAAAAAGTCCAACTGAAATCTGTCATGAGTTTTCTGCAAAAAGAATGACATTTGTCATTCCGCATAAAAAGCAATCGACACCGAAAAATAGACTCTCCTCATTTTATCTTGCAGAAGCAAAGAATATGGTAGTAGAATATGTAGAAGATACGTGCATTAATTACATAGCAGAAAACAAAGGAGCGTCCACATTGACCAACGAACAACTCGTAGAGGAAATCTACCGTCTTGTCGGGCCTTCCGGCAATATCCTGAGGATTTCCAACTGCATGACGCGGCTGCGACTGCAACTGGCAAAAAAAAATGATGCCATGCTGAATGGCATCAAGGGACTCAAGGGAGTCATGGGCATCAACGACACGGAGGAGGAACTGCAGATCATTCTGGGGCCGGGCAAGGCCACGGCTGTCGCCGAGCTCTTCAAGAGGCTGGCAGAGGACTCTCCGAAAGCCGCATCCCCTGCCTCCGGGGGAAAGCCCCAAATCGGGGATGGCAAGGCACTTCACGCAAGGATCCGCGCCCGCAATGCCACGCCGGTCAAGCTCTTCTTCAAACGCATCGCCAGCATCTTCATCCCCCTCATCCCCGGCTTCATCGCCTGCGGATTGCTCACGGGATGCCTTGCGATTGCCGCCAAGATAGACCCTGCCCTCACCGCCTCGCCCCTCTGGAACCTTTTGGCGACAGCAGGCAATGCGGTGTTCTGGGGCATGAACCTCTTCGTCGGCTACAACGCCTCCAGGGAATTCGGCGGCACCCCCATCATCGGAGGGCTGCTCGGTGCCTTCATCTCACATCCGGGACTTTCCTCCATCACCTTCGGAGAGACCCATCTCCTGTCCGGCCGCGGCGGTGTCATCGCCGTCATCCTCGTGGCAGCTTTCGCAGCATGGCTGGAAAAGAGACTGCACCGCATCATCCCGGAGATGTTCGACCTCTTCCTCACGCCCTTCTGCACCGTAGTTCTTTCTGCCTGCATGGCGGCTTTCCTCCTGCAGCCCCTCGGAGGCCTCCTCTCCGATGCCATCGGTGCAGCTGCCACGGGGGCAATCAGCAACGGCGGCGCCATTACCGGCTTCCTGCTCGGAGGAATCTGGCTGCCCCTGGTCATGTTCGGCATCCATCAGAGCTTCACGCCCATCCATGCCGACCTGCTTGCCAACTTCGGAGTCACGATTCTCCTGCCCATCCTCGCCATGGCGGGCGCGGGACAGATCGGGGCTTCCCTCGCCGTCTACTTCAAGACAAGAAACAGTTTCCTCAAGAAAACCATCCTCTCCGCGCTCCCCGTGGGATTGATGGGAGTGGGCGAGCCCCTCATCTACGGCGTCACCTTCCCACTGGGCAAGCCCTTCATTGGGGCCTGTATCGGCGGCGCCTTCGGCGGTGCCGTGGAGGCCGCCTTCATGGTAGGAGCGCGGGCCATGGGAATCTCCGGCCTCCCCCTTGCCCCCACCACGGACAACATCCCCATCTACCTTCTGGGCCTCGTCACCGCCTATATCACCGGCTTCATCGCCACATGGCTGCTCGGATTCGACGACCCGCCGGAGGAATGATGCCACAGTGGAGCATTCATTGGGGGATCATCTGACGTAAACGGAGGCCCAAATGAGGCAGATATCAATTTTGCGAGGTGTATAGATCGATGAAAAAGGTATTAATTATTTCCGCATCGCCCAGAAAAAACGGGAATTCTCAAATGCTCTGCGAGCAGTTCAGAAAAGGGGCTATGGAAAAGGGGCATCAGGTGGAGCTCGTTCGTCTGATGGAGCTGAATATTGGTTTTTGCCGTGCCTGTGATGCCTGCATGAGAAACGGTGGGACATGTATCTTAAAGGATGATATGACAAAAGTTCTCGAACTATACCAGAAAGCAGATGTACTCGTGCTGTCAACACCGGTATATTTCTACGGAATCAGTGCACCGATGAAGACATTTATCGACAGAACATATCCTATCTGGCAGCATCTCGGGAAAAAAGAAGTATACTATATTGTATCAGCGGGACTCGGCTTGGATATCATTGAAAGATCTCTGGGAGATTTGGACGGCTTTGTTGATCATCTGGAAGAATCTCCTGTAGCCGGAAGGATTTATGCGCCAAATGTAATGGATAGCGGCTTAGTATATAATACCGATGTTTATTACAAAGCCTATGAAATGGGCTTCGCATTATAACTATAACGCATTGCTCAAATTTTGCCGACGGCAAAATCTTCCAATTGACTAACCAATCGAGTAGGAGGCGGTGATTAACCGCCGTCCTCTCACACCACCGTGCGTACCGTTCGGTACACGGCGGTTTCAGTAGTTGACGCACACTGACGGATATACTGCAGTTAGAACCGCGGCGTATCCGTCTTTCCTTGTGCGCTGCTCCGTTTCTTCCATATCGGATAAAACGGCCTTAACGCTCCCGCATATCTTTCGTGCTCCGCACTATCCTTTTGCGGGTAGCCCTTGCTTTCAAGGTTTTCTGCCATTGCGACCGTTCCTCCTTTCTCGGTTGTACTTGGAACTCCTACTGATTCGGCCCTTCACCTTTCGGCTACTATGGCCTCTGCTGACTTCTGCGCGTTCAGTACGCCCTTACGGACGTGGTTGCCCTTTCAGGCATTCCGCGCAGACCTCCCCGGGTACCACACGTTTCTTTCCCTCCATCCACCTGCCGCATCTACCACCGCTTGTTCCGTGTAGCTATTGGACTTCGACCTGGATAGCGGCCTTATCCCAAGCGATAGCCTAATGTAAAACCTCGTTCATATTTATAACAATTGTTATTCTGGAAGATCGGGATATATGGACACCAATTTTGTTCTAGCTTTGTCTATTGTAAAGTGCCAATGTATGGGGGTGAGTTTGGCGTTTCGTTC
>Ga0256405_10010697_pt1 | contig 11998 bp, 12 predicted proteins | sample RumenRJG_02DNA_FD_189096 | JGI IMG/M metagenome (GOLD analysis project Ga0256405, IMG submission 189096) | Bovine rumen microbial communities from Lethbridge, Alberta, Canada - RJG_02 | ecosystem: Host-associated > Mammals > Digestive system > Stomach > Rumen | place: Canada: Alberta...
GTGCTGCCCTTCTTTGACGTGCCTGTCCTTACGGGCAGGACTTTCGTGATCGTTCCTGTTGTTTTCATAGTCGGTAGTCTGATTACTGGTTATCTGATTGGTTTAGTTGAAAGTCTGCTCATTGGCCGACACGGCCGGAGATGCTGAATATTTCTCCGTTTCCTCCGCGCACGTTGTCGGCAATGGCAGGAAAGTGAATCCGAACGCCTTGCCGTGTTCCTCGCGGACTGGGTGACGGCGAAGGGTAGAATCATAGTAGAAGGTGTGGCCGTCGGCTCCTATGATGTAGCCGAGACGCTTGAGGGAGCCGCGAAGGCGGATCTTCCTCAGGTTGCTAACCACCTTTATGTTCGTTTTCTGGTCCAGCCCGAAGATGATGCGGCGGCGCTCCTTCTGGACGAGTTCCTTGCGCCTGCGGCTTCGGATGGTATGGTACTGCTCCGGTGTGCGCTCCAGTCCGAGCTCACGGGCAATCATACGTATAGATTCCTTGTGCATGCCGGTGCGCTCTGCCATCTCCTGATAGCTGAGGTTGGGGTATTCCATCAGAACAAAGGAGCGTGCGTCGCGGTTGCGACCGGAGGGGTCAAGTTTTTTAAGTCCGAGTCGGCGTGCATGGCTGCTAACAGTGCTGCGCGTGCAGCCGATATGCGAGGCTATCTCATGAAGGCAGTCCGTATGGAAGCGCTCCTTAAGGATGTCGTCGTGCTCAGGTCTCCAAACTGTTCGTTTTGCGGTAGGCTGGAAGGTTGTATTCATTGTGTTTGCGTTGTTGGTCTGTGTTGTTGTTTATTCTCTCTTACTGTAAAAGGTTGGTCCGGTGAGTAATGAGTCGGCGCAACTCATCCTTGTTGGCATCGATGAAGGCTTTTGCCAAGGCTGTGAAGATGGCCGAGAGACGGTTGCGTCCATAGACTATCTCCAGTGTGACACAGACTTCATCGGGAAGGAAGACCCAGTGGCGGTGGCCTTTTTCCATGGCGTAGGAGAAGGATTCTATCTGCGACTGGATGTCTTTCTTTGAGGGTAAAGCGGATATTTTTGCTTTCGGTATCTCTTTGACATTTTCAGCTGCTTTCCTTTCTTCCTCTCTTTCGGGCTTGGCGGGAGGTGGTTTTACTCTGCTCTTTCGGGGCTTCTCCTTCTGACATGGCTCGGTTTCAATAGACGGTTCATTGTCAGTCTCCGAATCCTCGGTAGAGGGACACTTTTCCTTGTCATCTTTCTGACTTTGCTTTTCTTCTGCTGGGAATGGTTCCTCCTGCTTCACCTCTTCCTTGGGCTTGTCGCTCTGCCACATGTAGGCTGGCTCGCTCTCACCGTTGACTTTCCGGAGAAGTTCGTGAATATCCCCGAAAACCATTGGTTGAGGTGTGCCGTCAGTCATGCGGATTTGGATTTTTCGTTATAGACGGACTCGTAGAGCATATCGAAAGGCTTGTCGATAATCTCACGCTGTTTGTCAGTGAGGAAGAACGTGCTATAACGCTGGATCTCGGCACTGTTGGGCATCTTCGGCAGGACGGTACCCAGCTTGGCAAAGTAGTCGAGGAACTCCTGCTGCTCGGTGAGTTCGTTCTTGCGGCCCCAGTTCTTGTTAAACTGATTCGGCAGAAAGTAGAATGGCGGAAGCCTGTCAAGGCCGTTTTCCTTGGCGACCATGATACCCATGTCCATGAAGGCGGTGGTGCCGTTGACGCTGGTCTTCTCCATCTGGAAGGGGGTGACGATTGCGTCGGCTTCGAACATCAGTGGAAGCAGGCCCTGTTGGGTAAGGCTTCCCGGGGTGTCGATGATGAAGTCAAAGTCCTCATTGCGCATGGCCCGGATAAGGTTGAGGGTCTCCTTTTCGCTGCTGAGCTGGGTGCAGGGGACGACCTGATAGAGGGGCTGGAGCTGTGGCCAGCGTTCCCGGTCCTGCTCGTGCTTCTTGACGATGCTGCGCTGCGGGTCGGCATCGAGCACGACGAGGCGGCAATGGTGTTTGAGGACCAGTTGGTTGGCAAGGAGCACACTGACAGTGGTCTTGCCGCAGCCGCCTTTCTGATTAGCGACGACGAAAATCTTGTTGCGTCTCTTCTCAGGAGATTTCCCGATGTTGAAAAATGGTATGTTCATAAGGTTGGTTGTTGGTAACTCGTGTCATGGAGTTTTTGTCACCTCTGTTATGCCCGCCTCGTGGCGGCATAAGATAGTTCCGTGTGACGGTATAAGACGCGCTCCGTTTCTGTAGGCCGGTATTCCAAGGGAGCTTGGCCCTGCAAGCGGTTAGGTGCCTGCGTTGTGGTTTTCTGCTGCAAAGATAGGGACAATTCCGCATAACAGCAACAGTAGCTATATGTAAAGTGCTGATTTATCACTGAATTTGATGAAAAAAGTCGTTTTTTCTCAAATATAGCCAAACTTACGGAAACGCTTTGGGCGATAACAATGTCTCGGAGGGTGTATTTACTTTCTACACTGCTTGGATGATGATTACAGTTGACTCACTATCTCTCTTACCTTTCTAACATAGTCCTTAGATGTTGAGTAGCCTATCCTTCTAAGGAAGGTATAGTAGTTCTCATTTTCTCTGTGTTTGTACTGCACTTTATCCCTATAGGCGATGACACTCTCTTCCCAATGGGCAAAGCTATAGTAGCCTTTGGAGTGTCTGAGTCCGAAGAGATTGTTATGCTCATTGCAGACACGGGAGCGGAAACGTCCGGTTTCGAGGATGGCCTGGGCGAGGACAATCTTAGGGTATTTGATGCCATGGCGAATCAGTGCGGCATAAAGGTTCCCTATGGTCAGGTCTTTATTGTCATCCGGCACATTATTATATATAGGAGATATTTTGCCACCCAATTCTGCCAGTTGTGTGTTGAAGTTCTCAACCTGATGGTTAAGATAGTTGATGAACGTTAGCGGGTCGACGCTTGTCCAATCGTTTTGAGTTGTCAAACGTTGCAGACGTAAATGGACATGAGGACCGGTGGAGCGGCCAGAAGAGTGGCCGGTGGAGCTGACGTATCCGACAACAGCTCCTGCCTGAACTTCTATACCTTCCTTGGCATAGATCTCACTCAGATGTCCGTAGAGGCAGCGGAGGTTGCCATGGTCAATGACAACATAGTTGCCGTAGCCTGTATCACCATGACGCACAGCGGTCACTCTGCCCGGGAGCATGCTATAGACCAAACCGTTTCCGCATCTCAAATCTATGCCGTCATGGAATGTACGACACTTTGTGAAGGGGTCTTGGCGGTAACCATAGGGCGAGGTTATCGTTATGTAATCCAATGGCATACAGATAGTTAAACGTTTTTCAAGGATGCTAAGAAGCATACTGTCGGATGTGCTGAGAAGTGGGAAATATGCCATTTTTGTTGTCGTCTTGGATTTTTTCTTCAAACTTTTTTCGCCTTTTTCTTGTACTTTCTCTTGGCTATTGTTGGAAGTTGGCGGTTTGTTTCCTAACTTTGCGGTCAGAAACGAAGGCAAGGGCAGACCGAAGACGGACTTTTTCTTGGTCTCAGTCTTGAACTTTGGCTTTGTTTCGTGGAGTACGTCACGGACGTAAGGGTCCGTGGAAATGGATAACGTGTCGGCAGCCGGACCGACTTTCTCAGCAGTGTAAAACTGTGCCGGTGATTCCAATACATTCATCGATAGCATCAAAACCACAACGCACTTCAAGGTGTGTTTCATGGTAGTAGTATGTTTAGTTTGACATGGATTTTCACCACAAAGTTAGTATAAACAAGTAGAATAACCAAACCAACAACTATGAAAACAGAACCAGTACCATTCGACAAATTTGCCAAAATCGGCATCTATCCCAAGGATCTCATGCGCATGCCCAAGGACTTGCGCGACTCTATTCTGAGCGGTGAGCTCTCGCCGCTGATGCGTGTCAACGTACCCGTGGGAGACAACTCTGCGGTGTCCATTCCAATGAAAATCCAGCTCGCTCATGACAAGGACGGCCGTCTGCAACTGCTTACGTATCAGATACATCGTGAGCTTGACAACAACTTGAAGCTGAACGACACAGAACTGGAGCGCGTGCGCCAGGGCGATGTCATCCAAAAGGAGTTTCAGGAGGACGGCAAGCGCAAGATGCGCTATGTGCAGCTTGACAAGGAGACCAATGCCCTGATGTACCGCGACGTGGCAACTGTTAATTTTGAGGAAAAACTTCAGGAAGTTGACAAAATCAAGGACATCGGACTCGGAATTGGCCAAAAGGAAGCTCTCGCTTCGGGCAAGCCGCTGGAGCTTGAGGTAGGTGACCAGAAAGTGACTGTAGGTGTTGACCTCCGTGAGCCGCAGGGCTTCAAGGTGATGCAGGGGGATATGGAGGAGTGGAAGCGACAACAGGCCATCCGCTATGACGATGCCAATGAGGGATACGTGGGTTACGTACAGACGGACGAGAACCGGTGGGAATACAAGCAGGTGGTTGACAGGCTGCGTCACGAGGAAAGCGTACGGCTGACCGAGAGGGAAAAGACTGACAAGAAAGAGGATAAGAAGAGAGGTCTTTCGCTCTGATTCTTATTCCTTAGTTCTATTCAACTACAAACCAATGAGACTTCATCCACCATGTCAAACAAACAAGAATGTACGTTCACCTCCGTAGCTCCATATCCGAAAGTACGTCAGCTGGCGCACGGACTCAAGGACGGTGACTACGCAAGTATCTGCAAGGCTGCGGAGATGATGGCGGACGGGATAAGGGAGATGGCAGCAGGACGCAACTGCGTGCTGGTGCCAATCCCGAACCATCGAGGCAGGGCTGTTTATACAAAGACGCTCGCCAATGAGATTTCCCGAAGGACGGGCATCCCGACGTGGGACATCCTTTCCTGCCGGCCACACATGCCGCTGCACTATGCCAAGAAGAACGACCTCAAGCCGGAGGGCATATACCTGAAACTCAATCTGTACAGACAAGTGCCGGAGCAGTTCACGCCGATAGTCATAGACAACGTGCTGGACACCGGCTATACCGCAGGTGCCGCTATTAAGGCTGTTGGTCATCCGAACACGATGCTCGCCGTCCTCGGACACACCAAGAACCATCTGACTAACAAGAACTACCAGTTTAACCAACTCGCTACCAACATGGAAAAGAAAATGCAAGAACAGCCTTATGACAAGAAGCAATCTGCCGAAACCACGAAGAAGCAGGTAAAGAACAAGACCGACACGCCATTGGCGGTATACCAGCGGCTCAAGAGCAAGCATCCCGACGCGCTGATCCTTATGCGCAACGGAGACTTTTACCGTTCGCTGAATGAGGATGCACAAAAGGTATCCGACACGCTGCGCATACCGACACAGAAACCGAAGTACAAAAAGGACGGTGAGCTCATTGCGGAGTTTCCTCATCATGCGCTCGACGTTTACTTGCCAAGGCTTATCAGAGCGGGCAATCGTGTGGCGATTGCTGATATGCTAGAGATGAGTAAGAAACAGACAACAAACCAAACTCAAACAGATACTATGGAAAAGAAAACAGAAAAGAAGAAGACCAAGGTGAAGGAGGCCAAGGTCGACAAGACTGAGGTAAAGGCTGAGACCCAGAAAGGGGATAAGTCCGTAGAGAAAACTGCGGAGCAGTCCGCTGGCCAGAAAGTCCACAAGCCGCGTGAGCCGCAGATGGTGACCGTCAATGGTGAGAAGGTTTCCCACGGACATGCCTTTCAGAGCAACCAGGATCCAAACAAGTGGTATTTTACCGCACGTCTCGACGGTCAGCAGCTCCGTCCGCAGCTTATGAAGCCGGAGGATGTCGCTGCCTATCAGAAACGTGAGATAGGTGTAGAGGCATTGATGCAGACTTATTACCCTACGAAGCTTGCCAAGAAGGTCACGCCGGAGGAGTACAAGGCTGACAACAAACTCTCTGACGGACGCGTCATCGAGAAGATGGTGGTCTATAAGGAGCATGACGAGAAGCGTCAGGACGTGGGCAAGTACAAGCTCTACACGCAGGTGGGCGAGCAGAAGATGTCGCGCACGATGTCGAAGGAGGACTTGAATGCTTACTTTGACCGCGTGACAACACCTTCCAAGCTCGTGGAGAAAAACTTCGGTGAGCAACTGCACCTTGCTTCCTTCTACAACCAGTTCAAGCTGGAGGAAGGGGTCAAGGATGTGCGCATCGCCAAGAACTACGACGGCGACTGGACGGTGTCGGCAAAGCTCGCTGATGACCGGACGACAAGCAAGGCCGTGCTCTCATGGCATGACAAGCAGGCTCTCTTCACGCAAAAGACGGCCACAAAGGAACAGCTGGCAGCACGCTATCTCAACACTGAAATCAAGGAGATGAAGCAGGAGAAGGTCAGCGCAAAGCAGGCGTTCAGTCGATAGACTCACTTCTCTAATAGACATAACATGCTGTCTTGCAATAACTAACAGCTAAAGTTCAACTCATCACTTCAAGTTCTTAACAATTCAATCATCAACCATTAACACGTACAACTATGCAGAACAATACAATCGAAGAACTCATTCAACTCAAGCAGGAAGGAAAGATAGGATGGTGCGAGCTCGCACTCCGCAGTGAACACGGAAAAGCCTATCTGCAGTGGTGCGACGACCACGGCATCGAGCCCGATGACAATAACGCTGAGCTCTACCTCGAAGAGACTGAGAGCCGTATCTATGACGGAGGCAACGACTTTGCAGAGGAATTTGCAGGAGCACTCGTGTAAGTTTTCCTCGGTGATACCGTGAAAGAAACATAACATTATCAGCCCTCAGTCCGAAGGCGGTGCCATCGGACTGAGGGGCTACTAACCTCATCTAACCAACTACACCGAAACTATGGAAAACAAGGATTCCAAGTCAAAGAAAGGAACAGACTACAAGAACAGCGGAGACAAGGCGATAGACAAGTTTTGTTCGCTTATGATCGAGCGTATGAAGTCGATGAAGGCTTCCGACTGGCGGCAGGGATGGACGAACGGCAAGGGCACGATGCTCGGCATGCCGCAGAACCTCAGCGGTCGCAACTACTCGGGAACGAACTCTTTCTTCCTGCAGATGGACACGGCGATGAATGCCTACCGCACGCCGGTCTATATGACTTTCATGCAGGCGCAGAAGCAAAATCTCCGTATCAAGAAGGGTGCGCAGTCGATGCCTGTCATCTACTGGGACCTCAATATCAAGGACGAGCGTGGCAAGCGTGTCGCCGAGTCGGACTACAAACAGATGAGCCGTGATGAACAGGCAAAGTGCGAGGTACGTCCGTTCCTCCGTGCTTTCTCTGTCTTCAACGTTGACCAGACCAATCTGGAAGAGGTGAACAAGGAAAAGTATGATGCCATCGTTGACCGTTTCAAAGGCCCGCAGTTGCGTGACACGCAGGGCATGTACGAGAACCGTGCTCTCGACAGAATGTTCGAGCGGCAGGAGTGGATATGCCGTGTGCAGAACGACCGTATTGTGGACGGGGCGTATTACTCTCCGGCACGTGACATGGTCATCATACCCATGAAGGAACAATTCAACATCGGCAAGAACGCAGAGGAGATTTTCAAGGATGGCATGGAGTATTACTCCTCGGCTCTCCACGAAATGACGCATTCCACAGGAACTGCCAACCGACTGAACCGTGACAAGGGCGCGAAGTTTGGTGACGCGAAGTATGCCAAGGAGGAACTGGTCGCCGAGCTGACGGCTGCCATGGTAGGTAACACATTGGGCTTTGACAAGCGTATTCTTAACAACAATGCCGCCTACATGGACGGATGGATTAACGCCCTGCGCGAGGAGCCGAAGTTCATCGTCTCGGTCATGGCGGACGTAAACAAGGCATCGAAGATGATCTTAGAGAAGATTGACGAACAGAAGATTGCCCTTGGCGAGCGTCCGATACTCTCTTCCAACATGAGCAAGGTGGACCTTCAGGCGAACATCGCCAAGCAGGAGTGGCAGCAGCCGCATGACATCGCGCTCTCGGCGAAGTTCGATAGTGCCTCCATCTACAAGCGGATGGACGGCGGCTATGCGGTGCGTGCTACCTTTGAGGGGCAGGACCTCGGTATGAAGCCCATCAGCAAGATTACGGGTATCAGATATGAGATGATGCCCACGGGTGAGCTGAAAGACCAGATGCTCCACGATACCGTGGCAAGGAAATTCGCAGGAGAGGTTCGTGAGATACGAGAGCAGAAGCAGCAGAACAAAGAAAATAAAGGATTGAAATTGTGAGTATTACATGCTTACATTAAATGTTCTATGAGGACTGCTTTTACAAACAGACCAATTACAAACCTTCAATCTACAAGCCTATGTCTTACGTATCTTTTCAGGAGATGAAGCCGAGGGTGGGCATCGACGACGTTGCCTTCTCGCTCGGCTACAAGCTCAACAGACAGGCGGGCGTGGGACGGTACATCGAGCTCATTCTGCCTGACGGCAGGGGAGAGAAGCTCGACACCATCGTCATCTCGCATCCGCAGGAGAAGGAACGGCAGAAGTACTTCCACCGTAACACGGGAAAACGTGGAGATGTGGTGGACTTCATCGGTGAGAACTTGGGCCGCTTCAACATTTATGGCAGAAACCAGTGGGAGGTCATCGGCAAGGTGATGGCGGACTTCGCCAACATGCCGCTCGTTGATAATCATGACCGTGGTTACAGCGGTGGGCTCGGCTCTCTGAATACCGTGTTCAATCCGAAGCGTTACACGGCGCAGCCGCTGTCAAGGAACATGGACTATGCCATGGGCATCTTTGAGGAAAGGGGTATCAGCCGTGAGACGGTTCAGTTGTTCGAGCGGCACATCGCTATCGTGACGGACCAGAAGAACAAGAACGGCCTTCCGATGATAGGATTTCCTTACCGTGAGCCAGGCTTCAGTTCCGACCTAGCTGGCTATGAGCTGCGGGGCGACCGTGGTTTCAAGGGCAAGGCAGCCGGGACAAACTCGACCACGGCGGTATGGACGGCTGGCATCCACTCCGCATTGAACAATCCTCAGATGGTCAGACATGTGTTCTTTGCTGAGTCCGCCTACGACGCTATGGCGTTCTATCAAGCTAACCAAGGAAAGATTGACCTCACGCACTCTGCATTCGTCTCTGTTGGTGGTGCGTTGTCCAATGGCCAGGTGTCGGGGCTGATGCGCCACTACAACATGGCAAAGGCCGTGGACTGCTTCGATAACGACTTGCCGGGTCGTATCTACGGCATGAGGATGGCGGCTCTGCTCGACGGTAAGCGGCTTACCATAACTCAGATGGGGGACAACCTGCGTCTTGAGATGGACGGGAAAGCCTTTGATGTGCCGGTGGGGAAAGCCTCTGTTGAAGAGTTGGCCAAACATGTAAAGCTGTCAGACCGTATCGAAGTCCGCAAGCCACCTGTGAACTACAAGGACTGGAATGACGTGGTGCGTGGCATGCCCTTGGAAGCTCTGCAGCTCAAGACGAAGTTCCAGCGGGACGAGAATCTTGCAAGGATAAGGACGGAGCTGCGAGAGCGGAATGAGTGCAGGAGCAGTTTTAAGATGTGAAATCCAACGAATGGGAATTATTATCAAGGCCACGGTGCGTCACTTCCGGCACCAACTTTTCAAGTCCGTACCGTCGGCGACGACCGTGGCCCAAACAAACGAAGAACGATGAAAAGAAAAATTCTTTGCCTTTTGTTAGTCGTGTCCGGCTCCGTCTGCTGCTTCGCCCAGCAGACCGACCCGGGCCTGACCGGTGCCGTGGCAGCCCAAACGAAGATATTAAAGGACTTGTTCAAAAAGCGTGAGAAGACGCAGCAGGCGATTATCGCCTCGGAAGCCAGTGTCTTCTTGGCTATGGAGAGGATGCACCAGTTGGAGAACAAGATGCTGGGCTACTTGCAGAACGCGCAGGGTGCCATGCAGAACATCTATCAGATTAAGCGTGCCGCAGAACTTGTGGGTGTGGAGATACCGAAGAACATGGCGTTGCTCAGAAAGTCGATACCGAGCAATCTGAAAGGAACAGCTATAGCCGTACTGGTGTCTGACGAACTCATGGATGCTACCACGCAGATACTTTCTCTCTATCCGTTCATGAAGCAGTTGGTGACCTCAGGAAGCTATAATGTGACGAATGCTGACGGAAAGACGGAGAAGCATAAGGTCAATCTGCTGAACTCGGCGGAGCGGTACTATGTGGCCAACGAGATTGTCACAAGACTGGAGAGCATCAATACAGACCTGTGGCTGCTGGCATGGCAGATACGGACGTATTCGTGGAACGACCTTTGGTTCGGGCTCGACCCGGACGGCTGGGCGACAGTGATGTCGGGAAAGGCTATCGTGGACGGGTTGATACTCGACTGGAAATATCTGTAGCGGAGTGTCTTTGATAAAGTATCTTTAGCCACAAGTAACTTTAGTTGTTTGCGGTAACGCATTAAGTGTCAACTACTAATCAATAACAATTCAATTTGAACTACTAATCATTTTAATCATCAATAATCAACTTTTAGAACTATGGAAAACAAGAAATCAATCCGTGGCGTACAAATTACGGACGCAATCAGAAAGGAACTGGAGGACGCTGGCAAAAGCCGTGTCCTGACATTCAAGGACAGAAAGGGAAAACAATACCTCGCTCATATAGAGGTGGGGAGTGACAAGCTGGTAGTGGTGCCGGAGGGCAAGTACCTGGAGCACCGCTGTCCGCACTGTGGAGGACGTATCAAGATTACCTCCAAGGGGTACTTCTGTGAACATTACTTTGACAAGGGCGAGCCCTGCAAGTGGCACTGCAACGGCATCCTCAGCCACCGCTTTATCCTGCCGCATGAGATTGAGGCTTATCTTGACGGACATCCGATGGTGCTCGACGGCTGCTTCAACTCGCAGGGACGTATCTTCTCGGCTGTGCTCGTAGAGAGTGAGGTTTATGGCATGTCGCTGAGCTCCGTGGTGGGCAAGTGCCCTGTCTGCGGCGAAGACGTACTCGTCAGTCCGGTGGCGTTCAACTGCTCCTGCCATGAGAAGCTCGGCGAGCCGTACCACCTTACGCTCTGGCGGCATATCCGTGGGCATGAAGTAACGCTGGACGAGCTTCATGAGTTGCTGACCGATGGCGTCTCAAGAAACGAGGTGATGCTCATTGACGACAAGGGCTCCCTGTCAAAGGCTTACCTGCGGTTGTCTGATGACCACAAGCGGATCGTGGCTGACTACAACCTCTACAACTGAGAATTCATTCAACTGATTACAAACCATTCTAACCAATAACATGAGTACTATGAACAAGAAGAAACTGCTGAGAAAGGCGGTCTTGGAGACCGGCCTTTCCATCAAGGAAGTGGAGAAGGCGGTCGATGCCTTCCTCTGTGCCGTGTCTGACATTCTCCGTGAGAACGGGGAGGTCATCATCCCCGATTTCGGGAAGTTCTATGTGAGGGAGCGCGGCGAGCGCGTCTGCCGCAATCCGCAGACGGGTGAGGAGTTCGTCGCGCCGCCAACAAAGAAGGTGAAGTTCAGGGCCTTCGGCAACGTGACCAACTACAACTTCAAGTATGGACGATAAAGCCTTTCTGACATGAAGAAGTCATTATTACTACTAATGGCTGCCGCACTGCTGATGTCGTGCAGCATCTCCAGTGAAAAAATGAAGCGGTTGGCCAAGGAGAACCTGGAGCTCAGCGTGGACTATCCCAAGCAACTGCGCGTGCTTGCCGTCTCGGAGCCGGACTCGGCATTCGGGGCAGGCTACTTCACGAAGGACGAGGTGAAGGGTATGCTCAAGACTATGCAGGTGGTCACGGACACCATCATGAAGCGTACCGACAACATGAGCCGCTTCAATCCTGCCGATCACTATGTTGTCAGTCTTGCCGAGCGTCAGATGCGAAGCATGGCGGAGATCCGCTCGCTCATCATGAAGGGTGACAAGAAGGGTGAGTTCAGCGGATGGAAGGTGAAGATTGACTATCAGTGCGTGGATGCTGCCGGACTGCCGTATCGCTCGGAGCGGTGGTGCTTCATCGACAAGGAGG
>Ga0256405_10010698_pt1 | contig 11998 bp, 8 predicted proteins | sample RumenRJG_02DNA_FD_189096 | JGI IMG/M metagenome (GOLD analysis project Ga0256405, IMG submission 189096) | Bovine rumen microbial communities from Lethbridge, Alberta, Canada - RJG_02 | ecosystem: Host-associated > Mammals > Digestive system > Stomach > Rumen | place: Canada: Alberta | collected...
CAGTCTTCGGATATCGCGCTTTGAAATACCCACGGCTTTGAGCAGGCCGATCTCTTTTTTATCTTTCTCAAGCTGCGTCAGGATGATGTATCTGATGCATATGATCGAAATGAACAATATGACGGTACTGACCAGCAGGATCACGAGGATCATCATGCCGTCCGAGAGCGCGTTCATCATCCTTATCAGGGGATAAGTGATCGTCGGGCCATTCCCGGGGAGGCCTGCTTCTTTGTATGCCGTCGCGAAAGCATTGGTATCGCTTCCCTCTTTGAGTCTGAACTCGATCAGGTATTCTTCGCTGCCGAGGGGCCTGAGCCTTTCATAGTCGGCGTCACTCACCAGAAATCTTTTGGATGAGGCCATCATGGAATTCATCTGCGAATCACGCAGGAACCCGGCGACCATGAGCTGCTCCCCGCCGATCATCATCACGTCCGCGGCATGTATCCCGTACTCTTTCCTGTAACAGACCGGAACGTAGACTTCTCCGTCCTGCGGGTGGATGACCGCGCCTTCCGCGTCCAGAAGATAATCGAACGATCCGCTCTGCCGGCAGAGTCCGTTATCCTGCATATTGTTCTCAAAGGAAGCCTTCCCGATCGTGATCTGGCTGTTCTGAAGGTTGAGAAATGTGCAGATCTGCATCTCCTCCGCGTCATCTCTGCGATCTGCAAACGCGATGACTCGCTCTTCATCCATATCTCCTGTGTGCATCTGGAGGAAGTCCGGTGTCTCTGCCTCCTCCATAAGAGAGTCGATAGAATCGTAAAGGCTGGCAAAAAGCAGTATGGACAGACCGATCAGCATCGCCGTGACTGCCATAAAAACGCAGGTCGCCGCAGAGACCAGTTTGTTTGCTTTCAGATCGTTCATTATCATTCGTCCGTTCATATGTCTTCCCTTTCCAGATCTCTTACATCCTTGAATCGGTACAAAGCGACCGCGACCGCTGTCAGCATCACTCCGGAGAACATGATCACAGCGGCAGCTCCGCGTCCTACGCCGATATTCCCTGCAGCGGCCACACTGTCGGCGATCAGCCCCGCTGTACCGTACGCGGCCACATATCCTATCTGAGACAGGAAGCTGATCAGCCCCCATGCTCTGCCCTGCTTGTCAGCGTCGATATTCGTCCTGACCAGATAATCCAGGCAGTTGTTGGCGAAGGGGAGCATGAAAAAGAACATGGCTCCGAAAACTACGATCAGCACTATGTTCTCCCGCAGCCCAAATCCGATCATGGACAGTCCCGCTATCGCAAGCGAAATGCTGAGGATCCCTGTAAAATTTCTTTTCAGTCCGCGAACCCCCAGGATCACGCTCGATACGAGCATGCCGCAGGCACATGTCGTCTCCGCGATGCCGAGTACTTTACTGGACTGAAAATCCAGTATCATCGGCTCTGCCAGTATTTGCAGCGCCCCCATGAAGCATGTCATCACGGATGAGACGATGATCAGTATCAGTACGCCCCGTTTTTTCGTCACTGCAGCCCAGCCTTCCTGAAAGCTTTGCATGAAACCTCCGGTCTTCTCCGGTGATTTTACGGGAATGCTCTTTCTGACCATCGCAGTACATGCCACTGTCAGGAAGAAGGTGCCGACATCGATCGCCAGCAGAAGTTTCACATCCGTCACCGTGAGCAGCAGTCCCGCGATCAGCGGTGAGATCAGATATCTGGCGCTGCCGGCGATGCTCACCATGCCGCTAGCCCGGGAGTATTCTTCCTTCGTCAGAAGATCCGTCACCGTCGCTCTGTATGATGGCTCGAGCAGTGATGAGAAAACGGAGCTGATGAACACGCCCAGGCAGATCTGATACATCTCAGCCCCTCCCCGCATCATACAGATCAGGATATAAATGAGGCCGAGCGCTGAAAGCCCGTCGCCTGCTATCATGAGGAGCCTGCGGTCGTAGCGGTCAGCCAGCACCCCGGCCGGAGCGCTCAGGAGCAATGTCGGCAGGAAGGCCAGAAGAGAGACGAGCGCCATGCTGGCAGCGCTTCCGGTCTTCTGGAACACATAGACTCCCAGGCCGAAGCCGGTGAGGCCGGAACCGACAGCCGATATCAGCTGCCCGCTCCACAGGAACAGGAATTTCTTGTAGTTGGATTTCGGTTTCATTTTTTAGGTCTTTCTCTCTGCGACCGACAGGTTGTCGGTACGATGGTCTGAATATTGGGACTCACCTCTGGTAGCGGCAAGTCCCATCCGTTAATGTTCGCTGCTGATGATCTTCATGATCGCCGGCGCAAGGCTTCCCTGCGCGGCTCCGAGTATCCGTTCGGTATGACAGATGAAAGCTTCCGTTTTCTTTCTCATCTGTTCCGGGGTCAGCCCGGCAAGGTCATCGAACGCGGTATTCGAATATAATATGATCATTTCCGCGGCTTCATCCGGATATCCGGTATCGAAGATGCCCTCTTCGTTGCCTTCTCTTATGAGTTCTGAGATCAGCGGAACGACCCCGCTGATCAGACGCTCCTGCATTTTCTGATGGAGCAGGGCGTTCTGCGGTTTGTGGATCTGTTCGAGCACCGCCGGCACAGCTGCACTTCCCGCATCGAGTGCCATGATGGCTCCGGAGAGCCTCTCCATAAGCGGACGGCTTTGATCGGAGATGATCGCCCTCGCTGCGGCGATCCCCTCCCGGGTCATCCTCTCCACCAGCGCGTCGAGGATCTCTTCCTTCGATCCGAAATGGTGATACAGAGTCCCGCGGGCGATCCCGATCCGCTTTATGATATCGTTCGTGCTGGCATTATCGAAGCCCTTTTCGGCAAACAGCTGCTCAGCCACGTCCAGTATTTCGTTTTTTCTTTCTTCTGCTGGTTTTACGATTCTCATCTTTCATCAGACCCATTACTGCGATAAGGCTACCGACAGGTTGTCGGTAGCCTTACGATAACATAGTTTTTCTTCTTTGTCAAATCATTCAGCAGACCATTATCAGCCTTTGTACTCAACGCACAGCATGGTCAGATCATCGAACTGCTCGTTGTCCCCGACGAATTCATCTACCGCCTCCGAGATACTGTCGAGCACCTGCTTTGGTGAAACGGCTCCCGCTGCGCCGGCCGCGGCAAGCATACGGTCTGTACCGAACAGTTCTTTCCCTACCGAGGTAGCCTCCGGCAGACCATCCGTATAGAGCAGCAGCTTCGCTCCCGGCTGCAGCTGCAGTTCATACTCTCTGTACTGCATGCCTTCCATTCCGCCCAGGACAAATCCGTGTTTGTCTTTGATCAGTTCTGCCTGTCCGTCCGGATGAATGATCACCGGATATTCATGGCCGGCATTGGCCGCCAGGATCTTTCCGGTCGGGATCTCCAGGATCCCCAGCCAGACGGTCACGAACATTCCCTGGCTGTTATGCCGCAGGATCATCTCGTTGCCCTGCTGCAGGGTCTTCGCGGGCGAGGCTGTCTCCATGATCCGGTTGTCCAGCATGATCTTTGACATCATCATGAAAAGGGCAGCCGGGATACCTTTTCCGGCAACATCCGCGATCATGAGAGCCAGATGATCCTCATCGATCAGGAAATAGTCATAGAAATCTCCCCCGACCTCTTTTGCCGGATCCATCGAAGCATGCAGATCGAACTCCGTCCGCTCCGGAAACGCGGGGAATGTACTGGGCAGCATATCCTCCTGGATCCGCGCCGCCAGACCCAGTTCTGTACTGATCCGCTCCTTTTCCGCTGTGGCTCTGGTCAGGTTCTCAACGTATCTGACCAGACTTTGCTCCATATCCGACATGGTCAGGTTCAGTTCCTCGATCTCATCACCGCTTCGGATCTGCAGCTGCCCGAAATGATCGGAAACTATACTTTCATCCTTCTCCCTGTCCCTGGCATAATCGCGCGCGGCATCTGCCATCTGGTTGATGGGCTTCACCATGATCTTGCGGATCAGATGCATAGCGATGAGACCTGCAATAAGCGTCACAAAGAACAGCAGGATGTTATACTCCACCAGGAATATGACACTGAGCCGGAATATAGCACTTAATTTTTCATCCAGACAAACCATCACGGTATAGCGGCCGCTCTTGAACAGTGTCGCGCCGCCGGTGCAGCGAAGACCGTATTTCTCGGTATAGGTGAGTGTGGCCTGCGATGACCTGTTCTCTGAATCGAACCTGGATACCAGAGTGCTGGACTTGTCTCCACGCACCAGCGCATCGGTGACCCTGTCATCATAGGTGTCCCAGGTCCCGGGATGGCAGAAAGTATCTTTCTGATCGGAATCCACCAGATAGACCATTCGGTCCATGTCCTCATCGATCGCGACGACAAATGCATTCCTGAGTCCCATTCTCTCTTTCGCTGTCAGAAGTTCTTCCTGGATCTCGCGGAAGTCGTCATCTATCGTATCGTCGAAACGGCTCTGATAAGCATGCCCTGTTCCATCGCCCCGTTCCTCCTCCGGGATGCTGTCGTAGACCTTCAGGATCTCTTCTGCCTTGGCCCGGGTCTGCGCCGGATCCAGCAGGAGTGTCTCTGCCTGCGCCAGTTTCGTTGTATGGACACAGTAACTGTGCAGGGTCCCGTCCAGATACAGCAGGAATCCTGCCACGAGGATCACCACGCCGACCAGAAAGAACAGGCCCTGTACACCGAGGAATGATCTGGTAGTAAGGGAGTGCCGTCTCCGCTCCCTGGGAGTCATCTCCCGCACGGACTTGTCTGTTTTCATCTTATCACTCGACTTTGTCTACTGCAGCTGCTGCGTCAGCGGCTGCATCATCCTCTGCTTCAGCGGCTGCCTGCTTCGCCGCCTTGCGCCGCTGCAGATATGGGAGCACCCCTTCCCGATATGTGAAATCACAGATCGCGGCGACCGGGATAGCAAGCAGGATCCCGCCGACGCCAAAGGCATTGCCCATCGCTACGATGGCAATGAGGATCAGAAGTCCGGATACGCCGAGAGAGTTGCCAAAGAGTCTGGGCTTGATGATATAGCCGTCAGCGATCTGCAGGACCACGGTAATGCCAATAAATATGACTGCGTAGATCGGATCCACCAAAAGCAGGAAGAATCCGCCGATCACAGCCCCGATGACCGGTCCGAATGTCGGGATGAGGTTGGTGATAGCTGCGATAACGGCGATCAGTCCCACATACGGCATCCGCAGGATCAGCATAGCGACAGCAGTGACCCCGCCGACGATCATGGCGTCCAGAAGACTGAAGACCATATAACGGTTCAGGATCCGGTCGCAGCGTTTGATGAAGTAGAGGACTGAGTCCAGCTTATCATCCATCAGCAGGGCCGCCAGGAGCGCCCTCATATCCTTTTTGAGCGTTGCTTTCGCTGCCAGCAGATAAATGGCCAGGACCGCTCCGATGACGATATTGACCAGACCTTTTACAGTATCGGTCATAAATGCCGCGATGCTGTCCCCATATCCTTTCAGGAAACCGATCACCTGATCTGCCGCTTCATTGGCGCTTCCCGGCACGTAAATGAAACTGGTGGCCCCCAGTTTCTCCAGAATCGCATGGATATGCTCCTGATATGTCGGCACATTGGCCACAAAGGCTGTGATGCTGATCACCATCTGCGGGAGGATGATAAGTACCAGTGTAGTGATAGCTACAACAAAAGTCGCGAAAGCAAGGATCACTGATACCCCCCAGCGTCCTTTCTTGAGATTTTTGCAGACCTTTCTCTCATAAAGCATGGCCAGCGGATTCATCAGATACGCGACGATGCACCCTATTACCACTGTGTTGAAATATCGTCCGAATGACTGGAGTCCGTCTATGACAGCAGGCAGATGTATCAGAACGACATAAAGGACCACGGCGATACACAACGCAACAGTGTAGGTGTACCAGCTTTTGGACCTGAATTTCTTAAACATTTCCCAACCTCCCGGTTTTTTATATGTGCATAGTGTACTCCCTCACCATGAAAACAGTCAAGCTAACAGTTGCAGAGCTGTGCCTCTTATTTTAAGGAATCGGTTTCAATCCCGCCGAAAATGCCGTATAATGATAGTGTTATGAAATTGATCGAATTATTAGAAAAAAACAAAGAGAACCTGCTCACAGAGATCGCGTCGGCGAAGAAGGCCGACAAAGCCATCCGGATCCTGGAGAATGAACTGGACCGGCTTCTTATCACGTACAACGAGTCGTGCCGCAGTGAGCGGGAACAGGACGCTGCCGCCCGTATGCTGCAGGCAGTCAGGCTTTCCCTGCCTTTGATCGACTCCTCCGGAGAGACGAAGGTATGGGAATCCGAAGGAGCCCGCAGCAGCAAAAGCAGGATCAATCCTCTTGGATTCATCTTTATCGCAGCCGCTCTGGTTCTCTGCGGTTTCGGACTGGTGCCTCTGATCATTGCCTCCGGCGCAGCTGAATCAGCTGGTGAAGCGGGAAAGGACCCTGATCTGCTCAGGATCATCGGCCTGGAACTGGGGGGACTTGCCGCGGCGGTGGTCGCCGGTCTGCTGCTGAGGCGTCCGGCCCGGAAGGAAGAAAAACGCACTCGTCATATTGAGACCTCCATCGATGCGGGCAAGATCTACCGAAGCTTCAGAAACGCGATCCTCTCCGTGGATCAGAATCTGGATGAGATCAGATCTCAGGAAAGATGGAACAGCCGGAGCGAAGCCGGGACAATCGATGGCCGCGAGATCTCCTCGTCAGAGCTGGATCTTTTCTCTGACCTGCTCGCCGCCGCCTACAGCGGGGACCCGGAATACGCGCTGGAGAAGATCGAGAATATCAAATACTATCTTCACAGGCAGCAGATCGAAACGGTCGATTACAGCAGTGAGACAGCACAGTATTTTGATATGATGCCGGGACAGGTCGCCGGAACGATCAGACCTGCTCTGGTCGCTGACGGGAGCCTGCTGAGAAAAGGGATCGCTTCGGCAGGAACGAAGTGAGGAGAAAGGAAGATCTATGGATCGGTTTTTCGGATTTGATCTGGGCGACGCCGAAAGTGCCATTGCCAGATTATATAAAGAGGATCAGACAGCGCCCGAAATGATACCTGTCGCAGGCGAGACAAGCTTTATCACCGCCTACGCGCAGCTGACATCGGGAGAGCTTCTGATCGGGGAAAAGGCCTGCTATGCCGACAATGTCTTAAAGCGCAGGATCCGCTTCAAGAGCCGTTTTCTGACCGACAGCTCCAGCGCGGCCGACATCAAAAGCTTCGCCGCAGGAGTTCTGGGACAGCTGTACGGAAGCGGCGATATCATCATGAACGAGGATACCAGCGTGTACGTCGGCTGCCCTGCCGGCTGGGACAAAAACGCCCGGGAGCATTACCGGGAGATCTTCGAGAGCGCAGGATATCCTCCCGTCAGGATCATTTCCGAATCAAGAGCCGCCATGGTCAGCGCCTGCCAGTCAAAGCATCTGCAGATCGGCGTGGACATTCTGTCCAGGCCGGTGCTTGTGGTGGACATCGGATCGTCGACCACGGACTTCGCTTACATCATGGGAGGCAAAGAAGTCGAGATGCGGACCGCCGGTGAAGTCGCTTTGGGCGGAGGTCTGATGGATGAGATCCTTCTGGAAGAATCCGTCGCCGCGTCCGGTCTGTTCCGCAAAAAGATCCAGTCCGTACTCGATGAAAGCGAACCCTGGCGGGCGTACGCGGAATTCGCGGCCAGAAGGCTCAAGGAAAAATACTTTTCGGACGAAGAATACTGGAGCAAAAACAAGTGCGTCGAGAGCATCATGCTCCACTACAACCGCCCCGTCAAGCTGACGCTTGCCATCGACAAGTCTGTCGCCGACAAACTGGTGAACAAAAAAACAGAACGGCTGGGCGGCCGTTCCTTCCGCGAAGTGTTCACTGATTCTCTCTCCGACGTCAGGGACAGCATCACCGGGAAACAGCCCGAACTGATCTTCCTGACCGGAGGAGTCAGCAAGCTGCCCGCGATCCGCAAATGGTGCAGCGAGGTCTTTACCGACGCCGTCATTATCTCCGCGACAGATCCCGAATTCTCCGTCGCCAGAGGGCTGGCCTACTGCGGACGCATCGACGAGGATCTGAAGGAATTCAAGGAAGACCTCGATGAACTGGTCAGATCCAGCGCGATCGCCGATATCGTCAGCAGGCACATCACCAAACTGTACAAGGACGCGGTGGACTGCCTGGTGGATCCTATCATTTCCAAAGTCGCGCTTCCTATATTCGAACGGTGGAGGACCGGGGAGATCAGAAAACTCTCCGACACGGATACCATCCTGAAGGATGAGATCGGCAGATTCCTCGGCGAGGATGAGACCAGAGAGCTGCTGGCCGGGCCGATCACTTCATGGCTGCGGCCTGTCGTAGAAGAACTGGAGGAATACACGGTCCCGATCTGCATCAGGCACCGTGTGCCGTACACCGCCCTGAGCCTCCGGTCCTATCTGAACGTCTCCGATATCAACATCAAGGTGGACGCGAAGGAGCTGTTCGCTATCAAAGAGATGACTCTTCTGATCGACTCCATCGTGACAGCCCTCCTCGCCATCCTCATGTCCACATTCAGTTTCCTGCCTTTCTTCGCGGATCCGAGCGGGATCATGATCGGGATCATCGCCTCTGTCGTCCTCCTGTTTCTGGGCAAGGACAAAATGCAGGAAAAAATGCTTACGGCCGATATTCCAAAGGCTGTTCGCAGGATCGTTCCAAAAAGCGCCTTCAGCTCGCGTATGGACAACATCAGCGCCAGCGTGAAGGAATCCTTCTATGAAAGCCTGGAACAGGAAGAAAATGATAAGATCAGGGAGCGTATGGTAGAAGAGATCTCATCTCAGATACAGCACACGCTCGTCAAGATGGCAGAAGTCGTTGAGATCCCCCTTGGTTAGATTTGTTGAGCCGCGACCTGCTCCAGAAAGTCTTTTGCTTCCTCTGTCCCGCCGCAGCTTTTGAAACTCTCGGAGACCCGGGAGGCACCTGCCTTGAACCCCGGTTCGTTTATGACTCTGGTCACTGCGTCAAGGATGTCCTCCGCGGATATCGATCTCAGCCTGACCCCGCCGCCGAGTTCTTCGGTTCTTTTTGCCACGGCATCCTGCTCCGGCGTCTGGGGGAAAAGTATGAGCGGGACGCCATAATACAATCCTTCTGAAGCGGAATTCATGCCGCAGTGCGTGATGAACGCGTCTGCGATCGACAGCACCGCCATCTGATCTACCGACTCATACACCTGTATGTTCTCCGGCAGATCATCGAAATGGTCTGTATTCGTTCCCATGGATATGATCACCTGCCAGCCTGTCGGCGCAAGAGCGTCGATGCAGTTGCGGTAGAACTGCCTGTTCTGATTGACCGTTCCCATCGAAATGTAGATGGTCTTGTCTGCCGTCTTTTTTACAGGGTCTGTAACAGGGCGCATGGACGGCCCGATGAAATGATACCGGTCGGAAAAAGTATCTGAACATGGCTGAAAGTATCGGGATGTATATACTATGGTGTTGGTATCGTTGTCATTCTGTACTATATCGAGCAGGCTCTTCACAGGGTAGCCTTTTTCGCGAAGGCGTTTCAGCTGTTTGTTGATGCGGGGCATTGCCACAAGCATCTTAGCTATGTCCCAGGCGCTTTCCTGCATGTATTTTGCGGAATACCGGTTAAAAGCGAACGTCGTGGTCGATGAAACATAGGGCAGGCCGTGTTTCATGGCAGCGAGTTTGCCCCAGAATGCCACGGAATCTGATACGACCACATCCGGTCTGATCTCCCCTATAACGCGGGAAGTCATATCGTCGAGCGCAAGCGTCGATGAAACGAGCAGTTCAGTCGCGTACACTTTATCTTTGCCGACGCGGTCCGCGTTGCCCTTGTCTTCCATTTCAAAATCATAACCGTCACAGCTTATGAATGTCGCTCCGGCATTCTCGATCTTTTCCCTGAACTCTTCAAAGGAAAAATACCAGATCTGATGTCCGGCTTCAGTAAGTGTCTTGACGAGTCCGAGCGTCGGATTGGTATGTCCGTGCGCCGGAATGCAGAACCATGCGATCTTCATTGTCTCCCGCTCCTCTATATGCAGTTTCGACCGGCAAAAAGATCTCCGAAGATACTGCAAAATGCAGGATCTTCGGGGAGAGTCGCTGTCTCTCGTGTAATGCTCTATTCAGCTTCAGAGAGATATTTTTCCATCAATTCTCTATACTTGTTGAGGTTTGCGCCCAGGACCGTGTCTACCTCCCCGCGATAGATGCCGAACGCCATACATGCTATCGCCAGCGGGATCAGGGCCACAGTCACTTTTAGTGGGGTCTCTCGTTTCATTTTTTCCCCTTTCCTAAAACAAAAAAACTCCAACCCACATTCAAGTTTTGTCAGATTTGCCTGAATTTGATTTTTTTATTCTCTATGATTATAATCTATCTATCCATATTGTCAACAAACACACGCACAAGTATTACAGAAGGATAACTGTAAGATGCCTTCAAAAAGTATTCTGAACTATCATCGCGATAATATTTCGTCCATCTTTCTGACCACGGCCCTGGCCATGACTTTTACCGAAGCCACGGGCGTAGTCGCTGTCCTCATCGACGGTATCATAGCCAGTCAGTTTCTGGGCGAGGAACTTTTTGCAGGCATATCGCTGCTTCGGCCCTTCACCCGTATCATTCTGGTCCTGGCAGGGTTTCTTGCCGGCGGATGCGCCGCTGTCTGCTCCAGGATGGTGACTCAGGGCAAACGGGAGGATGCCAACGGAGTATTCAATCTCGCAGTCTTTCTGGCAATTGCGGGAGCTGCTGTTTTGCTCCTCTTCTGTCTCCTTTTTCCCTCGACGACGCTGCGTCTGTGCGGCGTTCCTCTGAGCAGATCTCCGGAACTGATCCCCTATATGTATGCATATCTGCACGGCTATCTCTTCGGGATCGCTCCTCTGCTTCTGATCCAGGTCACTGCTCCGATCCTGGTGATGGATGGCGGCCTGAGGATCTTCACGGCTTCAACCATCGTTCTGTGTATCTGTGATATCACCGGCGATCTTCTCAATGTTTTCGTATTTCATGGAGGCGCCTTCGGCATCGGCATTGCCACTTCGATCGGATTCATCGTGCAAATGCTGGTCCTCACCATCGCCTTTATCCTCAGGAAAGGATACTTTCATCCTTCTTTCAGAGGTCTCAGGCCTTCCTGTTTGAAAGACCTGTTCCATTTCGGCGCGCCTGACTTTGTGAAAAGAATGGCCGGAACGCTGCGGGAGGTGCTTTTCAATTATATCAATATCGTCATCGCCCTGAGCTTCATCGCCATTACAGTCCGGGGGATACAGGGTGATCTGGCTATGCTCCTGTACTGTATTCCTTCGGGTATGGGCAGAGCACTGGGCACGATAAACGGTGTCTACTACAGAGCAAACGACCGAAAAGCTCTGGAACGTCTGTACGCTTACGGTCTTAAACTGAGTGTCGGTGTGTCTGTTATCATAGGCACTCTGGTCTTCATCACAGCGCCTCTTCTGACCCGTCTCTACACACACGACCCCCAGTTCATAGCCCTGACCATCTTCTCCATCCGATGGATGGCTGTGGGACTCGTGTTTGACACCAGCATTGTGCTTCATCAAGGTTACCTGCAAAGCACTGGCAGCGGGAAAGCTTCCACCGCTCTGATCATCGGTGAGCGTCTGTTTCTTCCTGTTGCCTTCGCTTTCGTTTTAGGAATGCTCTTTGGGACCAAAGGTGTACTTGCCGCCCTGGCCGTCAGCAGGATCTTCATTATCGTGGCGAGTTTTCTGATCAACTGCGTCCGCTGCCATGGGGTCCCAAAGGAGTGGAAAGACATCATGCTCCTGTCTGAGGACTTCGGCGGAACCGAAACAGATAATATCTATGCTGAGATCCGTACGATAGATGGTGTCGTTCGGGAGAGTGAACGCGCTTATGATTTCTGTCTGCAGCGTTATGCGGACAAACGGCTCGCCACTATGACCTCTCTGTTTGTCGAGGAAATGGCCGGAAATGTGGTGAGACATGCGGAGCGGACAGGCAATGATGCCGTCT
>Ga0256405_10010701_pt1 | contig 11990 bp, 10 predicted proteins | sample RumenRJG_02DNA_FD_189096 | JGI IMG/M metagenome (GOLD analysis project Ga0256405, IMG submission 189096) | Bovine rumen microbial communities from Lethbridge, Alberta, Canada - RJG_02 | ecosystem: Host-associated > Mammals > Digestive system > Stomach > Rumen | place: Canada: Alberta...
TTCCGGTAAATGTCACGGAGGAAGGAAAGCATTTAAAAAAGCAGTATGAAATTGATTTTGTTGCGAATCATTTCAATCGCAGATATTATATTCAGTCTGCTTTAAATGTCGACACAAACGAAAAACTTAAGCAGGAGCAACAGAGTTTGATCAATATACCGGACGGTTTCAAAAGAGTTATCGTTGTAGAAAAGGCACTCATGCCATGGCAGACTGAAGAAGGAACGCTAGTAATAGGACTGAAAGATTTTTTGTTGAACGACAACAGTCTGGAATTCTGATAGATTCTTCAGAATATAAAAAAGTGCTCTCGCACTTATTGATCTCAATGGTGATTCCCTGGGGCTTCAACCCCATGACCCTCTGATTAAGAGTCAGATGGTTATAACTCAAATAACATAGTATTTATGGGCACTTTTGGAATCAAGTGCCTTTTTCATACGACAGATTTACGATAGAAGCAATCAAAATAACATTGAAGTTCAAGCTGTGATATATTTAATAAATTTACATTTAGCGCATATATGATGATATAATATGTGTGTGAAAGATAAAATTGAGAATAAACTGGATGAAATCGCAGAGCGGTCAAATGGCATTATAACTGCCGAGGTACTTGCTGAGAACGGCTTCAGCAAGTATTTCATCCGAAAACTTGAGAAGAGCGGAAGCATATATAAATATCATCATGGCATATATATGGCTGATGGTTTTCTTCCGGATGATTACTATCTGTTTCAGAACATTTATAAGGATACTGTGTTTTCCTTTGGAACGGCAATGTATCTTCATGGATTCAGTAAAAGAACTCCGGAAGTGTTTGATATCACTGTCTATTCAGGTTATGGAACAAGGGACTTTGATTACCCTGTCAATGTTCATTATGTCAAAAAGGAGTTCCTGGATCTTGGGAAGACTGCAGTCACAACATCCTATGGCAATAGTGTTTGCTGCTATGATCTTGAAAGGATCTTTTGTGATCTTTGCCGTTTTACTGATACGGGCGTTGATAAAGAGGAATCAAACGGTTTTATGAAGAAAGTCATTGCGGATGGTCTGATCGATCCCGGCAGACTGTTTGATTATGCCGAAAAGCTCAATTGCATAAAAAAGGTGAGGAATGTCACGGAGGTGCTTATATGAAAACAGCCAATGTTCAATCTCTTTCTGACAAAGCGAAAAACTACGCGAGAAAAAATAACTGTTCACCTCAACAGGCAATGCAATACTTTGCGTTTGAGCGATTTCTAGAAAGGCTGTCTGTTTCTGGATACAGAGATAATTTCATCCTGAAAGGCGGCTTGCTTCTGTCGTCGATCATGGGCATCGATCTGCGGACAACGATGGATATTGATGCGAATATTACCGGAATGGATTTTGGGCAGGATGAGATCGCCAAAATGATTTCTGAGATAACGAAGATTGATCTGCATGATAACGTAACTTTTGAGCTTCATGCTATTGAACCGATAAAAGAGGACAGCGAGTATGGCGGATACAGTATCAGTCTAACGACAAAATTCTTTAACGTACGGATTCCGTTGCATCTGGATATTTCAACTGGTGACATCATTACGCCTTCTGCAGTTGATTATAGATATAAGACCGTTTTTGATGAAGGAACGATCGATCTTCTCAGTTATAATTATGAGACTATTATTGCGGAAAAGCTTCAGACCGTACTTAAAAGGAACGTTCTGAGCAGCAGGATGAAGGATCTGTACGATCTATACTTTTTTATGAAATATAAGAAGGATGATCTTGACAGAGAAGTATTTAAACATGCAGTTGAGAATACTTTCAGTCATCGCGATTCTTTAAATGAATTGAACGCTTTATCCGTAATACTCGAGAGAATAAGAATTGATGAGACTCAACAGAAGTTCTGGGAGAACTATCGGCACAGGTTTTCATACGCGAAAGATATCTCTCTGGACGAGATCATTAATGGGATAAGTGCAATAAAGAACATGATCGCATAGACCTTGCAGGAATGATTCCTTACCGTTTGAAGAAGCAGGCTTTACTTAAGACCTGCTTTTGATTGAGATCTGATCCATCAGAAAGAATCGTTTAAAGAATATGAAAAAAAGTGCTTCCGCACTTATTGATCTCAATGGTGATTCCCTGGGGGCTCGAACCCCAGACCCTCTGATTAAGAGTCAGTAGGGAATAGTTCAAATAACATAGAATTCATAGGCACTTTTGAAGACAAGTGCCTTTTTCATACGACAGATTTACGACAGTAATGATTGGGAATTTATTGCATAAAAGTTCGTAAATACGAAAAAATATGCAGAAAATAAAAATGAATGTGGTAGAATAAGTGCAGAAATATTCGTAAATACGAAAAAACCTGCGGAGGAACCTATGATAATCAAGAGAGATAAATATCTTGAAAAACTTATATCTCAGAAAGATAAAGATATGATCAAGGTCATTACCGGCCTGAGAAGATCCGGGAAATCCTTTTTGCTGTTCGAATTATTCAGTGAGTTTCTGAAGTCCAGCGGTGTAAATGAAGACCAGATCATAAAAATCAATCTCGATGAGGAACGAAATAGGAATTTAAGAGATGCAGAGGTTCTGTATTCCGAAATAAGATCCAGAATAAAAAGCGATTCAGTCAGATACTATATCCTTCTTGATGAACTTCAATATGCCATCACCAGAGATGAATTAAGAGACAGAAGCAAACCGCTGCGCGTTTATGATCTCTTGAATTCTTTGATGCATATGAAAAATGTTGATGTTTATGTTACTGGAAGCAATTCCAAGTTCCTTTCAAAAGATGTTATGACCGAATTCAGAGGGAGAGGCTGGCCTATTCATATTCAACCCCTGGTTTTTTCAGAGTTCTTTGATTCCCATGGGGGGAGTTTTAATGATGCCTGGGAAGAATATCTGATGTACGGCGGACTTCCTTATTTGCTTTCATTAAAAAGCCACGAAGAAAAAAGCGAATATCTGAGAAGAGTGTTTGAGGAGATCTATTTGAAAGATATCAAAGAGCGATACAGTATTCAAAATGGTGACGGAATGGATGAATTGGTCAATATTATCAGTTCTTCCGTTGGCTCGTTGACGAACCCATCGAGAATAGCAAATACCTTCAAAGGAAACAACAAGAGCATTTCTGAACATACAATCGCCGATTACCTGGAATATCTTCAGGATGCCTTTTTAATACAGAGAGCAGATCGCTATGATGTCAAGGGCAGAAAGTACATCGGAACGCCATCGAAATACTATTTTTCTGATGTCGGACTCAGAAACGCGCGACTGAATTTCAGACAGCAGGAGAAGAACCATCTCATGGAAAACATAATATATAACGAGCTGGTCTACCGAGGCTACAACATTGATGTCGGGGTCGTTCCGGTAAATGTCACGGAGGAAGGAAAGCATTTAAAAAAGCAGTATGAAATTGATTTTGTTGCGAATCATTTCAATCGCAGATATTATATTCAGTCTGCTTTAAATGTCGACACAAACGAAAAACTGAAGCAGGAGCAACAGAGTTTGATCAATATACCGGACGGTTTCAAAAGAGTTATCGTTGTAGAAAAGGCACTCATGCCATGGCAGACTGAAGAAGGAACGCTAGTAATAGGGCTGAAAGATTTTTTGTTGAACGACAACAGTCTGGAATTCTGACAGATTCTTCAGAATATAAAAAAAGTGCTTTCGCACTTATTGATCTCAAAGGCGATTCCCTGGGGCTTCAACCCCATGACCCTCTGATTAAGAGTCAGCAGGGGATAGCTTAAAAAATAAAGTATTCATAGGCACTTTTGAAATCAGGTGCCTTTTTCATACGACAGATTTACGACTGTTGTTATTGTTGTATACAAAATCGAAAAAAGGAGATCATCGAGCTTTTCAAGATGGAAATGTTTTTTTCGAATTCTTCAATAAAACTATTGACAGCGCTTTCATAAATGCATAATATAGAATTGTAATTTAGTTTAGCAACATTGTTACATAACTAAATTACATAAATATGAGGAGGAAAAAATGAAAAAAAGAGTTTTGGCAATGATGCTTAGTGTGGTTATGGTTTCAACGCTTTTTACGGGATGCAGTTCTGATACGAATAATTCTGTAACCGAGAACGAGCAGACAGAAACAGAAATCCAGGGTTCAGCAACTGCAGAACAGATTGCTTTTGCAGATACCAACGGTGATGGGAAGGTCATGGTTGGTTTTAGTGCAGTATCATTCTCAGACAACTGGATGGTCAACGAAGACGAAGCAATGAAGAAAAAGTGCAAGGAACTCGGATTTGAGTATACCTCTCAAGGAGCAGAAGGTGTATCTGCAACGCAGGTTAATCAGATGGAGAACATGATCACGCTTGGCTGCGACTGGATCTATGCGACCATCTTTGATCCAGATGCACTTGAAGCAGCCTGCAGGATGGCGGAAGATAACAAATGCCACGTCATTTACATTGGTGTTCCTTACGAAGACAGAGGTGCCTTCTATGCCGCACTTACCGGATCTCAGTATGATTATGGTTATAAGGCAATGGAACTCGCAGATGCCTGGGTTAATGAAAAGTACCCTGATGCAGCAGCTGGCTCTATCGAGTGTGCAATCTTTATGAACTCTGTATCCGAAGATTTTGTCACGAGAGCAAACGCGATGAAAGAAATCGAAAAGGTTAATCCAAAGGTCAAGATCGTCGAAGTGTATGATCTGGTAGGCCAGGACGCCTCAGCAGCAAAGTGTCAGGAATATACTGATCAGCTCTTCATGAAACACCCTGACTGCAAGCTGATCATTTCTCACAGCTCTGATTTCGCTAACGCGATTGATGAAGTCGTCATGAGAACCCCTGGTCTTGATACGGATAGTATCGCAATCTTCAGCGATGACTGGCTTGAAGCGGCGGGCAATGCAGTTCGTTCTTCTGAGGAAGGAAAGAGCGTTTTCCGCGGATTTGTAGCAAGCGGTGAAGTAAACGATACCGTCATGAAGATGGTAACAGGCGAAGTGCTTCCTAACGAAGATGGCACAGCCATGCTCGGAATGTATTCTTTTACTGCGAAAAACATTGACGAAGCGTTTGCAATGTTTGCGAAATAATCATTGAGCAGTTATCAATAGGCAAATGGAATATCCGGCGGATCGCTTTGTGACCGCTGATTCGCCGGATCTTTGAGGAGCAGGAAAATGGCAGCTGATAAAATACTTGAATTACGAAATATTACAAAGCTGTATCCAGGTGTCGTAGCTCTCGACAATGTTTCTTTCAGCGTGAATCGCGGCGAGGTTCATGCAATCATGGGAGAAAACGGAGCCGGAAAGTCCACGTTGATCAAAATAATCGGTGGAGCAATCACGGCAACGGAAGGCGTTGTTTCAATCGAGGGAAAGGATTATAAAGAACTGACACCGTCTATGGCAGCAGGGAATGGAATCGGTGTAATATATCAGGAATTTAATCTGGTTCCTACGATGTCGGTAGCTGAGAATATCTGTCTGGGTGACCGCTCGCAGAACAAATATCTGCGGGATAAGGCGTCAATGGCAAAACGCGCAGACAAAGTTCTCAAAGAACTGGGATTAAACATCGACCCATGGATCATGGTGAACGAACTATCTACTGGTCAGCAGCAGATGGTGGAAATTGCCAAGCAGATGATAAAAAATGTCAAAATTCTTATCATGGACGAGCCTACGGCATCTTTGTCTCTGGCAGAGACAAACAACCTTCTTAATATGGTTGAGGTCCTGAAAGAGAAGGGAGTTACAATCCTTTACATCTCACATCGTCTTGAAGAAATCTTCCGTATATCGGATCGCATCAGTGTTTTCCGGGATGGCAAATACATCGATACAAAGGAAACAAAGAGTATCGATCGCGGTGAGCTCATTCGAATGATGGTAGGCAGAGAACTTGGCGATGAGTATCCCAGAAGAAATTCTGCAGTAACTGAGGAAGTTGTGCTGTCTGTAAAAGACCTGACCGGACAGGGAGACAAGAACCTTAATTTTGAACTGCACAGAGGGGAAATCCTTGGTGTTGCGGGACTGGTTGGGTCAGGCCGTACGGAAATGGCGAAGATGATCTACGGCTATCTAGCAAAAGAGAAGGGCACGATAGAGATTAATGGAAAACAGGTGGAAATCAGTAAACCGTCCAAAGCGATTTCGGTAGGACTTGGACTGATACCTGAAGATCGAAAAAGGGAAGGCGCTTTTCTTGATTACAGTATCGACTGGAATATTTCCATCATGGCCATACGGTCTCTTTGCAAAGGTATTTTTGTGGATCGAAAGGCAGTCGATGCGCTTGCAGAAAACTACATAAAAAGATTTTCCATTGCGACACCTTCCAGCAAGCAGCTTGTCCGGAACCTTTCCGGCGGAAATCAGCAAAAAGTTGTGTTGGCCAAAACGATGGCTACCGATGTAGATATCCTTATATTGGATGAGCCAACAAGAGGCATAGATGTGGGTGCGAAGAGAGAAATCTATCAGCTTATGAATGAGTTCGTACAGCAGGGCAAATCTATTATTATGATTTCCTCCGAAATGGAAGAGGTTATCGGTGTCAGTGACCGAATGCTGGTTTTCTATGAAGGGGAAATCGCTGGTGAATTAGCGCGTGCAGAATTCAACCAGAATAAAGTAATGACGTTAGCGTCCGGAATTAAGGAGGGAGTATGAATAAGAAAGGAATTGGGGATTTCATCAGGAACTACATGGCCTGGGTAATTCTTCTGGCGGTTATGTTGGCGTTCTCGTTTACGCCGAACTTCCTGTCGCTGCGAAATATTATCAATATGTTAAATCAGAGTTCTTATATCATTGTTGCATCGATTGGTGTAGGTTTCCTGATGATGTCTGGAGAAATTGATCTTTCCGTCGGTTACATGATGAGTCTGAGCTCAATTATTTCCGGTACACTGATCGTGCAGATGGGGGTACCTGTTATTATTGCGGTTCCGCTGGTCCTTTTGCTTGGAGCAGCTCTCAGCTGCTTTAATAACTTCCTTTCATCGTTGCTTCATCTGGGAAGATTCATGACGACTGTTGCAACCATGTCGATCTATCAGGGTGCTTCTTATGTTATCTCTCAGTCTGTTGCCATCAAAGGTTTTCCTGATAGTTTCAAGGCAATTGGACAGAGCAACATCGGAATCATCCCTACTCCCATCATTATTATGCTGGTGCTGCTGATCGTCTGCAGTGTTATCATGGAAAAAACATATTTTGGTCAGTACGTCTATGCACTAGGCGGCAACCCGGAAGCGGCGAAACTGGCAGGTATTAATGTAAATGCAATGAAGTATATTATTTCCGCAATTGCCGGTGCGCTTATCTCGCTGTCTGCAATCATGCTTACGGCAAGACTTGGTACAGCCCATTCCACTACAGGACCGGGCAGTGAGTTCACAGCATTGATCGGTATTCTTCTGGGCGGCATCAGTATTCGTGGCGGTGAAGGTAAACTCTCCAGTGTTTTCGCCGGCGTTATGATCATTTCAATTCTTTCCAATGGTATGCAGCTTGCAGGCCTTGATACTTATTATCAGTTCATCGCAAAGGGCATCATTATGCTGCTTGCGATCGGAATTGATGTATTTAACCTGAATCGCAGAAACAAGGTTAAGAAGGAGAAGAAAGCCGATGCGTAAACGGGAAGGTTTCGAAATCGAAGAACTCGAGAAAGGAACCTATTGGATAAGAGAGACTACAGGGCTCCATATGTATCTGGTAATCGGAAAAGAACGTGCGGCTTTGTTTGATACCGGCATAGGACTTGGAAATCTTCCGGGTGTTGTTGCGTCCATTACGGACAAACCGGTTCTGGTCTGTCTTACGCATTATCATCACGATCATGCCGGCGGCGCGGGAAACTTCTCTGAAGTGCTGATTTCAGAGGAAGATGCGCCGTACCTGCATAAGGGAACCGATCTGTTGGCCAGAAAAGGGTTTCTTGATGTTCTTGAAAGCGTTAATGTCATTGAATCTTATGACGATAAGGATCTTGCACCGGATCGTAAAGTGGCGATCAGAACGGTAAAACCGGGAGATGTCATTGATCTCGGTGAAAGAAACGTTCTTGTCTGTGACATGAAGGGGCATACACCCGGATCCGTTGGATATTTTGATGAGAACACCGGAACGCTGTTTGCAGGGGATGGATGCAATAACTCTACCTTCATGTTTATTAAGGACAGCCTGGACATATCTGTGTACAAAGAGATGTTGATAAATCTCAAAAACACACTGGGAGAACGTCTGAAGAAGATGGTGATTTGCCACGATTATACCTATGTGCCGATTGAGTGCATAGACAATGTGATCGAATGCTGTGATCTTATCCTGTCCGGAAAATCAGAGGATGATTATTTTGAAACACCGCTGGAAAAAGGCCCTGAAACATATGCAAGATGGGCAAAGAAAGGCGGCCCCAACAGGGTAGATGGAAAATTTGGTAATATTGTATATGATACAAGAAGAATCAGGTAACGAACAATGATGAAAAAGAGAACTGCGGCTTTACCGAAAGACTTAAAACAAAAGAATCTTGAAGAACTGCTGAGATTGGTTGTTTCGCTGAAACAGTTTACGATTGCTGAGATTGCCGATATATCGGCAATCAGCAGGCAGACTGTCACGAAGGCTATGAGCATGTTTGTGGAAAAAGGGATTCTGGTTTCCGGTGAAAAGAGCAGTTCTACCAGTGTCGGAGGACGAAAGCCCGCAACCTTCATGATGAACCCTGTGAAGTATGCTGTTGCAATCCATCAGTATGGAAAGAAATTTCATTTTGGACTTCTGAATCTTGCCAGGGAACTGATTGATGAAATCAATTTGAGATATGGAGATTTTTCCTCCTACGAAGACTATCTTCAGCTTGTTTGCCAGAATATTGATTTACTGCTGTCGCGCAATTCGATTTCTCGGGACAATTTGCTGGGAATCATTTTGGACAGCGGTGGTATTATCGATGAAATACATGGTACGGCAGATTTATCAGGCCATGCCTGGGGAATCCGGTGTATCAGAAAAGACATACAGGAACTCCTGCTTCATACGGAAAGTGACAGCAAACAAACAGACAGTCTTCAGAAAACGGTGAGGGTCGAAGTTGGCAATGTGGCAAAAATTGCGGCGAGCAGTTTGTCCGTTGATATCTCCATGTTCGGAAAGCGAATCGCAGCTGTGTACATAGACCATGGGGTGGGCATCACCTTGATCAATGATGGAGAAATTCAGAATACCAGACATAATATCACAGGCGAGCTGGGACATATGATCCTGGATCTTTCTTCGGATAAGACATGCTCTATTGGAGACAGAGGCTGTTTCGAAGCTTTGATTTCAGAAAAATGTATCCGAGATATGGCAGAAGAACTGCCTGAAGAGGTTCGGAAGAAAATCTTCTGCGACTATGATGAAGCGAGTGATTTCCGCGAGCAGGTATTGAAAAAGTCGGAAGAAGGTCTGTTGGAATTAAATGAAATCGTGGATTACATGGCGGAAGTGATAGGCTCTGCGTTTGTCAATCTTGCGTTTGCTTTTGATCCGGATTGTTTCTTGATTCAGGGAAGTTTTGTGGAATGGCCGGAATCTTTTAAAGAAAAAATCCGAAAGACAATGAAGAAAAATTACTATTTACGTGAAATTGATTTTGCGATCGAGTCTTCGGACAAGAACATTGAAAGTATGATGGATGAAGGCGGAGTATCGGTTCTTCTTCAAAAGTGTTTTGAATAAATCCTGAGAAAAGAAGCAATTACATCTATAAAAAAGATATATTTCCTCTCTCAATAAAGCAGGAAGATCGATTAATCACAGATCTGTCTACGAGAGGCTTTGACACACCTGAAAATAGCATTTAGTACAAAGAGTTTTACGGAAGAGTCATTGAACCTTCAATGGTTGATATATTTAACCCGGGTTCAGATATGCCAGTATATTATGACTCAAAAGTTTTTATCAGGGCGTTTTCTTGCGTGCTTCCGATTATTTGATGATCAGGTAAAACAGGCACATCGACGACGTTGTGATAGATATCCGAATAGAGGAAAGAAAACTTTCAGAAATGCTGAAAAAGGGAGGTATGAACATCATCCTCAGCAGCATCCTGGAAGAATAGAAAGGAAAAAAATGGCTTTTATTCAAGTTAATATGATGTCCGAATCACTGCTCCGGACCATCAATATAAATGCGATCATTCCGGCAGATAAGATCCCGATGCCGGATCAGAAAGACCAGAAGGTCGAAAAAGTTAAAACATTCAAGACACTTTACCTGCTTCATGGGATCTTCGGATCTCAGGTAGACTGGATCAACGGTACCAATCTGCAGAGATGGGCAGAGGAAAAGAATCTTGCGGTCATCATGCCGGCAGGTGAGAACCGTTTCTATGTCGATCAGCCGAAAACACATGATTATTATGGAAGATTCATCGGTGAAGAACTGATCAGAGTGACAAGAGATCTCTTCCCGCTTTCAGATAAGAAGGAAGACACGTTCATTTGCGGTCTTTCAATGGGCGGCTATGGTGCTTTGCGAAACGGCTTGAAGTATTGCGATACGTTCGGTTATGTAGCTGCACTTTCAGCTGCCAGTATGATCGACGATCCTAGTAATGCGATCTCTTTTATGGGAGATGGTTATCTGGAAGCCATTTTCGGGGATCTGAAGAAGGCAAAGAAAAGTGATGTTTCGATCGATTGGCTGATCAAAGAAAACGCAAAGAAAAAACAAAACGATCAGAAATTCTATTTGGCTTGTGGAGAATCGGATAGACTGTTGAGTTTTTCTGAAAAGACTTCTGCGCTTTTGAAAAAGAATGGCTATGATGTAGTATATGAGTCCGGTTCCGGTGCTCATGAGTGGGACTTCTGGAATCGTTATATCAAACATGTCATCGACTGGTTGCCTCTGGATGAACCTGAGGGCGGATTGAACAGCGGCAATACCGGAGACCGTTAACAACCGGATATTGCTATTTAAGCTGATATTTACAGGATATGAAATCCCATCTCCTGTTTTTGAGAATACCGCTAGGAACAAAAAGAAAAACTCCTCATACTTGTCGTGAACCTCATTATTTGGACAAGTAATTTAAACTAACTCAATGATATGGCTTTGCTTCTTGCTCTCACAAGGAGTGAGGCCTTTTAATTTGACTTTGATACGTTTTGTATTGTAGTAGTCGATATAATCTTCGATGGCATATGAGAAAACTTATAACACTTATATTGATAGTCCTTCTCGCCGGATGCGCTAAAGCTGAATGCGGTCCTGGCGCATCTTTTGAAGATGTTGATATCGATGCGATTTATGAATCATTCTCTGATATGATCTAGGTCATCAATTTCACAATTAATAAACAACAAAAAGGAAAAAACAGATAAAATTAAGGTTTTGAAGATTTTCTATACAAAATCTTGATATAGAAATTCTACAATTGTAAAATAAAATTGTACTACAAATGTAGAGGTATTTTTATGGAAAAGATCAGAAGACTTCCGGACTCAGAATTTGAAATCATGAACATCCTGTGGGATCTTGAAGATCCGATCGACAGGGGACAGATCGAAGAGCGTCTTTTTAAAAAACATCCGATCGCTCTGACGACCCTTCTGACGCTTCTTACAAGGCTTTCCGAAAAAGGCTTTATCCGCATTGAAAAGGAAGGAAGAAGAAGCAGATACTATAAGCTGGTAGATAAGAAAGACTATCTGTCATCACAAAGTTCGTCTTTCTTCAGACAGCTGTGCAATGGCGATCTGAAGGTCTTTGCCAATGCCTTGTGCGATTCGGGCTTAAGTAAAGAAGATCTTGCAGAATTAAGAAGGCTTCTTGAGGAGAAGAAGTGATGTTTGCCCGACTGTTCATTTCGCTTTTTATCGTCCTTGTCGTCTATTTTGCTTCTTCAAGGATCGAAAAGAAGTGCACGATGAAGGAAAGGTGTCAGACTATTTTCAGTCCCGCTTGGATCGTGAGGATCCTCATCC
>Ga0256405_10010702_pt1 | contig 11989 bp, 9 predicted proteins | sample RumenRJG_02DNA_FD_189096 | JGI IMG/M metagenome (GOLD analysis project Ga0256405, IMG submission 189096) | Bovine rumen microbial communities from Lethbridge, Alberta, Canada - RJG_02 | ecosystem: Host-associated > Mammals > Digestive system > Stomach > Rumen | place: Canada: Alberta | collected...
ACTGTTTTTTAAAACTAAAAAATTATAGGGATAAATTTAATTCACGAATTCTTTTTTCTGTATTTTTAAAATCGGGATTAATGTTGTCATTTCTGTATTTTAGCCACATCTTTTCAAATTCGACGGCTTTTTTTATTCCTTCAGGAAAATTTTCATTCAAAATTTCACTTCCGTCAAAAATTATTCTTCTGGTTTCAAATTTTGTAAGATAAGTTTGATAAATTTTTCCCAAAAAAGTTTCCGACTTAGGACGTATTCCGCCCCCGACAACAAATTCTTTTCCTGACAACGAAACTTTTTGCGCAATATTTTTTGTTAATTCAAGCATTCTGCCGGAATTTATTTCTTCAGAGGGAATACCAAATGACTGCGCCATATCATCACGTCCCAAAACTATTCCTTTTATATTCTCCATATAAGGAGATGACAATATTGAATCCAAATTATTGTATGAAGTTGCTGTTTCAATATTTATATATAAATTTATTGCGTTTAAATCCTGATAAACGTATTTGCAGGCATTAACAAATTTTTCAACCGAATAAGGAGTTTCGCACATCGGCGCAATAAGATTTTGAGCATCAGAGCGTTTTGCAAAGAAAACATCCGTTATAGCGTCACACCCTCCGATTTTTACGGTAAATTCAAGCCCCAAACGCATTGACAATTCTTTAAAGCAAAGCAATTCTTCCGGCGTGCAGATTTCCGACGACATATCGGCACGCAAACCAATAACACCAAAGTGCTGTTTTAATTCTTTTAATATTGCCTCTATATCTTTCATAATTTTATTTTGTCAAAACTTCGTATATAATTTTTTTATTCATGCTTTCAAGGATATGTTTGACAAGTCTGTAATCTTCAGTATTCGTTTTATTTATACTTTCAAACAAAATAACATTATCAATATTTTTCATTGAAGTTTTAAACGAAGGTGAAATTTCAGCCTTTATAGCCGGAACAACTCCGAAAATTTTAAACTTGTCCGTAATATCCGAAGATAAATCTTCAAAATATGCCAGTGCTGTTTTACCGTCAGAATTTGAAATGAATTCCGCACTGAGTTTGTTAAACTCTTTGTTAAGGTCATAAATAACATTATCACCAAGCATAGTGTACGCAAGTTTTTTATCCGTCAATTCTTTATATATAACGGCAAAGATGGAGAAAATAATTCCAAAGACAATACCTAAAATTGTACAAATCAAAGGTTTTGGCGAATCATATTCCCAGTCGCGCAACTGATAAGGTTCTCTTAACAAAATTACTTTTGATGAATCCGACATTTCTTCGACAAGATTTGCCCATTCAAGTTTGGAAGCAAGTTGTGAAACTTTTGCTGCGCTTTCCGAAACATCAATTCTTGATTTTTCACCTGCTATATATTGTCCCTGAATATTTGATATTGCGTTTTGTGCAGAACGTGAAAACATACTCATTGCAGTAAGATTACCTGCTCCCGTAAATGATGTTGCAGGCAGACCGCCCGAACTGTTCACTTTCTTGTTCAAATCCGCTTTTGCTTTTTCATATTCGGACTGCAAAATCGCTTTATCCGATTTTGATTTTTCACTGTTAATTTCCTGATGTAATTTAATATAATTATTTACCAAAGATTTTACAATATTATATGATTTATCCCTGTATTTGCATTTGAAAGAAACAGATACAATGTTTGTCCCTTTAATATTTTCAAATTTTACGTCTTTTTTGAGGAATTTTTCGGTAGTCCAGTATTCTCCAACTTTTGGAGTCGGAATTATATCAAATATTTTTTCATATTTTAAATTATTTTCTCTGACAACTTTGTCTATGACTCTTGGAGACTGCATAATTTCAATTTCATTTGACAAAGAATTGTTTGCACCAAGTAAACCGTACATATTACCGGCTTCCTCAATAGCGTAAGGGTTCGTTTCGAGCAAGTTTGAATTGTTAGTTTTATTGATGTACAAATCTGCCTGAACCTTCCACTGCTTAGGAAGAATAAACGCCATAGCAATAAATACAAGCAAGGTTATCGTAAAAACTTTTGCAATAAAGAATTTTCTGTTCCATATTGCAAGAAAAATATTTTTAAAATTTGCTTTTAAATCTTCTTCGGGTTCATTAAATTCATTATAATTTAACCGTTGTTCCATGATTTCTCCTTTATAATAATTATTCTTATTCTTTTACTATCATCAATTTAGTATTTTATCAACCTTTTGTAAAAATTTTTCTTTTCTTTCATCTAAGACTGATTTTTTGCTTTGAAGTACGGAAAGAATCTCCGTTTTATTTTCGTTTATATCTTTATACAATCCTAAAAAATTCTCAAAATAATCGTCGTCTTCAAGATTAACCGAGAATTTTTCCTGCCCGTACTGCGCCAATGCTCCGACATTTTTGTGAACATAATATCCCGAAAATGCAAGACTAATTGTCGGAACATCTTCACCCATCGCAAAAATAATCGGGTGGTGCTTCATTGTTATACACATTTTTGAATCTGCAATAACCCTGCGAATTTTACCGAAATCAAGATTGAATTCGTAAGGTTTAATTCTGTCATTAGGATATTTACTCAAATAATCATTAAAAGAAATTGTATCGGTTTGAGTCATCGGAATCAATACTATATCGTAACTTGAATTATCAAGAATATAATTGACTATTTTGTTTATTTTATCAATAGAAACAGCCTTTTGCTTATCACTCATACCCCAGTAATGAAAATTCAGGGCAATATAATTATCCGAATTTATTTGTCTTTCTTCGGATTTTTTGCTATGCAGGGCATCATCGTGGGTTGCAAAATAGTTTTCACCTTTTAAACCGATTTTGGATAAATCATTAAGCGAAAATTCTTCATCTCTGACTGTTATAACTTTAACGTGTTTAAAGCCCCATTTTGCAAGAATTTCATTGTATTTACCGCTCCACACGCCTATTGTTTGACCACTCATTACAACAGGGGTATCAAAAATTTTGCACAAACGGCAGATAACTATTCCGTCCCACAATCTTGACAGCGTTTTTCCTGTCAGAAAACCGCCTCCACTGAAATAAAACAGGCTTGCTTCCCTTAACTGCTCCATAAATTTTACCGTTCTGGGGTTTAAAAATAAAGTCGGCAAGTCATATTTTATGAGATAAGCATTTATAAGAACCCAAACTGATTTTAATATGAAAGCGGGGAGTCTCCATAATTTGAAGAATTTCAGACTAAAGGAATATAAGTCACAGGGCATATTTTGATTATATATTGCAACTCTTGACGCATATTCATGAAAATAATCAGGGTGCATATCTTTTGAATGATTTACGTCAGGTGTCAAATTTATAATCTGATAATCATGATATCTTTTGGTCAGAAGTTCAAGCGTAGTTTCGCACTGGGCTTCATCCCCCAAATTTGTATATCCGTATCCGCCTGCAACTAATATATTTCTGCATTTTTTCATTATATTTTCTCCCATAACCACATTACTGCGTTAATTATTTTCATTATATGATAAGTAAATTTAAAACCAAAATGTTTGTACAAATATTTTGAACATTTTGAATTCAGGTAATATCTTAAAAATCTTGATTTGCGATTTTTATTTGAATAAGGTTTTTGGGTGAACTTATAAATCGCATTTGTCTGTTTATACACAGGAGTAGGCTTTTGGTGGTCTTTCATTGTTTCATAATCAAGTTCTTCATACTCAAGTCCGGAATTTAAGAAATCCTGCAAAAGTTCTTCATTCCTTATAACAAGAATTGACTGCCCCTTAGCATCTTCATTTGCCCATTTGCCCCAGGCATCTTTAACCGAAATATCCGCTTCTGCGCCCCAAAAATCAGGACAGTAAAGACAACTGTTCATTGCAAAATAATAAAAACGCCAAAGACTTGTCCATCCGCTTTCAAAACGATTCTTATTCATCAAAGTTTCTTTTTTGGTATAAATATAATTTTTGAAACTGTTAGCATCGGGCATAGTATTATCTTTTGCCCTCATATCAACCTGCCACTGTTCGGAATCGGACAAATTATTTGTTTCATGCAGAAAATCAACAAATTTTGAATTTACATTGTGAGAACAAATCAAAGCGCAGGTTACTATTTTTATTTCTTTAAAATCATTATTTGACTGAAGTAAATTCTTTATCCCTCTTATAACACAAGGAGTTCCGGTCATAAAATATGTTTTGCCTTTTTCTAATTTGGTTAAAACCTCAGAAAAATCTATCGCCTGATAAGTGGAACTTACATGTTCATTAATTTCTTCAACCGTTGTTGAAATTCTTGCGCCATAGTGTAAATCACCTTTATTACCCCAAAGTCTTTGGGTATGTATCATTCCGTCAATTTTGCCCTGTTCAAGCAGATACGATGCAATTTTTGTAACCGCTCCACCCGAACAGCATTTTAATCTTTGTGCATTATCGCTGTCCCACGCAACATAATATTTTGCGTTTTCTAATCCGTGAGTGTGAGGAGCGTCCATTTTTGATAAATCTTGCGCAATTCCTTCTAATTTTGGTTTATCCATCGGACAGAATTTCAAGCACTGACCGCAATTTTTGCATTTCTCATAGTCAATTACGGGATTAATTTCCCCGTTTTTATTGCGTAGCATTTGTATCGCACCAAACTTGCAGACCGTTTTGCAAAGTCCGCAATTTATACACATATTATTTTTTACGGTATTTTCAACAGTTGAAGCCATTTTTTAACCTTTCTGTTTTAATATCTGATATTTTCGTACATAATAAACCCTGTGGAAGAACATAAATATATGCGAAAAAGCGTACATAAATGCAACCGTATAAATATTTAAACGGTTTATTAAATACAATATACACAAAGCAGTTATATGCATTATTCCGGCGATTATCCAGCACTGATTTGTTTCTTTGGTGTAACCAAAAGCACCCAGAAGCGGAAATGCCATTGTTCCTGCAAGAATATGAAACGGTACGATTATCGCAAATATTCTCAAAACTTTGTAACTTTCAAGAAGTTGATCGCCGTAGAAAATACTTATTATCGGTTTTGAGAAGAACAATATGAAAAGTGAAATTCCCAAACTTACAAAAATCAAAATTTTAAATACCTTTTTCCAAAATTTTATATCTTTATTTTTTGACATATACGGGAAAAACGCATTATAAAACGGAAGATACATAAAGTATATTGCAAGATAAATTTTTTGAGCGGAAACATAGTATGCAACCATAGTTGTTGATACGCACAAACCTAAAACAAAAGCATTTGCGCTTTGATAAAGTGCGATAGAAACATTCCCCAAGAAATATTCACTGCTGTCTTTGAGTTTGTACCAAACTTCTTTAACCTTAGGGAGATAAAGTTTTACCTTAAACTGATGAGTTGCAAGCCAAACACTCACAACCCCTGCAACAAGAATACCCAAAGAATTAAAAAGCGGAACAAGATAATAATCAGCCTGACATCTGATAAATACAAATATGCACACAACCGAAATTATCCTTGTTAAAACATTCAGATAAGTGATGAATTTCATCTTTTCCATGCCCTGAAAAAACCAAGTGGAAAGAAGAATATTTCCAAGCACAGATAAAAATGTAAAATAATAAACAAGCCAATCCTGTCTGAATTTTTCAAATCCGAAGATTACGCAGGAAAGAACAATAAAACTGACTATTAAAAGCCAAAATCTTGCAAAAAGCACCGATGTATAAATTTGAGAAACCTTATTTTCATCTTCACGTTCAATAGCAAGTTCTCTGACGCCGGACTGGTTAAATCCAAAATCAACAAATCTTGAAAAATAATCCATTACAGCCTGAGCAAAAAAGATTAAACCGAATTTATCAACCGCTAAAACACGTGCCAAATAAGGCAGAGTTACAAAAGGTATAACATAGTTTAAAATCTGAATTATACCCATTGCCGTAAAATTTTTGAAAAAATTTTTCTTTTCCAATGATAAACTTTTGAATTTTTCTAAAATCACCTTCGTAACTCTTTTGTTTTATAACTTTCTTGCGATATATCTTACATACAGTCTTTTAATTGCTTCCTGAAAATTCGGAATACGTTTCAAAGGATCAAGACTTGCATAGCCCCAGTACATATCCCTGATATTTCTTAATTTGTTTGATTCCCCTTTGAAATAATTTGCATCTTTTACATTTTCTTTTACATCACAAATCGGAGCAAGAATATCTGCCCAGAATTTAGGATTCCAGTAATCTTCAAAAATACTGATATAAGAATGTTGTTCAAACGGAACATCAATATTGAATAACGGTTTAAAGAAATATTGAACTTCTTTATCAAAATATTGTGCTTCATAAAGCATTGAAGTCGAAATTCCGATAACTTTTTTAATTTTATCCGATGCCAAAACACTGTATGTTGAAACATCGTTCAGCAGTTGAATATTCGGATTTTTCTTTACATATTCCAAATGTGCTTTACAGTTTTTGTAAAGGTAAGGATGCGGAATATAGTAAACCTTTGAATACTCTTTAGCCAATTCTTTGATTTCATTTTCAAAATGTTCTATATTTAAAAATACGCCGTCTTTTTCAACCGATTTGTCAGTCAAAGTCTGCCCGATAAACAATACCGAATTATCTTCAAGCAGGTCATCGGGAATCATGTTATTATATTCCATAAAAACTTTCCAGTAATTTGCGTAATAATAAAATTTTTCCTGCGGAACCTGATATTTGAGCATTTGGTTATAAACATTTTTATCGTTTGTATAAACAGCAAAAGCTAAATCATCAAATAATTTATAAGAATGAAAAGCAAAATCAAAAACTTTGCAACCCAAACTCGATAAAAAATCAGATAGCGGAGTGTACATTTCCGAGCCGAAAACAATAGTGTTTTCATCAAAGAATTTTTTAACGTAAGCAATTTGTTCTTCATTAAAAGTGCTTGTGTCATACTGATTATAAGATTCTTTTATCTTTGTTATTCCGCCGAGTTTGTAAAAATGTTCTCTTGAAAACTTTTCGCCGTCTTCGTTTACAATTTCAAACAACATTTTTACATCTTTACCGAGTACACCTGCAATTATCGGTCTTAATATTTTAAATAACCAGAAAAAATATCTATAATTATGTTTTTCGGTGTTATATAAAAAATCACCCGTGAATATTATTCGTTTCATTTTCCCTCCTGAGTTGAGTTCTGTATATAAAAGTAATTAACAACGTATTTATGATTAAAGGTTCAAACAGTGTCATATAAAATTGATAGAAATATCCGATAACCAGTGCTATCCAGCACCAATTAAGCCCGTTAAGATATATCCGCTCGTAATAAGTAATATTGTAAGTTTTAATTTTATTCAAACATTTTTTAATTTTGACATTATACAAAACAAAAATACTGAAAACTATAAATCCATACTGAGCCAAATCAGCAAAGAATAAGTTTGAAGTAAACAAAAATCTTTGTTTTGTTTGTACTGATGTCTGCATATTCTGCGCAATTTCGGGAGTAATTACGACCGGAGAAACCGATAACTGCCTATACATCGTATCGGCAAGATTTCCAAGCCCGACTCCCATAAACGGATGTTTGAGAAAAATAATAAACATATTTATAAAACACACAATTCTTCCGCCCAAAGATTGCTCTGCCATAACAAAATCATCAAAGGTTGCTGAAGTTAGGGTAGTTATAATACGGGCTATAAAAGTATCATTGAAATCAACACTTATAACAAATATAAAAAATCCCGAAATAAAAATAACGGAAAGAATTGTAAATATTAAAATATGACGTTTGATGAAAGTAATTATATCTTTTAAGAAATATGCAAATGTGATAAAGAAAAACAACAACAAATAAATCGGTGACTGAGTCAAAATCAAATTCAGCCACGCAAGAGGTATCATCGTTTTTTTTACAATATTTTCGACAATATAATTTTTATAAATTCTGATTTTTGAGAGTGTAACGCTGTATATCAGCGGTAAAAATACAAACATAAACCTTGCATAAAAACTTGGTTCTTCAAATACGCAGTCAAGTCTTGGAAGCCCATAAGCCTCATATCCCGACGCAATACCGCCGTATCCGACATTTACATATTTGATAAATCTTACATTCGCAAGAAAATCGAAAACAGAATTTATAATTTCAATATTGAAAAGCCTTCCCACGTAGGCAATAAGCCCAAGTATCATAAGTATATAGAATAATTTATAAAACAATTTTATAAAATTATCATAAGAAATGTATTTATCAATGATAAATATAAAATATAAAAATACGGGGAAAATACAAAGGATATAGTGAACTATTATGTATCTGATTGTATTACCTAAAGATGCAACACCCAAAAACGACAAAACTATGGTATCTAAAATACTTACAAGAACGTATAAAAGATAAATTTTAAACGGAGTACTGTTTATTACTTTTTTAATTTTTAATGCAAAAGTTTTTGAGTTCAGTGCAAAAACAACCGCCAAACACGCATATAAAGCAAGATAAAAGTACGGATAAACGGCATACGCACCGCCCAAAAACGGAAGGTTTAAAGCAAATGCCGGCAGAAAAAAGAGAATTATGGGTAAATACAGCAATTTTTTTAAATTAAGCACCGTAAAACTCCTGATATCCTTCGCGGACTTTTTCTATATCAAATAAATCCTGTGCACGTTTTTTTGCATTTTGCCCATATTGCAAGCGTAGTTCATCATTATTTATTAATTTATTAATTGCATTTGTAAGTTGCTCAACATTTTCCGGCTCAACTGTTATTCCCGTTTCATTGTCAACAGAAACATAGTTTACACCGTTATTAAGCCAAGTATTAATAATGGGTTTGCCATGACGCATAGCATCAACCTGAACAATACCGTAACACTCAGTTTTCCCGACAGACGGGAAAAGATAAATATCACATGCTTCGTAATACACGCTGATATCTTCTTCGGACAGTCTGCCTGTAAGAACAACTTTATCCTGTAAATTATTTTCTTTGATGTATTCTTTGAAAGTTTCCGTAAGTTTACCGCTTCCTCCAAGCAAATATACGGCATTATCAATATTTTTCATTGCTTCAAGAGCATATATAAAACCTTTATACCAAACATGCCTGCCTAATGAAAATAATATTTTTTTGCCTTTATACTTATCTTTTAGTGCCTGTACTTTGTTATAATCAACATCATACTTCATACTCATACCATGAGGTACAACGACACATTTATCTTTGTACTGCTGTAAAAACGCAGAGCCTGAAATATGCCCCGGAGATAAAACATGAATTTTATCCGCTTTACTCATAAATCTGCGGTATAGCCCCCAAAAAAATCTCATCAGATTCGGATAAATAGTAATATCACTCTGATAAGAAATATAGAGTTTTTTATACTTCGGTCTTGCTATAAAATGCGCAAGAACAGCAAATATGCAAGGCATTTGGTAGTGTAAAATATCAGTATCCACTTTGTGCAATTCCCAAATAAAATGCAATGAAATATTATTCGAAGCAAAATTGCATATATAAGGACATCTTATATAACGAACACCATTTTCGACTGCGGATTTGTGGTCATTTGAACAGCACAAAACCTCTTTTTCATACTTTTCATTTGGCAGAAGGTCATTAATCTGACTTATTACACTTTCAATCCCTCCGATAGTCGGATAAGCCGATTTGAAAACATGAGTAATTTTTATCTTTTTATCCTGTGTGTCGTTCATGAAAGTGCAAGCTCCTTGGTTTTTTGATATCTTTCAATATCTTTTTCTACCATCATTTTGCAAAGCCCTTCATAAGAAACTTTTCTTTCCCAACCAAGAACTTCATGAGCCTTTTTAGGATCACCGATAAGAAGTTCTACTTCGGCAGGTCTGAAGAATTTCGGGTTAACCTTAACAACAGTTTTTCCGGTCTTTTTATCAATACCTATTTCATCAACACCTTCACCTCTCCATTCAATATCAAAGCCGGCATATTTTCCTGCAATAGTTGCAAAATCTCTGATAGGATGAGTTTCGCCTGTTGACAAGACATAAGTATCAGGCTTTTCCTGCTGAAGCATAAGCCACATACCTTCAACATAATCGCCTGCAAAACCCCAGTCACGTTTTGCATCAAGGTTACCAAGTTCCAAAGGTTTATCGGTTAAACCAAGATGAAGTTGTGCAAAATGGTCGGTAATCTTTCTTGTGACAAATTCTTTGCCTCTCATCGGGGATTCGTGGTTGAATAAAATCCCTGAACAAGCAAACACTCCAAAACTTTCCCTGTAGTTTGTCGTCATCCAGTGCGCCATTAGTTTGGCACAACCATAAGGACTGCGTGGATAAAACGGAGTAGTTTCTCTTTGAGGAATTTCCTGAACTTTTCCAAACATTTCGCTTGTTGAAGCCTGATAAAATTTTGTTTTCGGTGAAAATTCTCTTATTGCTTCAAGAATATAAACAACTCCCATACCGTCTGCCTGAGCAGTATAAATAGGTTCTTCCCACGATGCCGCTACAAAACTCTGAGCAGCCAAATTATAAAATTCATCCGGCTGATAGTTTTTTAAAAGCCTGCAAATATTTGAAAATTCCAATAACTCAAAATCGACAAGTTCAACTTTTTCATAAATACCATGTTCTTTCAGTTTAGAAAAAGTATCAGTTGCACCGCGTCTGTACAAACCGATTACTCTATATCCTTTTTCCAATAAAAACTTGGCAAGATAGCCTCCGTCCTGCCCTGTAATACCGGTAATCATTGCTGTTTTCGTCATAATAATTATCTCCTTTTATAATTTTTGTATTTATTTTTACAAGTGCCTTCCGCTTATTGCAAGGAAAACTGCCTTCACAAGAATTGCAATCTCCCAAAATACATTTCTGTGTTTAATATAGTAAATATCATAAGCAAGACGTTCTTTTTCCTCATCAACGGAATATGCGGCAGGCATACTTACATGCGCCCAGCCTGTCCATCCTGCTTTTACAAGTGTTCTGGCATAATAGAAAGGAACATCGTCTTTGTAAATATTTGCAAAATCTGCCGGTTCAGGTCTTGGGCCGACAATAGACATATCCCCTTTTAAAATATTTATCATCTGAGGAATTTCGTCTAATTTTGCTTTTCTTATAAGTTTGCAAAACGGCATTACTCTGTCGCTTCCGTCGTTCAACATCTGAGCATTTTTCGGAACGTAATCATTTACATACATTGTTCTCAATTTATAACAATTAAATTCCTGACCGTTTGTACCCACTCTTTTTTGGGTAAAAAACGGACTTGCGCCGTCTGTAAGTTTAACTCTTATTGCAATATATGCCGTAATCGGAAGGGTTACGGTAAATATTATCGATGCCGATATAATATCAAAAATTCTTTTCAATACATCGTAAATATAAGTATTTTTTCTTGAAAATTCACATCTGAAATCCACAATATTTTTGAAATCCATATAAAATTTGCCCGTTACCAATTCGTAAAATTCCGGCATAAGATATATTTTTACGTTTCTTGGTACGGCAGACATCAACTGTGATGCGTAAGTGAAAATTACCACATCTGCCTGAGTGTTTTGAACAATGTTATAAATATCACGTCCGTCCTCAAAAACAGGAACTTTGTCATCAGTGATAATTTCTTCAACTTCATGCTCCGATTCAAAGAATTTTTCTTCATCACTTGTCAAATGGAACATCGCTTTTGTCAATTCTTTAATTTTACGTTCAATTTCATCGGTTCTGACAAGCCCGACAATTTCCATTCTCAAAGCAGGTTTATTCATGATTTCATCGGCAAGAGCCTTTGCACGTTCATTCACCCCGACAATAAGTATTCTTTTTACAGTCTTAAATCGAAATAAATAATAGTGAAAACAAAGCCTGTATGTACACAAAATTGTATAAACCGCAAGGATATTTATTCCCAAAAATTTTAAAAGTAATGATTTATTTATAAGAAAAATCAATAAAATTGCAACAGGAACATGAGTAAAAACAACACCCTCCAAAAGCCTGTAAAAATTCCATCGTGTAG
>Ga0256405_10010703_pt1 | contig 11989 bp, 9 predicted proteins | sample RumenRJG_02DNA_FD_189096 | JGI IMG/M metagenome (GOLD analysis project Ga0256405, IMG submission 189096) | Bovine rumen microbial communities from Lethbridge, Alberta, Canada - RJG_02 | ecosystem: Host-associated > Mammals > Digestive system > Stomach > Rumen | place: Canada: Alberta | collected...
CTTCAGACTGATGCTCTTCGGAGTCAGCACCATGTCCACCTTCATCGTCCGTTCCTTTAGCGTCACCCGTTCCGACTCCTTCTCATAGCTGATATGGGTGAACTGTAGCGTCACCTCGCCGCTGGGCGCACTCTTCAATTCCAGACTATACTCGCCCTTCGCATTCGTGCTGGTGAACGCCAGCGTCTTGCTGCCGCTCACCATCTTCACAATCACATCGCTCACGGGCTTGTTCTGCAGGTCAATCACCCGCCCTGTCACCCGTACCTGCGCCGACGCCGACGCTGCCAGCAGCAGGAACAGCACGACAAGAATACCCCTCATCATTCTGTCTCTTTGAAACAAATCGCCACTAATTGACCGTAAATTCTTCATAAATTTCTTCGCTTTGAACTGAGTTTGAAAATTTATTTGTATTTTTGCACCGTGAAACCGATAAATGTATATTGATTATGGCAAGACCGATTAAAGAAACGCCTGTATTGAAGGGCGAAGATGCCTTCAACTTTGAATGGCAAAGACTGATGGTGGAGAACAGGACTCCCGAGGAGCGTGCCGAGAAGCGAAGGAAGTTTCAGGAGGCTGTCGCTGAAGCAAGCAAACACATTGAAGTCTGTTGGTGAGTTATGAAACCTACGAAAAGAACGGTTTCAAGCCACTCACCAAGAAAGAAGAAGACGACCACACACGCCTCATGTTCTTCGACATGATGGATGTCGAATAACTCCATTCCCCTCCCGCTCCCCACCGAGCGGGAATTTTGTTTCTGTATGTCTCGTTGATACTTCATTTGACTTTCAGTAGAGTCTGCTTACGCATTCCCGAACTCTGTTCGCCTACCCGTAGCCTTTCGGCAGAGCTGATGCAAGCATCGCTCTGCTCTCACTTATTCGCAGACTTCTTCGGATTCTTATTCCAGTGATACACTAAATGCGCCATGACGTAGTGCGGCAGGGAGCGGTACCACGTCTCGGTACGGCCCTGGGCGTTGACGCTGTACTGGGTGTTGCTGAGTTGGTGGAGCAGGTCGAATGCTTCGATGCGGGCGATGAGCTTGCCCTTGAAGAAGGGCTGGCTGATGGAGGCGTTCAGCACGAAGTCGTCGGTGTTGAGTTCTGCGCTGCCATAGCCGCGACGGGAGTACATGTTGCCGTCGGCTGACAGCGTGGTGTTCAGTCGCGGCAGGGTGTAGCGGGCGGAGAGACCGTATTGGAAGTCGGTGGCGTTGAGTGTCTCAAAATCATACATCTTACCCTCGCTGTGCCGCCAGCGGATGTCGCCCGTGGCGCGGATGTTCAGCGTACCTTTATTATATTGTATGTAGGCGTTGTCGTGCAGGGTCAGGGTGTTGACAACGTTCTCCTCGCTCGCTGTCATGCCCGTCAGCATGGCGTGGTCAACGGAGTGGTGATAGCCCGCATCGGCGTTGGTCTGCCACGACCAGTAGCGGTTCTTGTCGATGGTGCGGCTGAAGTCAAACTTCGCATTCAGACGATAGGCTCCGCTGACGTTCATGGGCTGATAGGTATAGACGCCGCTCACGGGGTCGTAGCTCGCCGACTGCGCCGTCTGCCGGTGGTAGATGTCGGCCGATGTGCCTACGTGCCATTGCTGCTGGTTGCGCCCGGCCTTGTTCGAATAGTCTATGCCGAAGTTGGAGGTGACGAAACTCTTGAGGTCGGGATTGCCCAGCTTGACGACGAGCGGCTGGCTGTCGTCGCGATAGGTGATGCGGTCGGAGAGGTTGGCAGCACTGCGCTTGTGACTGGCGTGTATTCTGAAATCCTGCTTGCCGTCTTCTGGGACATATCTGAACGAGGCCGATGCGTTAAGGAAGACGGTGTTTTGCCGTGCGAGCGTGTCAAGACTGCCCCGCTGATAGCTGAGTGACTCGTGGCGTATGGGGATGCCGATGCCCACATTCCACCGCTGATAGCCCACGGTGTATGGCAGATTTGGGCGGTACTTGTATTGTCCGTTCTGGAAGAACGAGACACTGAGGGTGTTCTCTGCTATGTTCTGCCTGCTGTCGTAGGAATTGTTGACGTCGGTCACGGCGCGCAGGGCGTCGGTCTGTGAAGGCAGCAACAGCGTGTCAATGGGATGGAAGAGCCAGTCGTGGGCGTTGATGCGCGACAGGTACATGGCCTCCCCCACTTGCATGTTGACCGCCTTGCTAATCTTATTACTGTAGCTCAGCGAGGCGATGCCCCAGGTCGTGCTGTTGCTGATGTCGTTCACATTATTTTGCTGGGTGGTCGCATATTGCCGTGTGCAGTAGCTGCGGGCCGATTCCGACTCGTTCTCCATGCGCTCCGCCTTGACATAGTAGTTGACGTGCTGCTGGTCATGCCCGATGTTCACACTGCCCTGTGCCTCGATGTATCCATTCCACGCTTTCCCGTTGCTGAAGCCGTCGGTGTGCTGCGAGGCCGTCAGCGAGTCGGCTGTCCATTGCTGGAACATGGAGCCGAGCGCCCCGTGGTTCTTGGAATAGTTGAAGTCGGCAATCGCAAAGACATAGAACGGCTTTTTCAGCGTCAGCTCGTTGTGGGCGCTCCACCGTTGGTTGCCCGTGCGGTTGGCGCTCTCTGTCAGCGACGTGGGCGTAAGTCCCTGCAGAAACTGCTCATAGCGGCTTCTGGTCTCGCTGACGTCTGTGGTCGATGTGTACGAGGCCGTCAGATTGTTCTTCACCACATCGCCTTTGGCGTAGTAACTCATCTCGCCTGCCACGCTCCGTGTCGTGAGCATGTTCTTCGGCATCGTGGCAGGCGTCCAGCTGTCCGACTGTCCGATGTGGCGCGTCTCGTTCACGTTGTTGGCGTTGCCTAACAGCGTGAAGCGGTAATGGTCGGAGAAGGCGAGGACGAAGGCACGGCCGAGCCACCTGTCCTCATTCCCCGCTGCCCCTTCTACGTTGGCGATGTAGCCGTGCTGGTACTCCTGCTTCAGGTTCACGTCCATCACATACCTCTTCGGATCTACGTCGTAGCCCAGTGCCACGCTTCGGTCGGTCTGCTTCTCATAGACTTTCACCTCCTTCACCGTGTAGTAGGGCAGGTTCTCCATCAGCACCCGCTTGTTGCCGCGCATAAAGGAGCGCGAGCCGAGCAGCAGCTCGTCCACCATGCGTCCGTTGACGAATATCTGGCCTTGGGCGTTCAGCGTTACGCCCGGCATCTGGCGGATAAGGTCGTCGAGCATCGAACCCTTCGGCAGGTTGAACGCCGTGGCATCATAGACGATGGTGTCACCGCGCCAGAACATTTTTACTTTTGTAGATTTGATGACCACCTCTCCTAACTGTATCTCACGCATCTTGCGCATCTCGAGCGTAGGCATCTCCACCTCCGTCCGCTTGCCTATGTCGGCACGCTGCCACACATCGTCGTAGCCTTTCAGCTGGGCGTGTACCAAGAGGTGCGCAGCGTCGGTAGCTACCTTTGCAGTGTACATGGCAAACAGCAGCCTGTCGCCGTGGCCGTAAGCTAGCGTGTTAGTGGCCGAATCGACCAGCACGCTGCTGTCGGCCCGGCAGATGGACACCTTCACGTGGGCCAGCGGTATCTTCAGGAACCCGTCTTCTACCTTGCCCCTGATTTCCACTTCGTGTCGTTGGGGTACGCCTTTCTTCGGTTGTACGCTGATTACCCTGCCCTTTGTCTTCACCTTTACGGGCAGACCCTTGCAGAGGCGCTTCACGGCGTCAGGGGTAGCGAGTCCAGTGACGTTGGCTGAGGTGTGCAGGTTGCCGAGACCATCGGACAGGATGTCGATGGTGTAGTTCGACTGACTGTTGCTGATGGCCTGCAAGGCTTCAATCAGCGGTGTGTTGTGAAAGGACTGCGCCCCTGCTGTCATAGCGAGGAAGGCGAGTAAACAGGATGCTATAATTGTTCTCATTGTTCGTTTGCTTGAATGGTTTGCTAAAAGACTGGAGGGAGCATCCCTGCGGCCTCCAGCATGCCCGGGTTATTAATCTGTTGCTTACTCGGTTTTCTTGCGTCCCGTTGGTAGCAAGACCAAAGGTCGAGCGACCGTTTGGTTCAGCCAAGCACTTTACTAACTTTATTTAAAGCTTATTTTCCTTCGGTTGCTTGTTCACCCTATAGACCACGTGGAGCAGGGCGTAGCGGGGCATGACGTTGGTGTAGGTCTCGGTGCGGCCCTGGGCGTTGACCACACGGGTGACATTATCGAGCTGGCCGAGAATGTCGAAACCGTCGAGCATCAGCAGCAGGCGGCCCTTGAGGAAGGGGCGCACGAGGCGGGCGTTCCACACGAGGTTGTCGGTGTTCATCTGCGCGTCGGCATAGCCTCGGCGCGAGTAGAGCGTCAGGTCGGTGGTGAGGTCGAGCTTCCACGGGAGTTTGAGGATGGCCGACAGAGCGGTGCGGCAGGTGAAGGCGTTGATGTCCTCGAAGTCTTCGCGCGGGCTGGTCAGGCGGTCCCAAACGGGTTGGCAGGTGAGGTCGAAGTGGTGCTTCCCGATGTCGGCGCGGAAGGTGGGGCTGACGCTGAGGGCGAGGCGGTGGACGATGGAGCGTTCAGGCTGCGACACTGTCGCAGAATACGGGGCGGTGACGCCGACAAGATCGACACTTCGGCTGTAGTTGACTTTGAAGGGCAGGTCGAGGTTCAGCTTTTTGGCCGTGTCGAGGGCGCAGTACATGGTGTAGGAGCCATTCATGTTCCAGTTGCCGTCGACGTTCTCGGGGCGGTAGGTACGCACGCCGGTCTGCGGGTCGTAGACGTAGCCCATGGCGATGGCGTTGTAGGTACGGTCATGATCCCACTCAAAAGCGTGGCTGATGCGCTTCCTCCTGTTGTAGCTGCACATGAGCTGGATGTTAGGCGTGACGGTACACCGCAGGCCGGTGTTGCCCAGTCGGACGTTCATCGGGTCGGTGTCGTCGCGCAGGTCGATGCGGTGCTCCAGGTTGGGCTGCTTCACCCTAAAGCTTACGCCCACCGAGAACTGGTGGCCACCCTTGATGTCGTAGACGGTCATGTCCTGCATATACATCTCGAAGGCGTTGCGGTGGAGCGTGGTGTCGATGCGTCCGCGCTGATAGTCCAGACTCTGCTGGCAGAAGTTGATGTCACCGTCGAGCAGCGTCCATATCTGGCCGTAGGAGGCTTTGTTGAACTTATAGCCGAAGTTGATGTCGAGACGGTGGCGGTTCTCCGTCTCGCGGCTGTCGAAGCTGTTGCTGGCATCCATTACCTGCTGGTACTCACTGACGGAGGGCAGTTGGTCGATGGGCTGGTCAGCATCTCCTGGCAGGCGGTCGAGCAGATAGAGCGACGAGCGGCGGTGACGGTGGTTGTGATGGAAATAGTAGGTGGTGTACAGTTGGCGCCAGCCCGGGCCAATGGGGATGTTGTAGCCTACGCGGACATTGGCCGCCAGGTTGCGGTCGGGGTGGTTGTCGTAGTATTGGTGAAGACCCACCCCCTGCCCCTCCCTGTGAAGGAGGGGAGTGGTTACCGTCTGCCGATTGAAGAGCTGCTCTGTGCGGTCGTCGTAGCTGACGGTGGCACCGAGGCGCAGGGACTCGTTGCTGTGAGGAATCTTGACAACGGCTCCTAAGTTCAGCCGACTGCTCCAGTCGTGGCCGTTGCCACTGCCCTCGCGCAGGATGCGGTTCACCAGCGTATCGCGCAGGCTGAGGCGCTGCGCCGTGGGGCTGTAGAGCTCATCGAGCAACTGGCGGCTGACGCTGGCGATGGGAGCGCGGAACGTGGCCGAGGCGAAGTCGGCAGTGTGGTCGAAGCGATGGAAGGTGACGTTGGGGTCGATGGTCCAGCGTACCTGCTTCGTGTTGCGTACGAATGTCATCCACGTACTGAGGCGCAAGTCTTTGTTGCGGCGGCTGTCGAAACTGTAGTCGTAGGTATCGCCCGTGGGCAGGAAGTTCTGGCGCGTGGTAGTGGTCTCGCCGTCGGTGGTGGAGTGGATGACGGAGGCGTTGCTGTATAACTCCCACCGTTTCTGGCGGTCGCTGACGCTGAAGTCCACGTCGGCGCGCTCGGTGCGCCGCAGGTCGTTGGTCTTGCCGCGCTGCCAGTTGTCGCTCTCGCCGGGGCGCCCGTCGTCGTCGAGGTTGTTGGCATTGGCAACGACGGCGAAGCGCGAGAAATCGGTGTGGCGCATGGCGAAGAGGCGGGCCAGATAGCGCATTCCCGACGTTCCGTCGCCTACCCGTAGCCTTTCGCCTGTGCCAGCCCCCACCTCCACATTGGCTATCCAACCAATCATATACTCCTTCTTCAGCCGCACGTCGATGACATGGTGCTGCGAACGCTCGTCCTTGATACCAAGGAACTCATTCTCGGCGGTCTGCTTGTCGTAGATGGCGATGTCCTTCACGGTGTAGGCGGGCAGGTTCTCCAAGAGCAGCTTGCGGTCGTGGCTGAAGAACTGCTTGCCGTTGAGCAGCAGGTCGTCGACGAACTTGCCGTTGTGGTAGATGCGGCCGTCGCGCCGCAACTCCACACCCGGCAACTGGCCGATGAGGGCATCGAGCATCGAGCCTTCGGCCAGGATAAAGGCGTCGGCATTATATATCAAGGTGTCGCCCTTGTAGTAGAACTTCACCTTCGAGGCCGTCACGACGACCTCCTGCAACATCTTTGACTGTTCGTACAAATAGAATGGGGGCAGGCTGCGCTCATGCTCGCGGCGGCCTATGCGGTCAATGCTGTAGTCGATGTAGGCCGTGCGGTGGCCCAGCAGACTCACACGGAAGATATACTTAGCGGGCAGGGCGGGTACGGTGAAGCTGAAGTCGCTGGTGTCCCACTCGTGGACGTCGCCCCCCTCGCCGTAGGCTGTGTAGTGGTGCTTGGCCACCACCTGTTGCAGCACTGTGCTGTCGGCATCAAGCAGTTCGACGGTGGCACCGATGAGCGGCTTGTGGGCGCGGATGTCCTGCACATTGCCGTTCAGCTTCAGCTTCCTCACCTCCTTCTTCTTGTCGTATTCCACAGTAATATGCGGGCCCCGTACCTTCACTTTCACGGGCAGGCCCTTGCAGACGCGCTTCACGGCGTCGGGTGCAGGGAGTCCCGCGACATTGGCCGAGGTACGCAGGTCACCAAGCCCGTCGGACAGGATGTCGATGGCGTAATCTGTATGTTCGCGGCTGATGGTCTGCAGGGCTTCGAGCAGCGGGACGTTGCGGAAGGACTGCGCAGCTACGCTGCTCATAGAGAGTACACAGAGCATCGAAAATAATACCAGACGCATACGTCTCATTGCTTGCCCTCCTCCTCATTCGTTTGCACTACAATGGTGTCGTTCTGCAGGCTAAGGCTCAGTCCGTCGAAAGCGTTGAGTCGCTCGATGAAGTCGGTGAGCGGTGCGTCGGGCTGCCACGTCATAATGAGCTTCATACGGCGCGGGGCTTCGTCACGGAAACTGACGGCCTTGTCGTAGTGGGTAGCGACGACGGCGAGGATGCTGTCGAGTGGAGCGTTAGAGAATTGGACGGGGACTGTGGATTGAGATTTGAGATTCAAGGCTTGAGAGCCTTCTGTCATTGTCGTCTCCATCAGCTGTTTAGAACGATTCCGGATGATATGGATGGCGGCAAAAGTGATGCCGGCCAACACGATGACTCCGGCAAACATCGCTGCGAATTTCATCCACTGACGCTGAGGGCGCGTCTTGCTTTCCTGCCTTTTCACGAACCGCAACCATGCGATCTCAGCATCAGGCTCGCGGTCAATGTTGTCCATCACGTCCTCCAACAGTCCGTCGGAATAGTTCTCGGGGTGTTCCTGCATGTCGAGGAACAGCTGTTGCATGTCGTCTTTGTGCATCATAACTTCCTGGGGTTAAATTGTCGTTTGATTTCGGTAATGACGTGCGAGAGATGTTTCCAGACGGCCACACGGCTGATGCCCTCGGCAACGGCTATCTCTTCGTAGCGGTAACCATCGGTGAAGCGCAAGTGGAAGATGCGTTGCTCCTGCGCCGTCATATGACTGACCACGAACTCCACAATGTCCGTCAGCCGTTCGTCCTCCAGCCCCTCCGCGGACATCTCATATTCCACATCTCTTTTGATAGCTTCGTGCCGTAGCCGTTTCAAGCACCGGTTGCGGACAGCGGTCAGCAGGTAGCGCTCCTCCGTATCAGGCAGCAATACCGTCTGCCCATTGAGCAGACTCTCGAAGATGTCGCTTACCACATCCTCGCTATCCTGCTCGTCGTACAGCAGGGTGCGTGCCACCCGCTGCATCTTGGCATAGTGCTGCTTGAACAGCCGCTCAATCGTTTCTCGTTTCATCGCGTCTTTTTATGATAATACCCTTCAGAAAGACAAAACGCTAACTATTTATCTTGCGAAGTTACTGAAAAAGGCACGAAAAAGCCCTCGGCAAGGCCCGGGAATCGGGTACCGAGGGTGCAACTCTAAAACTAGTTTTAGAAATTCGCTTAATTTTTTGCCCAAAGGTGGGGCAAATGGTGCATAAATGGGGCTACAGTTGCGTGATCTTATTCATCACGGCATCGGGCATCACGTCAAGGCCAAAGAGGAGGTCGTCTTTGTCATAACCGAGAAAGGCTTTGTTGGTGTTGCCGCCGCACGCGTTTTTGTATTTATTGAGCCTTGCAGCCGAGAAAGCATCCTCGAAATCTTTATATTTCATAAAAATATTGCCTTTTATTTGCGTAGTTCAGATATTTTGCCTACGCTTTGCAGCGTAATCCCCCGGAGTCCCTGTCCTAAAGACAAACTTCGGGGTTAAGTTTTTCTTATAGGCAGGTGCAAAGGTAACGATAATTTCTGAATAACGATACGATTGCCTTTACCTTTTATGTTTTATTGGCGTTTTTATGTCTTTCCGAATGTAATTTGACTGCGTCTTATTCCTTCTTACGAGGCATAGTGCAAGCACGCTTGCCCTCTGCTCTCGTTTCGTACGTCATTTCCTTGCGTAGTTTGCTCAGGTAGATGGGCGTGATGTTGAGGAACGAGGCGATGTCCTTCAGCGAGAGCATCTGCACCACCTGCGGGCAGCGTTCGAGCAACCGACGGTAGCGGCCACGGGCGGTGTAGCGGTAGTGGTCGAGGTCGCGGCAATAGACCATCTTGAACAGGTTCTTCAGGATCTTCACGTCCATCTTCGCCATCGACGGGTCGGTGTCGAAGAGGCGTTGCAGCTCCGCGCCGCTGATGACGCGCACCTCGCAGGGCATGTCCGCCTCGATGGTCACCTCCGACGCGTCGCCGTCGAGACAGTAGGGGAAATCCGCCACGAACTCGCCCTCAAAGGCGAAGCCCGTGCAGTAGTCCTTGCCCTCTTCGTCGTTGTGCACCATATACTTGAAGCATCCCCGCTCCACGAACGCCACCCACTGCGCCGGCTCGCCCACATCCTCCAGCGTCTCGCCACGCAGGAATGTCCTCTTCTCCCCATGCTCCATGCAGTACTGCCGCAGGACCTCTAGATCCAGTCCCTCCTTGTAGGTATTGAAGTGCTTGTTTGATTGGTGTGTCATAATGCCACGTCTTACAATTTGTGGGTACAAAGGTAGTGAATTTTACCAAGAAAACGTTTCTTTTTGTTATAAGTAGGGCTTACTTTAGACAAAATTTGCTTAAATTCGAGCGAAGCGATAACTTCATGAGCACTACCGCCAGGTACTCGCCCGCAAGGGCAGCGGCGGCGGCGAGCCGGAGCCGGAGGGATAATGATAGTTTCGGAGTAAGGAATCCACTAATAATCCGTAAATCAATCTCCCGAATCGCAGCGGTTCGGGAGATTTTTTGTACCTTTGCCCCCATCAAAGAGATATAAACAGAGATAGAAGATGAAACAGAAGAAACTATGGATGCTCGCCGCCATCCTCTTAATCTGCGGCTCAACAGTGCTGACATCGTGCAGCAAGGATGATAACAATACGCACGTTGTTCAGCCTACTAACAAAGAGTATTTCACGCTGTGGAACCAGTGCGAGGCACTGACGGCCTTGCAGGACTACGTGAAAGATGTGACGAATCCGAGCAGTCCGAACTACATCAAGGAGGAAGACCGCATCGCCACGTTCGACATGGACGGCACGTTCGTGGGCGAACTCTACCCGACGTATTTCGAGTATAACTTGTTGGAGTATCGTGCATTGGACGATGCATCGTACGAGGCTCCGAAGGACGTGATGGAAACGGCGCAGGAGATACGCGACTTCGTGCGCAACGGCAAGAAACTGCCCGACCATTTCGACATGAAGCACGCCTACGCTGCAGCAAAGGCTTACAGTGGTATGACGCTGGCCGAGTTTGATGCCTACGTCAAGGCATACGCCGCCCAGCCCGCCAACGGCTTCAGCGGCATGACCTACGGCCAGAGCTTCTATAAGCCGATGCTCGAAGTGTTCGACTATCTGAAGGACAACGGCTTTACGTACTACGTCGTCAGCGGCTCCGACCGCTTCATCTGCCGTGCACTGGTGGAAAGCATCGGTATCGAGCCTAACCGCGTCATCGGCATGGATGTGAAACTCATGTCCAGCAGTCAGGGCACGGAGGCTGGTGTCGATTATACCATGGGCCAGAAGGAAGACCTCGTGCGTACTGACGAACTTATCATCAAGAACCTGAAGACGAACAAGGTGCTGCAGATCTCGCAGGAGATAGGCAAGGTGCCCGTGCTGTCGTTCGGCAACAGCAGTGGCGACTGCGCTATGCACAACTACTGCATGGGCAATAAGACATACAAGACCGCCACATTCATGCTCGTGGCCGACGATGATGCCCGTGACCATGCCGACCTGGCAGAGGGTGCCAAGCGTGAGGCGAAATGGCGAGAGGCAGGATACCACGTCATCTCCATGAAGAATGACTTCAAGACCATCTACGGCGATGGTGTGGTGAAGACTGACTTCACCTTTCCCGTAGATACACGTGTACTGACCGAGTGAGAGACGAGTCGAATGTAATTCAAAGCAACTCAAGTGAATAGTCTGAAGGCCGTAAGTGATGACGTGAAAGCACAGGGGTATCGACTGAAAATCTACGATGCCTACCGTCCGCAGAAGGGTGTTGACCATTTCGTGCGCTGGGCCGAGGACATCAACGACACGCTGATGAAGTCCTACTTCTATCATCCCCCGCGTCATGATGTTCGGCTCCTACAGCAAAGGCTACGCCAATCGCGACAGCGACATCGACGCAAGACACATAGGGACTGGTCACTGCCTGTTGCTATCTCACCACTACTTTCTTTCCTCGGACGATATAGATGCCCTTGGAGAGTGACTGACGATTGTCAATCCTGCGACCAGAGAGGTCATAGATCTTTTTGCTTGTCGCGGTAGCCGTGACATCGGACGGCATTAGTGTCTCTTCGATGCTGTTCTGCTGCTGGGGTGCTGCAAGGGGGAATAGCATCCATTGGCGATGGATGGGCGTGGTGTTGCTGTCCTGATACTGCCAGATGTTGACCGTCGTTCCGGCTGCTGTCGACTCATTGGTCAGGTCGAACCCGTGGCTGTGGCCCTTGCTGGCCAGAATCTTATAGTAAGGATAGTCCACGGTGTCAATATAAAAGTCCTGTTCGCTGGCCTCACTCTTCTGTGCCGTGAGCGAAGAGCTGCTACTGCTACGATGAGCCGTGAGCCTCAGCCCAAGGGCGTTCTTGAAGCCGTAAGTGCCGTTGCCAAGGTCGGAGAGCGTCCAGCGCTGGGCATCCCCGTAATCGATATCCTGAATGGTGACCTTACTGGCAGTGACCGTAACGGCACGTGTGGTCTCATGACGAGGAATGATCAGGTACTCGCAGCCGTCGCGCAGCAGATCCGTGGCTGTCACCTCCGTACTATGCGCAGGAATGATAAAGGTCATAATAGACTGGGCTGGCATCACCACCTTGAGGTCGCTGCCATTGAGGGTGATCCCATTCTTGGTGCTGACCAGGTTCTCATTAGCAGAGGTGCGATAGGCCTTGATACTGCTGAGGGCAGGCAGATCAGTAA
>Ga0256405_10010704_pt1 | contig 11988 bp, 9 predicted proteins | sample RumenRJG_02DNA_FD_189096 | JGI IMG/M metagenome (GOLD analysis project Ga0256405, IMG submission 189096) | Bovine rumen microbial communities from Lethbridge, Alberta, Canada - RJG_02 | ecosystem: Host-associated > Mammals > Digestive system > Stomach > Rumen | place: Canada: Alberta | collected...
CGCAGGAGATGCTGTTGGGGCGCGATTACTTGTTGCAAACAAGCAATATGGATGCGTTCCTGTATGCAATCAGTAAGACGCGAGGAAAAGCATTCTCCGGTATTCCTGAGTTAGATTTGCAGATTGGTGAATACGACGAGAACATACCGGCTGTGTTGGATATGAACAGCACGGCTGTGACGAATACGCAAGTGCTGGTGGCTGGTGCTACAGGTTCGGGAAAGACGAACTTGCTGGCTGTGCTGATCAATCAAATGCGTACATTGTCTATCGAGAGTCCGTATCCGGTGAACTTCCTGCTGTTTGACTATAAGGGCGAATTCTCAGATCCGGTTCATGACGATTGGCTGAGGCTGTTTGAGACCGATCGTTCGGCAATCTTTAATCCGGTAGAGAAACCACTACCGTTCACGCCGTTTAAGGATTTTACCGGCAAAACATTAGGCGATATCAATCTGTATTCGACCGAGATGGCGAATGCTTTGTGTGCGCTGGATAGAACGGCGATTAGTGCTAACATGAGTAACCGGTTGAGCGAAGCAATTGTTGCGGCGTATAAGAAGACTTTACAGGCTCCGATCACTTTTGAATTGATGCTACGTGAGTACCAGAATCTGCAAGAGAAAGCGGATAAGGATGATAGTATCACGTCTGTTCTGAAACAACTGATTCGCAGTAACTTGTTTGATGTGGAAGACCGCATTGATCTGGTAAAGGAATGTGCTATCATTAAGATGGATTCGTTCCCGAAAGATGGTCCGGTGGCTAAGGCAATTGTGTACTTTGTGATATCGAAGCTAAACAATATCTATGAGCAGTTGTCGCCGCAAGATAACGATGGTAAGCGTGTGCAATTACGGCATTTCACGATCATCGACGAGGCGCATTATATGCTCGATTTTGATAACCGACCGCTGCGCAATCTGATTGCTGTGGGACGTAACAAAGGTCTGAGTATTATTCTGGCTACACAGAATATGGATAGTTTCTTGAGCAAGCATTTTGACTTCTATGCGAACGCTCAATACCCGCTGCTGATGAAGCAACAGACCATCAATGACAAAGTCATCAAGAGCGTCTATGGTGTGTCAGGAAGCGAGTTCCAGGAACTGAAGAGCGAGATTGCGCTATTACAGAAAGGCGAGGTTATTATCAAAGATAATATGGCCATCGCTATCGGCATGGGCAAGAAATGGAAGAAGATACACATCAGTCATTTGATATAGTGGAAGCGCGTCCTTCGGGGCGCGCTTTTGGTGTCGGATGGTATCCGACGAGAATGGACGCTGTAGGAGCCGGATAGTATCTCGGCAAACGGACGAAACCTGACCGGAATACGATTCCGGGCTAACAGACGAAAAGAAAACGGGCGCAGAAATGCGCCCGAGTGAGACGACCGGATGACATCCGGAACAATGGACGATGTGACCCGATTGGCAATCGGGGAAATACGAAGAAACTTTTTATGGTCGCAATTTGCGATCTTAAAAACAAATCCGAATTGGATATTGTAGTAAGTAAGAATTCCTTACATACTCGAGCAGATGTTCCAAAATGGAACAGGTGTTGGATATCGCAAATTGCGACTTCCAATTTTACAGGACTCGGTATAGCGGTATAACGGAATAGCGGTATAGCGACGGGGGAGAGCGGGCAATTAAATTGCCCTGGAATAGAAGAAAGCAAAACGGCCGCAATAATGCGACCGAATGAGACGATCCGCATACAATTGCGGAAAAAGGACGAAGAGAGAAAAAAGGAGTCCACGAGGGACTCCCTGATTCGATTATAGGTCTTTTATCTGCTCTTCTATCTCATTGAGGGCGGATTCGTCAAAGTCGTACATCCTAACCATTTCACGCTTCTCGAAACGGAACATGTCGTGCAAGAACGGTTTGTTGGTCGATAGATCGAAGGCTTGACGGTAGTAGTCCAGCGCTTTCTCTTTGTCGCCCTTATGCAAAGCCAGATGACCGGCATGGAGATAGTCCAAGGGGTTCTCGGTATGCTGCTCTTCGAGTTGACGTTTGAGCCAGCGTTCAGCCTGATCCATATCTGCCCACAAGAACTCACCGCGACCGATATACAAAGTCATATAGAACAGCATACCTTCGCGGCTATCAGGTAATGCCTTATCGTCGGAATCCGCCTTGTCTTCATCATACGGAATGAAAGCATCCGCTACCCATGAACCATGGAGATGATTGAGCACGGTATGCATCTGCGCATATCCTTCTTCGTCACGCGGGATCTCTTGAAGCAATTCCTCTTTGGTCATGCCGGTTTCTTCCATAATCTTGAAGAACTCTTCCGGCAGGTTATCGGGGTCTAACTCTTCATGTTCGGGTTCTCCGATGCCGAAATAGCGGTCGTGAACGGCATGGCAATGCCATACGAAATCTTCCCACATCTGATCACCGTGTTTCTCTACTGCTTTCTTAAAAGCCTCTTGGAGTTCCGGATAACATCTGACACGGCTGTCGTTACAGATCATAGCCTCCATGACCAAGTCGGCACTATGACGAGCTACGGACTCTACCGGCGATTCCATACAATCCATGAGTGCCAGCACCGATTCAGCCCAGAAACACTCCTTTAAAGCGTGGTTCATACCCATAAGAGCCATGTGCGCTTTTGGGGCATCTTCCTCGCTGAGAGCGGCTTTCTTGAGCCAATCCAAGGCTTCATCATCAGGTGTCAGGAAGTCAGAGAAATAGCCGTAGATCTCATCGATGTTATCACGATCGAAAGTTTTGTAAGCGGCAGATGAGCCTTCTTGAACGCGGCAAACGACATGCAAGGTATCCAGCAGGAGATAGAGCGAATGGGTGACTTTGTCGACAGCCTCTTTCGCCTTTTCGCTATCACCTGATTGCAACAGGTCGCATGCCTCTTTGCATTCCTGACGGAGTTGCTCCAAAGCGGCATTGGTGTCTTGGTTTTTGTAGGTTTCTTTTGCCCACGGTTCGACTATCTCCAGTGCCTCAATTAGTTTGCGCTCTTTGAGCAATTTTTCTACTTGCTCAACTTGTTGCTTGAGCTCTGCAGACTCGTTCTTCAGTCCTTTGGTTTGTTCTTTTGTTTCCATATTGTAGTGTTTTGTTTTTAGCGGTTGGGGTGGTGCTTTGCACACAAAAAGTGCGCAAAGTTACAAAAAATTTTTGATACTCGCAAGAAAAATTTTCATTTTGCAAGGAGAAAGGGGGTGAAAGTGCCTCTTGGACGCAAAATAATCGGGATACAATCCCGAATCAACGGACGAAACCGGCATCCAATGCCGGGCTAATGGACGGAGGACGCCGGATTTTTTGTCTATGGTCGGAGCGACGCTCCCCGCTGCTTCTTCCGTTCGAAGTGCCAAGCTGAGGCACTTCTCCATGGGACAATGGACGATGTGACCCGATTGGCAATCGGGGAAATGGGAAGAAACTATTCCAAGAAGGAACAATGGTACTCTATCGTTGCACGTTGGGTGGTGAGTTGGGGTTCCAATGTTGTGCTTGTTGGGGTGTGATGCCGTATAGGGTGCAATAACGTTTGAGTTGGGTTTGCGTATAGTGAGAGCCAAGGAGTTTCCAAACGCAAGCGGCTTTGTGCTTGAGTTCGGTTTTGGCATCAATCGTGAATTCTGCGTGCATGGCAGAAGTGAACTCATCTTTCATAGGATAGAATCATATAATTGTACATTCCAAGAAATACAATTGAGTCCACCACCGTGCATTAAGACGCCGGTGATATCCACCAATTCAATATGTTTTCGCGGGATGCCGAATGCAGCACCGATTTGTGTGCAAGCTTGTTCGTCCTCAAGTGCGTTGAGTTTAGGAAGAAATAGTTTACCATTAGTGAGAAGGAAATTGATATATGCCCAATTCCATTTGTGTGGCCTGGGAGTGTCATAGTGCAGTTCAACGACCTCAAAATGCGGCTGGAGCGCGTCAAGCAATTTCTTGCGGAGTGTTCTGTCGAAGTCACAATAATTGGTTAGCAAAACTTTGCCGTGACCTATATAGCGTACCATACCATCTGCGTGACCATAAGGTTCAAGTCGATCCCATGGGATGATAACCGTTTCGGCTTGAAAAGCACGGTCCAGACGAGAAATGAGTTGTGTAGGCAAAAGAGAGGGATTTTCTTGGAAGATTTTCTCTGTTAAGATCACTTTATTGCCGCACATGATTACATTTCCGCCGTCAAGAATTAGATTGGAATTGACATAGGGAATGCGTGCTGGCGCAATGACATGTTTCCAGTTGGTGATATACTGCGATTGCCCACGCAGATAGTCCGGTTCATAGCGATATGCGACGAAATGATCTGGCGAACATTGCACAGGCATATAGTCCCTCATCCAGATGTCTTTTGTGTTCGAAAGAAGGGCATAGTCCACTTGTTGCCGAGCGAGAGCAGCGGACAATTCCGACCAACATTTATATGCGGTCAAGTATTGAGAAAAACAAACAAGGTTATTCATAAGATTCTTGTTTTATTAGAGAGTACAATGATCAAGATAATACACGAGCGGGAACATACGCGAACTTAATTCGCGAGCGTCTTTAGACGTGGCAAAGATATGCAAGGCCTCTATTCGGATAGCATCATAGGGATGAGTGTCGCCACTCATAAAACCACCATCCATAAAGAACTTTGCACGATTATGATTACCTTCTAAAAACTGCTCAATAGAGATTCCGGTTGTGCTGAAATCGAGTCCGCTCCTACTCTTATAGATAAATGACACGTAAGTATCTAAACTGCCACACGCGAGATAACCGAATCTATCTGCCTCCAATTCTGATAAGAGTTGGAATACTTTCAATTTGCGAGCAAGGTCTTTAGGTGCGCCTTCTTTTCCATACTTGTAGTCAAAGTAAAAAAGTACGACCACATCTTTATTGATAACGTGCCCGAGTTCGTGACCAATCAAGAAACTCAATTCGTTTTCAGTTAGCTTGCTGATCGCTCCGGAAGATAGACGGATAATAGATGGAAAGCGGTCATTGCCAGATACAATACTGTTGCCCTGAATGCTGACTCTATTTTGTATCTGGAACCAGACATCGTCTTGCACGTTCAGTTTATCTTTAACTGATTGACAAAACCTATAGAGCGATGGTGCTGTATTAAGCTCTATTGGAAGATTAAAACCACATTCTTCATAGAAATCACGCCGATAAGCGCCAAGTTCAATCTGTTCATCTTGGGCATTGATAGGACGAACAATGTCCCATAACTTTTTCTGCAAATTCTTGCGTTGAATAATAATTGGATTCATATTTTTCCTTTGCTGAGTTAATAACTATTTTCGGCAAAGGTCTATATTTTTTCGCAAGAATCCAAAAAAGTTTCGTTAAAAATTGTTAAAGGTTTAGAAAAAGATATTATAAAGAAAAAAGAGACCTGAGGTCTCTATAATTCAATTTTATAATATCGTTTATGGGATTTTTTATAGGTTCGGCTCTTAAAGTCGAACGATTCATCTTCCATGGTGATTTTATCGCCAACATGAAAGTCATCCCTTAAATAACGATAATTAGCATTCCAATATTTATCTGGAAGGCTTTCGGCTTGATTGATGCCTTTTCGCTTTCCAATGCACTCTGCGGTATGTGAAAGATGCGTGCAAGACTCCACATGGATAGGAGTCTGTTCGTCAGCATTATTCAAGACTTCGTTGACGCACGTGAGCGGTCCACCGATGAGTTTGCCATCGTTGCGTTCCAAGGCGCGGATGAGAATACCTCCAAAGCGTCCGGTCTCGATCGAACTCTCGAAGCAGATATCCATGCCACTCAGATGGAAGAATAAATCGCCTGGATTTTCGGCATTGCGCGGATATACGTGGATGTCTTGATGATCTTTGGTATAGACGTAGAACTCAATCTCTATAGGATGGTACTCATATTTGCCGTTTAAGATGCATATATGGTTCATAATCCCATCGGCAAGCTTTTTAAACTCTTTCTGGATAAATTCCTCAGGGATACTTTGCATTGGCATGTAAATCTCTTCCATAATTCTGAAATTTTGCGCAAAGGTATACAAAAATCCGCATATATGCAAATAAATCTGCATAAAATTGCAGAAAAAGGACGAAGAGATGGATAGACCCGCATACAATTGCGGGAAAAGAACGAAGAAAGGCGGAGAGAGGCGATAGAAGACCCGCGTAGAACTGCGGGAAAAGGACGAAGAGATGGATAGACCCGCATACAATTGCGGGAAAAGAACGAAGAGATGGTATTGGCGGGATTATAGAGAAGCACAGATGTTCTCGGCCATCTGGTTCATGGCGATGCAGTCGGGGCGAGTGACGTGGCGTTTGTCGGGGTCGTACGGCCAGGGAGAGAGGATGAGCAGGCGACCTTCAGCGACTGCATCGAAGAGGAGGTCGGAGGGCTTGAAATACTGACCGAAACCGTTATCGGCGATGTAGATGATGAGGCGGTTCTCTTTTAGAAGGACATGAAGCACCTCTTGTTCATGTTGAGAGATGAAAGGCGAGACCATGACCGAGCCTTGGCGAGCGGCGATGACACAGCCGTTCTTGTAATCGCGGAGGGGTTGATCATAGCCGTGTTGCTCGGCATCTTTGACCCACATGCTGCGGACGTGAACAGGGCTGTAGCGGTCGCATTGGAGTAGGGCGATGTTACCTACGGCGCTGTAGGTGCGACCGGCGATGTCGATGTCGGGTTGGACGCAGAAGAAGCCGGGTTTGAGGCGCTTGGTAGCGAGGCGCACGGGGTTCATCTGGACATAGCGGATCATGGACTGGAGTTGGTTCTTAGCGAGGAGCGGGCGGAGGAAGGGGCGTTCCCATTTCCGGCCTTGTTCCGCAGCGATATGAGGGGCTAATTCGCGCTCTATGCGCTTGACACCTTGTAGGAAACCGCGCATCACCATGGTGATGCCTTTGGTCATGGGGTGGGTGACGTGGATAATGGCGTGGAGATGGTCGGGCATCAGGCAGAACTGCAGGATGTGGATCTCGGGGTAGTAGGTGTAGATATGTACCAACTCATCAATGACCGCGTTGCCGAAGTCGGTGCGGAGGACGGTGGCTTGGGCAGGGTCGTTATCGGGGATGTCGAGGTTGCCGAAGAGCGCTTCGCGGTTCGGGGTGACGAGCGTCATGTGATAGATGCCGATACCGCGCCATGCTCGTCCATATTCCTGCCAATGCCAAGATTCTGCCATCGTTCTGAAATTTTGTGCAAAGGTACGAAAAATAAATGAGATACGCAAATAAATCGCGAGAAAAATGAGGGACCCGCATAAAATTGCGGGAAAAGAACGAAGAGATGGATAGACCCGCATGCAATAGCGGGAAAAGAACGAAGAAATGCGGCGCGCAAAAAAAATATGATAATAACATTAAAGACAGCGTACCTACGTGCATACGAGAAAAGGCACCTCAGGTATCCCCCTTAAAAGCTAAAAGAGGATCCCCACATTGTCAAATGACAATGTAAACAGCCAAAATCACTTACACGCCGCAGGGGCTTGCGGAGCGGGCAGGCCCTCGGCGTTTGTAATTGATTTACAAAGACGAGGGACGCTCCGCAAGCCAGTGTTGGCATATCGTGGAGAGATGCCGCGGATAATCTAATCTGCCTAATGATTATCCGATGGGAGAGGAGACAAGGAAAGCAAGAAAGAGAGAGGGAGAGAGAAGAAGAAGAGACCCCCAAAGACAAACAAGCCGTGAGTGAAACGAACACCGATTGAGAAGAAGAGACCCCCAAAGAGACCCCCAAATGGGTTAGAAAAATTTCGAGGGCACCGACACAGCGGAGCTGTCCCACCTCGAAATAGTGCGGGGTAAATTCCGAAAAATCAAAAAACGGTTGGCACCTAAGTTTATTAGGCAAAATTGCCCGATCCAAGCGAGCTTAATCGGTCAAAATGCCAAATAAACCATGCAAAATGCATTTTTTTTGATTTTTCTTTAGAAAATATTTGGTCATGTCAAAAAAAAGTAGTAATTTTGCACGCTTTTTCGCCGCGGAATGGACTTATGCGCTCACGCGTATATAGAAAAAAGGGAAATTTCGAGGCGATCAGCAAAGGAACATTTATTAACAAAAATCAATTAAACAAAACAACAAAATGCCTACAATTCAACAATTAGTTAGAAAAGGAAGAGCAGAACTGGTGGACAAGAGTAAGAGCCCGGCTCTTGACAGCTGTCCGCAGCGTCGTGGCGTTTGTGTACGTGTTTACACAACGACCCCGAAGAAACCTAACTCCGCGATGCGTAAGGTTGCCCGTGTGCGCCTGACGAACGCCAAGGAGGTGAACGCTTACATCCCGGGAGAGGGACACAACTTGCAAGAGCACAGCATCGTAATGGTACGTGGCGGTCGTGTGAAAGACCTGCCGGGTGTACGTTATCACATCGTTCGTGGTTCACTTGATACCGCGGGTGTGGCTAACCGTTTGCAGCGCCGTTCGAAGTATGGTGCCAAGAGACCTAAAGCAAAGAAGTAATTTGGTAGTTGGTATTATTAGGTAACCAAAAAAAGAAAAGAAAAATATAATTATTGATTTTATTAAAATTGAGTCTTTATTTCCAAATTGCTCTTACAAGTAAATTTGACGATCAATTTCAAAATAAACCCTCCCGATTTTTAAACAAAATCAAAAATCAATAATTATTCAAAAAATGCCAAAAAATACCAAAAATCAGTTCTGTTAAGAATTTTATTAACTAAATGTTCCATATTTGGGACGAAAACATGGGTTGAGGGTTGAGTAAGCGGCGGAGCCGAATGAAGAATTAAGAATTAAAAATTAAAAATTACGAATTCGCTTCGTTACTGAAGAAGATCACAGCCAAACAAAAATTATTTAAGACAATGAGAAAAGCAAAACCGCAAAAACGAGTTATTCTGCCGGATCCGGTGTACGGTGAGGTAATGGTGGCAAAATTTGTGAACCACCTGATGCTCGATGGTAAGAAAAACACCGCATATGGTGTGTTCTACAGCGCACTCGGCGTAGTAGAGAACAAAATGAAGGGTGAGGAGAAAGCCGCTCTGGATATCTGGAAACAGGCACTGGATAACATCACCCCGTTGGTAGAGGTTAAATCGAAGCGTATCGGTGGTGCTACATTCCAGGTACCGACCGAGATCCGTGCTGACCGCAAGGAGAGTATCGCAATGAAGAACATGATCGCATTCGCACGCAAGCGTGGTGGCCACTCGATGGCTGAGAAGCTGGCTGCAGAGATCATGGATGCATACAACAACCAAGGTGGTGCGTTTAAGCGTAAAGAGGATATGCACAGAATGGCAGAAGCGAACAGAGCTTTCGCTCATTTCCGCTTCTGATTTCAAATTTCAAATTTAAGATTTAAGATTTGAGATTTTACAAAAAAGATTGGAAAAGCAATTATGGCAAAACATGATTTGAAATTAAACCGTAACATCGGTATTATGGCGCACATCGATGCGGGTAAGACGACTACGTCGGAGCGTATCCTGTTCTATACGGGTCTGACCCACAAGATCGGTGAGGTGCACGATGGTGCGGCTACGATGGACTGGATGGTTCAGGAGCAGGAGCGTGGTATCACTATCACGTCCGCTGCCACGACGACCTACTGGAACTACGCAGGTAACAAATATAAGATCAACCTGATCGACACTCCGGGGCACGTGGACTTTACCGTAGAGGTAGAGCGTTCGCTCCGTATCTTGGATGGTGCCGTAATGGCGCTGTGCTCGGTAGGTGGTGTTCAGCCGCAGAGTGAGACCGTTTGGCGTCAGGCAGATAAATATAACGTGCCGCGTCTGTGCTACGTGAACAAGATGGACCGTAGCGGTGCCAACTTCTTCGACGTAGTTCGTCAGATCAAAGAGGTGCTCGGTGCAACTCCGTGTCCTATCCAGATTCCTATCGGTGCAGAGGAGACCTTCAAGGGTGTCGTTGACCTCGTGAAGATGAAAGCGATTCTGTGGCACGATGAGACGATGGGCGCTGAGTACGTAGAGGAAGAGATTCCTGCGAACCTCCAGGCTGAGGCTGAGGAGTGGCGCGACAAGATGCTGGAGACGGTATCGGAGTTCGACGACACGCTGATGGAGAAATACTTCGACGATCCTTCGACGATCACCGAGGATGAGATCCGCGTTGCTATCCGTAAGGGTACGCTGGCGATGAAGATCTTCCCGGTAATCTGCGGTTCTTCGTTCAAGAACAAAGGTGTGCAGACGATGCTGGATGCAGTGTGTGCCTACCTGCCGAGTCCGCTCGACACTCCGGTGATCTACGGTACCAACCCGAACACGGAGAAGGAAGAAGAGCGTCACCCGAACGATGAGGAGCCGCTCTGCGCACTGGCCTTCAAGATCGCTACCGACCCGTATGTAGGTCGTCTGTGCTACTTCCGCGTGTACTCGGGTCACCTGGATGCAGGTTCATACGTTTACAACCCGCGTTCGGGTAAGAAAGAGCGTATCAGCCGTATCTTCCAGATGCACTCGAACCACCAGAACCCGGTTGAGACAATCCTCGCGGGCGATATAGGTGCGGGCGTAGGATTTAAGGATGTACGCACGGGCGATACGTTATGCGACGAGAACAAGCCTATCGTACTCGAGTCAATCGAGTTCCCGGCACCGGTGATCGGTATCTCCGTAGAGCCGAAGAGCCAGGCTGACCTCGACAAGTTGGGTGTCGGTTTGGCTAAATTGGCCGAAGAGGACCCGACGTTCACCGTTAAGACCGACGAGCAAACGGGCCAGACCGTTATCTCCGGTATGGGTGAGTTGCACTTGGAGATCATCATCGACCGTCTGCGTCGTGAGTTCAAGGTGGAGTGTAACCAAGGTCGTCCGCAAGTGGCTTACCGTGAGGCAATCAGCGCTCCGGTTGAGTTGCGTGAGGTTTATAAGAAACAGTCCGGTGGTCGTGGTAAGTTCGCTGACATCATCGTTCGCGTTGAGCCGGCAGACGCTGACTTCCCGGGTGGTCTTCAGTTCGAAGACGTTGTCAAGGGTGGTAACGTGCCTAAGGAGTACATCCCGTCTGTTCAGAAAGGTTTCGAGACCGCAATGAAGAACGGTGTGCTGGCCGGTTATCCGCTGGATAGCTTGAAGGTAACGCTGCTCGACGGTAGCTTCCACCCGGTTGACTCTGACCAGTTGAGCTTCGAGATCGCTGCACAGATGGCGTTCAAAGAGGCATGTGCGAAGGCTAAACCGGTGCTCATGGAGCCGATCATGAAGATCGAGGTGGTAACACCGGAAGAGAGCATGGGTGACGTCATCGGTGACCTGAACAAACGTCGTGGTCAGGTAGAGGGTATGGACACCAGCCGCACCGGCGCACGTATCGTAAAGGCGAAGGTACCATTGGCAGAGATGTTCGGTTATGTAACCGCTCTGCGTACCATCACCTCCGGTCGTGCAACGAGCTCCATGGAGTTCAGCCACTATGAGGCTGTTTCTTCCTCGATCGCCAAGACCGTCCTCACTGAAGTGGGAGGTCGTGTCGATCTCGTATGAGAAGTGAAAAGTGAAAAGTGAAAAGTGAAAAGTTAGGCACGCGCAAGCAAGCGTGCGAGCGCGTACCTAATAAAAATAACACGTACATACACACGTACACACGTACGTGGTCCTAAGTACGGCGAAAAATATCAATTAACCCTGCGGGGCGTGGGTCATCTAAGCAAATGACTCTTTAGGTTATCTGCGCTTCGCGAAATTAAAAATTTAAAATTAAAAATTAATAAGATTATGAGTCAAAAAATTCGTATCAAACTGAAGTCTTTCGACCACAACTTGGTTGACAAGTCTGCAGAGAAGATCGTAAAGACCGTAAAAGCTACGGGTGCTGTAGTAAGTGGTCCGATTCCACTGCCGACGCACAAGCGTATCTTCACGGTTAACCGCTCGACCTTCGTTAACAAAAAGAGCCGTGAGCAATTTGAGTTGGCGAGCTACAAGCGTCTGATCGACATCTACAACAGCAACAACA
>Ga0256405_10010705_pt1 | contig 11986 bp, 11 predicted proteins | sample RumenRJG_02DNA_FD_189096 | JGI IMG/M metagenome (GOLD analysis project Ga0256405, IMG submission 189096) | Bovine rumen microbial communities from Lethbridge, Alberta, Canada - RJG_02 | ecosystem: Host-associated > Mammals > Digestive system > Stomach > Rumen | place: Canada: Alberta...
ACCTGAAAACACCGAGGGGTTTGGGGGCGAGAAGCCCCCATGAGAGGGGCACGTATTAGCATCAAATGCTAAAGAACGTTAACCATATTCATTTTTCTTATTACAGTTCATATTATAATTCACTGTTTACAATTCATAATTCATAATTCATTAGCACGAAGTGCGCTTCGGACTGCGTTTCGTACGGTGATACGAGCGGTATTCGTCCAACTCGATCTCTACGTCAGGCTCTTCAAGGACGACGGACTGGGGCAGATGCCAGCGCATATACCTGATGTTCAGTCCACGCTCCATCCACATCTTTTCATAATAGGTCTGTACAGACAACGTTGCCGGCTCCACATTCTGCTCCGACCGCTCGTCATGATACAGGTCCTCCGTACAGAAGTCTACGGGCAGCTGGTTCTTCTCCACCATATATTTCGTGTACGTGAAGAGGAAGTTCGAGTCCGTCTTCAGGTGGATCATGCCGCCATCGACGAGGAAGCGGCGGTAACGCTGCATAAAGTATGTCGATGTCAGCCGCTTTCGCGGGTTCTTCATCTGTGGGTCGCTGAACGTCAGCCAGATCTCCTGCACCTCGTCCTGGGTGAAGAAACGGTCGATAATCTCGATGTTCGTGCGCAGGAACGCCACATTCTTCAAGCCCTCGTTCAGGGCCTGTGTGGCTCCCGTCCACATCCGTGCGCCCTTGATGTCGACGCCGATGAAGTTCTTGTCGGGATAGTTGCGCGCCAGTTCCACCGCATACTCACCCTTGCCGCAGCCAAGCTCCAGCACTATCGGGTTCTGGTTGTGGAAATAGTCTTCGCGCCACCGGCCCTGCATCGTGAACGGATGTGCCTCGTATGTAGAGAACGGATACTGGAAGACGTTCGTGTAAGTCTCCATATCCGCAAACTTCGCTAATTTCCCTTTTCCCATGTCCTCTTTCTATTTTTACTCATCGTTCTTCCTTTACTCATTTTCGGTGCAAAGTTACTAACTTTTTTTTGAAAAACGCGTGAACTTTTTGCTTTTTCTTTGGTTGTTTCACTTTTATTTCCTATCTTTGCACCCATGACAGACAATAGCAGATACGTGCGTTTTGACTGGGCTATCAAACGCATACTTCGAGATAAGGCCAACAAGGAGGTTCTTGAGGGACTGATTACCGTGCTCCTTGGTCAGCCAGTGACCATTATCGAGATGTTGGAGAGCGAAAGCAATAAAGACCGTTTTGATGACAAGACGAACCGTGTCGATGTGAAGGCCAAGACCGCTGCCGGCGAGTACATCATTGTTGAGGTACAGCTGACTAAGGAACGCGACTTCTTCCAACGTATCCTCTTCGGTACTGCCACGACCATCACCGACCAGATCAACATAGGTCAGGACTATAGCGTCATCAAGAAGATTTACTCCATCAACATCCTATACTTCGAGTTTGGCTGCGGCGAAGACTATGCCTATCACGGTGTCACCACGTTCCGGGGTATGACGAAGAAGGACTCCGTGTTGCAACTCAAGACGCCGAGTGAGGAAAAATATATCAGTGAGAGCGCCAAGCGCATGACGATGCCCGAAGAGGTGTTTCCAGAATATTTCCTGCTCTTGGTCAGCCATTTCAATGAAGTGGCCACGACGCCCATTGAAGAATGGATGGAGTACCTGAAGGATGCCGTCATCCGTGAGGACACCACGACGCCCGGCTTACAGGCTGCCCGCGAGAAACTTGCCATCATGGGTATGACGGAGAAGGAGTTCCGTGAATATCGCGACTATATGGTCAGCGTGCATGCCGCCAAGGACAGCTGGGACACGATACGCGACGAAGGTTGGGCTGAAGGACGGGCCAAAGGACTTGCCGAGGGACGTGCTGAGGGACGTGCTGAGGGCGAGCGTCACAAAGCTTTGGAATTAGCTCGCCGGATGAAGACCAAGGGCTACCCTATGGAGGATATCATAGAAATCACCGGTCTTACAGCTGAGACCATCAGCAGTTTATAGACGAATCGTGCTATTTGCGTATAAGTGTTGAGCCTAATGTGCCGAACTGGACGGCATAGACGCCGTGCTGCAGGCCGTTAAGGGCGATGCAGCGCTGCTGTAGTGTGGTTTCAGCAATACCGTGCCCGAAAGGCTGCGTTACCGTTAATGTCGGCCAGCATCTCGCGCAGACTTCCGGAAAGTTTAAACGGCTGAGCGGTCGCGGCTGCGACACTCAGCAGGAGGCATAAAGTTAAGAGCCAACGGAAGTCTTCATCATAATTCGGGATTTGTATGCTCCGCCTGTTAGAAGCTTGCGGGGCTTAATATGCTTGCGACTCAACAACAACAAGCTTGTAGACTCCCAATAGCTCGTAACAGGCGGAACTGGAATAGAAAAAATGTTTACTCGATGACGACGGTGGTCCAGCCGTGCTTATCCTCGATTTCACCGTACTGGATGCCGCGAAGCGTATCGAACAGTTTCTTCGACATAGGGCCGGGCTTGTCGCCGAACGAGTAGCGCTTGCCGGTGTCGAGGTCGTCGATATACGAGATGGGACTGATGACGGCTGCTGTGCCACATGCACCAGCCTCCTCGAAGGTCTCCAGCTCCTCCTCAGGGATGGGGCGGCGCTCCACCTTCATGCCTAAGTCTTCAGCCACCTGCATCAGACTCTTGTTGGTGATAGAGGGGAGGATAGAGGTAGACTTCGGCGTGATATAGGTGTTGTCCTTGATGCCGAAGAAGTTGGCAGCACCGCACTCGTCCATGTATTTTTTCTCCTTGGCGTCGAGATAGAACTCGCAGGCGTAGCCCTTCTCGTGAGCCAGATTGTTGGCGAAGAGCGAGGCGGCATAGTTGCCACCCACCTTATATTTACCAGTGCCGAGCGGAGCCGAGCGGTCGTAGTCGCGGATGATGACATAGGGGTTGGCAGCGAAGCCACCCTTGAAGTACGGCCCTACGGGTGTGACAAAGATTAGGAAGCAGTACTCCTTCGAGGGGTGTACGCCCACCTGTGCGCTGGTGCCGATAAGTAGCGGACGGATGTAGAGCGTGGCGCCGCTTTCGTAGGTGGGTATATACTCCTGGTTCAGGCGCACCACCTTCTTCACCATCTCCGTGAACAGCTCTGTCGAGACCTCGGGCATCATGATGCCGCGGCAGGTTGACTGCAGGCGGGCAGCGTTCTCGTCAACACGGAAGATGCGCACCTTGCCGTCCTTACAGCGGTATGCCTTCAGGCCCTCGAAAGCCTCCTGTCCGTAGTGCAGACAGGTTGCGGCCATGTGCAGGTTCAGATACTCGTCGGACGAGACCTCAATCTCGCCCCACTTGCCGTCGCGGTAGTAGCAACGGACGTTGTAATCGGTCTTCATGTAGCCAAACGAAAGGTTGGCCCAGTCTAAATTCTTCATTGCTTTTTGTGCTTAAAATAAACCTTTTCGACGTGCAAAAGTACTCATTTTATTTCAAATAAGCACCAATTCTATGTTTTTTTTATGATTTGTTGTCTTCGGCGAGTATCTTCTTGATTTCCTCGTCGGTCTTGGTCAGCTTGTCCTTGCAGAGCTTGATCAGCTGTTGGGCACGCTTGAGCTGTTCTGACATCTGGTCGATGTCGAGTTCGTCGTTCTCCATACGGCAGACGATGGTTTGCAACTCCTGATATGCCTGTTCGTATTTCAGTTCTTCATTCATGTGATGATTGATTTGATGGTTCCTTTTTCAAGTCGGGTTTCTATCTCGTCGCCGGGATGCAGCGTCTTAGGGTCGCGGACGGCACGGCCATCCTTGAGTGTGATGCTGTAGCCGCGCCGCAGCAGCAGGGTGGGGTCGAGGGCTTTCAGCCGCTCTGTCATAATCTCCAGTCTGTGCCGCTCGGCGGTTAGCCTGCGGTCGGCCATCAAGGGTATGCGCTGTTCGAGGGTGTCTATTCTGTTACGGTTGCCCGTGATGGTCTGCTGTGACAGGGTGAGCATACGGCTGAATAGCTGGTCGAGGCGTGCTTCCTGTCGGGTCTTGACAACCGCAAAGAGGCGTGGAAGTGCCTCTTGGAGGGTAGATAGCTGTAGCTGCAGGTTCGTGAGCCTTTGCAGTGCATGACGCGCCATGCGGTTCTGCACGTCGTTGAGGCTGTCGAGCACCGCTTGGGCATGGTCGATGAGGAAGGCCGCAGCGGCGGTCGGCGTTTTCACGCGCCGGTGGCTCACCACGTCGAGGATGCACTCGTCGCGGTCGTGGCCGATACCTGTAATAATAGGTATGGGGAAGTTGGCCACATTTTCGGCCAGTGCCAGCGTGTCGAAGCCCGACATGTCGCTGGTGGCTCCGCCGCCCCGGATGATGACAACGCAGTCGAAGGGGAGACCCGTCGGAGATGCGACGGGCACGGCGGCGGAAGGAACGGGCACGGCGGCGGAAGGAACGGGCACGGCGGTGGAAGCGACGGGCACGGCGGCGGAAGGGACGGGCACGGCGGCGGAAGCGACGGGCACGGCGGCGGAAGCGACGGTGGCTTCATAGATACGGTTGAGGGCAGCGATGACGCTCTGCTCTACGCCTTCGCCCTGCATAACAGCCGGAAAAAGCTGGCTGCGGAAGGCAAAGGGCGAGTCGGCCAGTTGACCGGCAAAGTCGCCATAGCCGGCTGCCGTCTCACTGCTGATGACAGCGATGTGGAGACAGAAGCGTGGCAGTTGCAGTTCGCGCTGAAGGTCGAAAACACCCTCTTCCTTCAGCTGGCGTATGATTTCCTGACGGCGGCGGGCCTGGTCGCCGAGGGTGTAGTTAGGGTCTATGTCGGTGACTATCCACGAGAAGCCGTAAGCCTCGTGGAATTGCGGGTAGACTTTCAGCAGCACCTTCATGCCGGCACGCAACCGCTGGCCGGTCGTGCGTTCGAAGTATGGCCGCACCAGCGACCACTTCGACGCCCAGCACTTGGCAGAAGCCTTTGCCACTGGCGTCGCGTTGCGGTCGTCGCGCTGAATCAGTTCCATATAGCAATGGCCCCGACTCTCACGACACTCCGACAGTTCGGCCTCCACCCAGTATTCACTGGGCATTGCCGTCTCTATCAGTTCGCGGACGAGACCGTTGAGTTCGAGTAGTGTCAGCCGTTGGTCTTTCATTTTAGATTTCCTATCATAAAGGCCCGCCAGAAGTTGGGCATGCCATAGCCATAGATGTTGTTGGGCGACTGGTAGTTGTCGGCTGTGGAGCGTATCAGGTTGATTATCTCCGATGCACTCTTGTTAGGCATCGACTGCCAGAGGCAGGCTACCAACCCGCAAACGACAGGCGTGGAGAACGACGTGCCCATGTCGCGAACGACGGTGCCCCGCCCGGATATGAGGACTGCCGGCGAGCCGATGGCCACGATGTCGGGCTTTACGCGTCCGTCCTGCGAAGGACCAACGGCCGAGAAGGGGGCGTTGGTGCCTTGCGGCGTGACGGCCCCCACCGACAGTATGTTGTCGGCATCGGCCGGCACACAGATTTTCTTCCACGGTCCCATGCCCGTGTTGCCTGCTGAGTTGACGAGGATGATACCTTTGCGAGCCAGCATGGACGCCGTCCGTGAGATGAGGGTTGAACGACCGTCCAACTCTTTGAGCAACAAGCTCTTGTGCGGCTTGTCGTAGTCGTTGTAACCTAAGCTGCTGTTGATGATGTCGACACCGGCAGAGTCGGCCATTTCGGCAGCCATTGCCCAGTAGTCTTCCTCGACAGGCTGTTCAGACTGCTGGTCTTCACAGCGCAGCAGCCAGTAATTGGCTTCCGGGGCGGTGCCTACCAACACTTCGGGGACGTTGGCGGCTATGGCTGAGAATACCCGCGTGCCGTGGTCGGCTCCTTTATATATCTGCTCGTCGTCGGTCGGTTGCCGTAATGGCCAGACGAAGTCCCGGCAACCGGCAATTCTGGTGCTGCTGAAGGCGGCGAGGCGGTTGGCGTTGCGGAAGCCGCCGTCGAGTACGGCAATGGTCATCCCCTTGCCACGCAGTCCGACATGATGCAACCGCTGTCCTTGGAGACTCTCTATCTGTTCCTTGCCGTTGCCGTAGTGCTCGCCATGTATGGAGTCCCAGGAGTTGAATTCGTCGTGGTAAGTCCATTTCGGCTGCTCCTTGTCTATGGAATCGGGCGATATCCACACCAGTTCCGCCTGTCTGACGAAAGGCAGTGCAGCCAGCTGTGCCTTCACCGTCGTGTCACTCGTATGTACGACGACGGTGTTGTTCCATCGACTGGTGCCCACTATGCTGACGCCGTGATGCGCCCTGATAGTCTTCAGATAGCCGGGTGAGACGGGCAGGTCCGTGGAGTCGAGCTTCAAGCCTTGGCGCTTGCGGCGCTCCACCGCTTTTGCTGAGAGCCAGTGGGTGGGAGCCTCCAGCCGGTAGGCCGATTCCTTCTTGTCGGTAAGCGTCAGCCGGTACATATATTGCCGGCCGCCAGGGTATTTTATCTTGGTGGCAGCTGTGGCCGCGAGGGCTGTCAGCAGTGTTAGTAGTAGGGTAAAGATGCGATTCATCGGTGCAAAGGTACGAAATAATATGGAAAATTTGGCGATATGAGAAAAAAAATGTAATTTTGCACGTTGATTATGGATAATATGAAAGCAACACTCGAACTGGGTCAGAAGCCCGTAGGCCGTCTGCTGTGGCAGTACGCCCTGCCGGCTATGGTGGCTATGACAGCTTCGAGTCTGTATAACATCATCGACCGTGCAATGATTGGTCAGGTGGTAGGTCCTGAAGCTATTGCCGGTCTGGGTATCACCTTTCCGCTGATGAATCTCAGCGCCGCCTTTGGCGCCGCCGTGGGAGTGGGCGCTTCGACGTGCATCAGCGTGAAGTTAGGTCAGCGCGACTACCAGACGGCCGAGAACCTGCTGGGCAACACGGTGACGCTGAACCTCATTGTCGGTGTTCTCTTTATGGTGGTCTGTCTGGTGTTCCTCAATCCCATCCTCCGCTTCTTCGGTGCCAGTGACGCTACACTGCCATACGCCCGGCAGTTTATGGAGGTTATTCTTGCGGGCAACGTCATCACCCACATGTACTTTGGCATGAACGCTGTGCTCCGGGCCGCCGGCAAGCCCAGTCACGCCATGTATGCCACGCTCTTCACCGTGGGCATGAACATCCTGCTGGTCGTAGCCTTCGTCTGGTGGTTCCGATGGGGCATCCGTGGTGCGGCCTTGGCTACCGTTACATCGCAGACCTTAGCGCTGTGCTGGCAGATGTGGATATTCTCAGACAAGCGCGAACTGCTGCACCTGAAGCGAGGCATCTATAAGTTGAAGGCCGACCTTGTGCGCAACATTATGACCATCGGTGTGTCGCCGTTTCTGATGCAGACGACGTCGTGCGTCATCGTCATCTTCATGAACAACCAGTTTGTGCGCTACGGCGGCGATATGGCAGTTGGTGCCTACTCGATAGCCAACTCCATGGTGATGGTGTTCTTTATGTTCGTCATGGGAGTCACCCAGGGTATGCAGCCCATCGTGGGCTATAACTACGGTGCAGAGAAATACGACCGTATGATGCGCTGCCTGTGGCTGGCCATCATTGTCGGCACCTCCATCTTGTTGGCAGGCTGGTCGCTGTCCATGCTCTTCCCCCGACAGATAGCCCGTATCTTCACCACCGACCCCACGCTGCTGGAGATGTCGGCACGCGGCATCGTACTCGACATGCTGGTGTTCCCCATTATCGCCTCACAGGCTGTCATCACCAACTTTTTCCAATGCATTGGTAAGGTGAAGATTTCTATTTTCCTCTCGCTCTCGCGTCAGTTGTTTATGCTGCTGCCGTTAGCCTACCTGTTGCCGCTATGGTGGGGGCTTGACGGCGTGTGGTACGCTATGCCGGCGAGCGATTTCGGCTCGTTTGCCATGACGTGGCCGCTGCTGTTTTGGTATCTGAGAAAGTTTAAGTCTTATGCAAGATAAACATATCATCATTAACGTTGGCCGCCAGTTAGGCAGTGGCGGACACGATATCGGCCGGATGCTGGCTCTCGACTTCGGTGCCAAGTACTACGACCGCGAGTTGCTGAATCTGGCAGCTAAGGAGAGTGGCCTTTCGGAGCAGGTCTTTGAACGAAACGACGAGCGGAAGAGTTTTCTGCACACATTCCTCCACCTGCCCAACGCCCTCTCAGGCGAAAGCTACACCCGGCAGAGCTTCACACAGGACTCGGTGTTCCAGTTCCAGAGCGATGCCATCCGCAAGGCAGCCGACGAAGGGTCGTGCGTCTTCGTCGGTCGCTGTGCCGACTACGTCTTGCGCGAATATAATAATGTGGTGAACATCTTCATCACGGCATCAATGGACTTCCGTGTACAACAGGTGATGGCCAAGCAGAATTTCACTTCGCCGTTAGAGGCGCGCCGGTTTATTGAGCAGCGGGAGTCGCGACGTGCCGACTACTACAACTATTACACCGGCAAGAAGTGGGGACACGCTGCGAGCTACGACCTCTGCATCGACTCGTCCATCCTGGGATTGGTGGATACCGAGAAGTATATTGCTCAGTTTATCCGCAAACGTTTCGGACTATGAAGAGAATAGGCATTTTGAGCGACACCCACGCCTATTGGGACGATAAATACCTGCACTATTTCGAACCGTGCGACGAGATATGGCATGCCGGCGACATCGGTAGTGTGGAGGTGGCTGAGCGACTGGCGGCTTTCAGACCCTTCAGGGCTGTCTATGGCAACTGCGACGGCGGTGACCTGCGGCTGATGTACCGCGAACTGAACCGCTTTAAGTGTGAGGATGCCGACGTGCTCATCAAGCATATCGGCGGCTATCCCGGCAACTACGACTACAGCGTGCGCTCGACGCTCTTTGCCAATCCGCCGCAGCTCTTCATTGCCGGCCACTCACATATATTAAAGGTGAAATACGACAAGACGCTCGGTCTGTTGCATATCAATCCCGGAGCTGCAGGCATTCAGGGATGGCATAAGGAGCGCACGCTCGTCCGCCTGACCATCGATGGGAAGGAATTCAAGGATTTGGAAGTGATAACTTTAGGAGATTAACAATATGAAACGTACAATTGTAATTACCGGAGGCGCAGGTTTTATAGGAAGCCATGTCGTGCGCCTGTTCGTGAACAAATACCCAGACTACCACATCATCAACCTCGACAAACTGACGTATGCAGGCAACCTCGCCAACCTGAAGGACATTGAGGACAAACCCAACTACGAGTTTGTGAAGATGGACATCTGCGACTTCGACGCTTTCTACCAGCTGATGCAGGACAAGAAAGTTGACGGCATCATCCATCTGGCCGCTGAGAGCCACGTCGACCGCAGTATCAAGGACCCGTTCACGTTTGCCAAGACCAACGTCATGGGAACGCTCTCGCTGCTGCAGGCCGCGAAACTCTACTGGGAGTCGCTGCCCGAGAAGTACGAGGGTAAGCGCTTCTACCATATCTCTACCGACGAGGTGTACGGCGCTTTGGAACTGACACACCCCGAAGGCATCGAGCCGCCGTTCACCACGGCAGCCTCCAGTGCTGAGCACCATCTGGCCTACGGCGACAAGTTCTTCCTGGAAACCACGAAGTACAATCCCCATTCGCCGTACTCTGCCGCCAAAGCTTCCTCAGACCATTTCGTGCGGGCTTTCCACGACACCTACGGTATGCCCGTCATCGTGACCAACTGCTCTAACAACTACGGTCCCTACCAATTCCCCGAGAAGCTGATACCGCTGTTTATCAATAACATCCGCCACCGCAAGCCGCTCCCCGTCTATGGCAAGGGTGAGAACGTGCGCGACTGGCTCTTCGTCGAAGACCATGCCCGTGCCATCGACCTGATTTTCCATCAGGGTAAGGTTGCCGAGACCTACAACATCGGCGGCTTCAACGAGTGGAAGAACATTGACATCATCCGTGTGCTCATCAACACCGTCGACCGCCTGCTTGGCCGTAAGGAGGGCGAGGACATGGACCTCATCACCTACGTCACCGACCGTGCCGGCCACGACCTGCGCTACGCCATCGACAGCACCAAGCTGCAGCGCGAGCTGGGCTGGGAACCCTCTCTGCAGTTCGAGGAGGGAATAGAAAAGACCGTCCGCTGGTATCTCGACAATCAGGAGTGGCTCGACAACGTCACCTCCGGCGACTACCAGAAATACTATGACAACATGTATAAGAACAGATAAAGCATGCTAACTTCAAGGCTAAATAAAAAGTATATTTGGCAGACATTGGGTCTCATTGCGCTTGGTGTTTTGTCTCTGTGTGGCTTTTCCCGATTCAATAAGGAAACCTTCCTGCCTTTCTTGTTTGTCTGGTTGGGGTTCACTTTGCTTTTTTCTGCTTTTTATTTGGCTTCCATCAAGCGCATCACTGTTGTTGTTGATGGGTTGGAGACACAAAACTTGCTGTTGCCATTCTGGAAACGGTTCTATCGCTTTGCTGAGTTTGACTATGCTCAGAGCGAGTATAGTAAGTCTGGCGAAGTGCTCAGGTTGATTAAGAACGGTGAACGGCAGCTCAGCATTGCTTCCAGCATATACCTAAATTTCGAGGAGATAAAAGGAGCCATAGCTGTTAAGGATAAGTCAGGCTTCTTTGTCAGAGAGAATGCCGAAGTCGTATCGGAATACAACAAGGTACGCTTGTATGGGATTACAGGTTTCGGGTTATTCTTTGTGCTCATTGGTGTTGCTGTTGCTCTTTCAGATGTGATTGATGGTAGACCTGTCCGACTGGGCTCTATTATAATAGGTGGAAGTGTAATATTGCTTTTTGGAAGCTTGTTTTTCATCTATCTCTTTTCCTATAAGGAAATCAAGGTATGGCGTGGACAAGTAGAGGTGAAACGGTGGTTGTGGCCTTTTAAGGTTCGATACTATGACGTGTCCGACTTTGATGGCTCCTATGATGTGCTGGAGAAGTCAAAAGGTCAGTTAGGTTCAAGAGACGAGGAATCTATTTGGCTCGTTAAGAATCATAGACTGGCAGTTTCTGTGACCGAACTGATGTACAGGAATTATGAGGAACTGAAAACTGCGTTTCAGCCTGTTCCAAGCCTGGGAAGATTGGAGTTCATGGGCTTCCAGTCATTGAAATATCATTTAGGTAAAAAAATTAAGTGGAGATGAAAAAGATTCTGTTATTAGGCTCAGGCGAACTGGGCAAGGAGTTCGTTATTGCAGCTATGCGCGCAGGTCAGTACGTCATAGCCTGCGACCGCTACGACAATGCGCCAGCCATGCAGGTGGCCGACGAGCGCGAGGTGTTTAACATGCTCGACGGCGATGCTCTCGAAGCCGTTGTCAACAAGCACAAGCCCGACATCATTGTGCCCGAGATTGAGGCCATCCGCACCGAAAGACTCTTCAAGTTCGAGGAACAGGGCGTTCAGGTGGTGCCGTCGGCCCGTGCCGTCAACTACACCATGAACCGCCGCGCCATCCGCGACCTGGCCGCCAAGGAGTTGGGACTGCGCACGGCGAAGTATTTCTATGCCAAAACCTTCGACGAGTTCAAGGCTGCTGCCGACGAAATCGGTTTCCCCTGCGTGGTGAAGCCCCTCATGTCGTCCAGCGGTCACGGTCAGAGCTATGTCCACAACGTCGACGAGCTCCCGACGGCTTCCCAGGAGGCCATGGAGGGTTCGCGTGGCGACGTGAAGGAAGTCATCATCGAGGAGTTCATCGACTTCGACTCGGAGTTCACGCTGCTTACCGTCACCCAGCAGCACGGCTGGCCCACACTGTTCTGCCCGCCAATCGGCCACGTGCAGAAGTCGGGCGACTACCGTGAGTCGTGGCAGCCCTACAAGATTCCTGACGAGGCACTGAAGCAGGCACAGACGATGGCCGACAAGGTGACACGCGCACTGACGGGTGCCGGCATCTGGGGCGTCGAGTTCTTCCTGACGAAGCAGGGCGAGGTCATCTTCTCTGAACTGTCGCCGCGCCCGCATGATACGGGTATGGTGACGCTGGGACACACCACGAA
>Ga0256405_10010707_pt1 | contig 11985 bp, 9 predicted proteins | sample RumenRJG_02DNA_FD_189096 | JGI IMG/M metagenome (GOLD analysis project Ga0256405, IMG submission 189096) | Bovine rumen microbial communities from Lethbridge, Alberta, Canada - RJG_02 | ecosystem: Host-associated > Mammals > Digestive system > Stomach > Rumen | place: Canada: Alberta | collected...
TCCTCCTATCATTGAAAAAGAAGTTGAAGAGCATAAGGTCAGCCTGCTGCCTGACGATGACGATAACGAAAGCGGTGCACCCGCTGAAGATCACAAGGTAAGCCTTGTAGATAATGTGCCTGAAGATCCTGCTATGGATGAGATACTTGAGATCCCATCTATCGAATCGGTAAGCCTTGAAGAGCTTGAAAAGGAACTTGTAAAGGCACCTGAGCCAGTTGAAGATATCCCTGAGATCGGATATGAAAATAATACCGAGGAAGTTATTTCCAAGGAAGTGAAGGAGGTTTATCCGGGCATGAGCGCATTGGAAAAGATGAAGCAGTTTGCACAGGAGCAGATTGCGGCAAATAACAAGAAGATCGAGGAGCTGAAGTCCAAGAAGACTGATGCAGAGAACGATGCTTTCGATTGCAACACCAAGGTCGAAATGATGAAGAAGGAGATCGAGGAAATGCAGGCTAAACTGCTTGTTCTTATCGACGAGAAGGACAAGGCAGGCAAGGTAGTCAGCGATATCAATGAGGAGATCGAGGCTATCAACAAGGAGAATGCTGATTACGGTACATATCTGTAATATACCGGTTACTTATTGCAAACTGAATTGTATTTCAGCGTCAGCATTCCGAATTATGCGAGCGCAGGAAATACTATAGTTATTGTACTAACAAAGCTCCGTCCCAATAAGACGGAGCTTTTTGCTGAGGTGATGTTATGCTTGCGACGAAAGGGGTCTACAAATATCTGGCTGATATCGTTTTTCCAAACACCTGTGCTTTATGCGGAAAGGGGATAAAGTGGAACGGTCTTTTGTGTGAAAAATGCGCAGGGGATATGCCAGAAACTTTTGAAGGTCTTATACATATCGAAAACACTGACGGTGCAGTAGGTGTCTTTTATTACGAAGGCGATATAATCGGGTTGATATACAAACTTAAACACGGTGATTCTGTGTTCAATTTTGCTGAGCTAAGCGCGGATATGATAGCTGATAAGCTTCGTAAGCGAGGTATCTCCGAGAGTATCGATATTGTTACCGCTGTGCCGATGCATTTTTCAAAGAAGATGGTCAGGGGCAGGGATCAGGCTGAGCTTTTAGCACGTTTTACCGCTGACAAGCTTGGCAAACCGACTGATTTCCATCTACTTAAAAGAAAAAAAGACAGCACCGAACAGCACAAACTTGAACGTGATGAACGTCAGCTCCATGCGGAGGAGGTTTATACTGCTTTGTCAAAACATCGTGATATATCGGGAAAAACAGTGCTTATTTGTGACGATGTTATCACGACGGGTTCGACTATCAGGGCTTGTGCGGCACAGCTAAAGTTGATGGGAGCAAAGAAAGTGTACGCCTGCAGTGCGGCAGTATCCGCAGTATATAAAAAGAGCGGGGATTGTGATGATATTGTGCCGTAACCGAATGTATACGAAATCATACCTTATTATACGACCGTATATTTTGGTATCTTTTTGATCAACGTTGATACCACATTATTTAATGCCAATACAAAAGCCGCAGTACTTTCGGTATGTTTGTAAGTACTGCGGCTATTATTTTATATAGGTTCAGACACCTGCACCGAAATATACATCATACCAGATGAGGAATGTGAATACGGTCCAGATCTTTCTGGAGTAGTCATACTTCATTGCTCTGTGGTCGTCCAGCAGGGATACCAGTTCTGAAGTATTGAAGAATTTTTCTGCGACAGGAGAAGTGAAGCAGTTCTTTACTATACCGTAGTATTTATCTTCTCTGAGCCATACTCTGGTTGGTACAGGGAAGCCCAGCTTTTTCTTGTTTGCTGTCTGAGGCGGGCAGGCTTTGAGGGCTGCTATCCTCATGGCATACTTGGTATTCTCTTTGGTAACGCGGTATTTTGCAGGTATCTTTTCGGCGAGTTCCATGACTTTTCTGTCAAGGAAAGGAACTCTCAGTTCAAGGGAATGAGCCATGGACATTTTATCGGCTTTCAGCAGTATATCACCTGCCATCCAAAGGTGAAGGTCGAGATACTGCATCTGAGTCACCTGATCCTGGTCGCGGACTTTATCGTAGTAAGGCTTGGTGACAGCCATAGCGTCGGGAGCGTTTGTTTTTATCTTCAGTATCTTTTTGCGCTCTTTTTCAGAGAAGATATAAGCATTTCCGATGAAGCGCTCGTCAAGGTCTTTTGAACCTCTTATCAGATAGTTGACGCCATGCTTGTGTGGCAGTTTTTCGGCGATAGCACCCACGCCTTTTCTGATAGGTCTGGGTATCTTGAAGTAGGAAGCCATATCAGCGGGGTTATGGTAGATATTGTATCCGCCGAAAATCTCATCAGCACCCTCGCCCGAGAGAACAGCCTTTACCTGCTGAGATGCCAGCTGACACACAAAGAACAGCGCGATAGCCGCTGGGTCAGCAAGAGGTTCGTCCATATGATACTGTATCTTTTTGAGATTGTCCCAGTATTCCTCGGGAGTGATGACCTTTGAGAAATTCTCTTTTCCGATGTACTTAGAGAACTCCTTGGCGTAACCTATCTCGTTGTACTTTTCATCCTCGCCGAAGCCGACGGTAAAAGTTTTGTCAACATCAGCAACTGCAGCAACGTAGCTTGAATCAACGCCGCTTGAAAGGAAAGAACCAACCTCAACATCAGCGAATTTATGAGCTTCCACTGAGTTTTTGAAAGTATCGGATATCTTCTCGACCCATGTTTCAAGGTCGGGGGCATTATCTGCATTGAACTTGACTTCCCAGTAACGGCGGATATTCAGCTTGCCGTCTTTGTAGGTAAAGCAGTGTGCAGGCAGAAGTTTCTTTACGTTCTTAAAGAATGTATCTTCGGTGGGAGAATACTGGAATGTCAGATATGTTTCAAGAACATCGGTGTTCAGTTCCTTTTTAAAAGCGGGGTGGTCGAGGAAGCTTTTTATCTCGCTGCCCCACATAAAAGTGCCGTCCATCTGTGCATAATAGAAAGGTTTGATGCCGAAGAAATCTCTCGCACCGAAAAGTTCGCCTGTATTTTTATTGTATATAACGAAAGCGAACATACCACGCAGTCTGTCCAGCAGTTTTTCGCCCCATTCTTCATAACCGTGGATCAGCACCTCGGAGTCAGTCTTAGTGTAGAAGCTGTGACCTGCAGCGATAAGTTCTTCTCTGAGTTCTTTGAAATTATATATCTCACCGTTGAAAGTCAGAACAAGTGACTTATCCTCATTGAAGATAGGCTGACTGCCAACATCACTGAGGTCGATTATAGAAAGTCTGCGAAATCCCATTGCAACGCCGTCATCGACATATTTGCCATCAGAATCGGGACCGCGGTGTTTTATCCTGTCCATCATCTTTCCGAGTACATCGGACGCATTATCAATACTGTTCGTAAATCCTACGATACCACACATAAATACCCTCGTTTCCCAGAATAAATCTGAATGATCATAAAGCGGATGGTATCTCCGCTGCAAATACAATTTATATTATACACCGCCTTGAATGTATTTGCAATAGGTATTTTGTAAAAATAAACAAAGTCAGATGCATAAAATTGTCTAAATAGCAGTCAATATCTGATTTTTAATGCCTTTTTGAATAATTTGCTTTAAACCCTTGCAAAATGAGAGAAGATAGTGTATAATAAATAATATAATAAACCATTAAGGTTTTTAAGGGGGATACGGGCATGAAGGAGAAAAAGAAGAAGTTTTTCAGACCGGATATCGCACTGCTTATAGGATTGCTTGCCATGCTCATATCTTTTGGGGCTTATATGGTAAACACAAGTCTTGAAGAAGTACTTGAAAAGGAATACGGTGCTCCGGTGGTCACTCATGATTACAGCAGCGAAAAGTAAATATTCCTTGATTTGATTTCTGATATGCGCCTTTGCTGTTAGGGTAAAGGTGCTTTTTTATGAATAAAAGGCTGTTCAAATACTGTCAGGCGATTTCACTTGTCAGAATATAAAAATTACAAATTGTAACCTTTTAAGACGAAGTTGTATTCTACATGTAATATGACAATTTTTGTGTAATGAACTTCAAATCAATAAAACGCCGTAAAAGTATGCTATATATGGCAAGCAATGCTGCTTGTCACAGCTGATTGATGTATAAAACAGCAGGTCGGGTCAGGATATTTGTCTTGCTATGATTTTCCAAAATGTAATTGTTTTGCACAAGAAACCAATTAAAGCGTTGTGCAATGTGTACAAATATCACACGTACTTTTTGGCATACACCCGCCTTGACTTTGGAAGGATATTACTATATACTAGAATACGAACGCATTTTGAATACTAGATATGGTGGTTGAATATTGTTCAACACTTTATTACAATAAAGTATGGAGGAAGTACCATGATCGTAAAAATAAAGAAGAGGGACGGCCGTACCGTTACTTTCAATATTGAAAAGATAGCTCAGGCTATCTACAAGGCAGCTCAGTCTGTCGGCGGAAGCGACTATGAGACCGCACTTGAACTTTCGGGAAGAGTAGTCGATATGCTGATGGCAAACAATATCTCGACTCCTACCGTTGAAGAGATACAGGACTGTGTTGAAAAGGTTCTTATCGAAGAGGGTCATGCGGCTACTGCAAAATCCTATATTCTTTATCGTTCCGAGAGAACTAAGGCGCGTGAGATGGATACCCGCCTTATGAAGGTGTATGAAGACCTCACTTTCAAGTCCGCAGAGGATAGTGACCTGAAGCGAGAGAATGCCAATATCGATGGCGATACCGCTATGGGTACCATGCTTAAATATGGTTCTGTAGGTGCAAAAGAATTCTACGAGATGTATGTTCTTGAAGAGGAACACGCCGAAGCTCACGAAAATGGCGATATCCATATCCATGATATGGACTTCTATACTCTCACCACTACCTGTACTCAGATAGATCTTACCAAGCTGTTCACAGGCGGATTCTCCACAGGTCATGGCTATCTGAGGACTCCTAATGATATCACAAGCTATGCGGCACTGGCTTGTATAGCTATACAGTCCAACCAGAACGACCAGCACGGCGGTCAGTCTATCCCTAAGTTTGATTATGATATGGCTGAGGGTGTCAAGAAGACATTCCGCCACCGTTACAGAGATAATATCCGCAGAGGACTATCTCTTCTGGCTGATGTACCCGATAATCCCGATATAGCTCAGAGATGTGCTGATTTTCTGGCTAAGAGGGGACTTACTCCTACGCTTGCAAACGATAACGGCTATATGGAGGAAGAAGCACAGCTGCTGTCCTCATATGCCGATGCAAAGGTCGTTAAAAAGATACAGAATTTCGCTTTCAAGTGTGCTGTAAAGGAGACCGACAGGGCTACCTATCAGGCAATGGAAGCATTGATACACAATCTCAATACCATGAATTCAAGAGCAGGTGCTCAGACACCTTTCAGCTCCATAAACTACGGTACTGATACCTCTATCGAGGGCAGAATGGTCATAAAGAATATCCTGTTGGCGGAGGAGGCAGGTCTCGGAAACGGCGAGACACCTATATTCCCGATACACATATTTAAGGTCAAAGAGGGCGTTAACGTAAACCCCGAAGACCCGAACTATGATCTGTTCAAACTGGCGTGCAGAGTTTCGGCTAAGAGACTTTTCCCGAACTTCTCCTTTATCGATGCGCCTTTCAATCTTCAGTACTACAAAGAGGGCGATCCCAACACCGAGATCGCTTACATGGGCTGTCGTACAAGAGTTATCGGCAACGCTTACGATCCTGAAAGAGAGGTCGTTACAGGCAGAGGTAACCTTAGCTTTACTACCATCAATCTGCCGAGACTTGGCATTAAAGCACATTACAATATTGATCTTTTCTATCAGCTGCTTGATGAGAAACTTCAGCTTTGTATCGATCAGCTGATGCACAGATACAGGATACAGGCAAGCAAGAGAGTTAAGAACTATCCTTTCCTCATGGGACAGGGCGTCTGGATGGATTCGGAAAAGCTCTCCTACAATGACAGTGTTGGTGAAGTGCTCAAGCACGGCACACTTTCTGTTGGTTTCATCGGTCTTGCCGAGTGCCTTAAAGTTCTGACAGGCAAACATCACGGCGAATCGGAAGAATCGCGTAAACTTGGTCTTGAGATAATCAAGCATATGCGCGAGCGCATGGATCAGGAAACTGCGGCTACAGGTATGAATTACTCACTGCTGGCTACACCTGCCGAGGGTCTTTCGGGACGTTTTGTAAAGATGGACAAGGAACTTTTCGGTGACATTCCGGGCGTTACGGACAGAGATTACTATACAAATTCCTTTCATGTACCTGTATATTATAAGATCAACGCTTTTGAAAAGCTGGCTATCGAAGCGCCTTATCACGAACTGACCAACGCAGGTCATATCAGTTATGTTGAGCTTGACGGCGATCCGCTGGGCAACCTTAGTGCCTTTGAGAAGATCGTAAGATACATGAAAGAGGTCGGCATAGGCTACGGTTCTATCAACCATCCTGTTGACAGAGACCCGGAGTGCGGATACACAGGTATAATCGGCGACCGCTGTCCGAGATGCGGCAGATCGGAAGCTGAGCACCGCAAGTCCACACATGAGAGGATACCTCGTATCAAGATCGACGCTGTGCCTGCTGAAACATCTGAAAAGAAGACCGCTAAGACCAAGAAGAAATAAGACTACCATCATCTCCTGTCCATCTCAATTGTACAGGAGATGATTTTGCGCATATATCGGAGGTTTATTATGGAGATCAGGATAGCCGGTCTGGCTGAGGAATCTATAGTTGACGGACCGGGTTTCAGGTTCACTGTGTTTACCCAGGGCTGCCCTCATCACTGCAAAGGCTGCCAGAACCCTCAGACCCACGATTTTGAGGGCGGCATGATCGATGACACGGATCGTATTTTTGATATGATAATCAAAGACCCTTTGCTTGACGGCGTAACTTTCAGCGGGGGAGAACCTTTCTGTCAGTGTTCAGCTCTTCTCTCACTGGCTGAAAAGATACGCGGATTCAAAGAACGCAGGCTTAATATCATCAGCTATACAGGTTACACTTTTGAACAGCTTATTGAGCGAGGAAAGACCGAACCTGACTGCAAGGCTCTGCTTGAAAAGCTTGATTATCTTGTTGACGGAAGATTCGAGGAAGAAAAACGTTCTCTCGAACTGAAATTCCGTGGAAGTTCAAATCAGCGTTTTATCGATGTTCAGCGCTCTCTGAAAGAGGGTAAAGCAGTTGAGGTCGATGATTCGTTACTTTGAGTTATTAAGACAAATGTTTATGCCATAGTATTTCTGATATTATTTCAGGGGTACTGTGGCATTATTATGTCATATCATAAAAATTTGATATTATCGATTTCATATTATTACCACTATTATAAATGGACATTTTTCAGCATCAGCCATTACGGATTATTGGATATGTTAATTTATCGAGTTTATTATAAATATAATTTAAAATAAACTAACATGATATGCAATACCCGAAGTCTTTACTTTTGTTAAATAATGTGATATAATAAAAATTAGAATAGTGCGCATCGGAAAGGGTTGGGTATTATGAAATTTATATCATGGAACGTTAATGGATTCAGGGCTTGCCTGCAAAAGGGTTTCGGTGATTTTTTCACCGCTGCCGATGCTGATATCTTCTGTATGCAGGAGACTAAGATGCAGCCCGATCAGGCTGATTTTTCGCCCGAGGGGTATCACAAGTATTTCCATAGCGCGATCAAGAAAGGTTATTCGGGTACGGCGGTTTATACAAAGAAAGAACCGCTCGATGTTAAATTCGGGTTGAACGGCACTCATATAGATGAGGGCAGGGTTATCACCTGTGAATATGAGGATTTTTATTTTGTGTGCTGTTATGTACCGAATGCGCAGAACGAACTGAAGCGTATCGACTATCGTATGGAATTTGAGGACGATATGCGAGCCTATCTTTCGGAACTTGACAAGAAAAAACCTGTGGTATACTGCGGAGATCTCAATGTTGCTCACGAGGAGATAGACCTTAAAAATCCAAAGAGCAATGCGGGCAATGCAGGTTTCTCGGATCAGGAACGCGGCAAATTCACGGAGCTTCTGGCGGCTGGATTTGCTGATACTTTCCGTAGACTATATCCCGATGTTACGGGAGCTTATTCATGGTGGTCCTACAGGTTCAATGCGAGAAAGAACAACGCGGGGTGGCGTATCGACTATTTTGTAGTTTCAGAAAGGCTTATGGACAAGGTCAAGGATTCAAAGATACTAAAAGATATAGAAGGCAGCGATCATTGTCCTGTTGAATTGGATATAGAGTTTTAAGATTTTTCGGGGGGAGAAAAATGATACTTGTTACGGGTGATATCCATGGGTGCACGGATATTGGCAAGCTTTCCGCAAAGGCAAACCCTGTCCAGAAACTGATGACTAAGGAGGATTTTCTTATCATCGCGGGGGATTTTGGTCTGGTCTGGAATAACGATGCGGAAGATCTCTGGTGGCGGAAATGGCTGGATATGAAGCCATATACCACCCTTTTCATCGACGGCAATCATGAGAATTTCGATTTGCTTGAAACCTTTGAAGAAGTGGAATACTGCGGCGGAAAAGCTCACAGAATCGGCAACAGCATATATCATCTGAAGCGGGGCGAAATGTTTGAATTGCAGGGAAAGAAGTTTTTCACCATGGGTGGCGCTGAATCTCATGATAAGGAGTTCCGTGAATTAGGTACATCTATATGGGAGCAGGAGCTTCCCAGTGATGAAGAGTATGCTCACGCGCTGGATACACTTGAAAAAAACGGTTGGAAAACAGACTATGTCCTGACCCATTGCGCACCCTCATCTATACAGCATGAGATAGCAGTGAAACTAGGTCTGAAGAACGAATATCCCGACAACAAGCTCAATGCATTTCTTGAAGAGATAGGTAAAAAAATTGATTACAAGGCATGGTTCTCGGGACATTATCATACGGATATGACAAGTGAGATCGAACCAAGGTTCAACGTGCTTTTTAATAAAATAGTTAAGATCTGAATTCAACAAACAAGGCTCGCTCCCGAACAGGAACGAGCCTTTATTTTTATACTATGGATTCAGTCTGTTAGGACCGCGGAAGATGAACATAGCTTCCTTGATGTGCAGACCAAGGAGCAGCATAGTCAGTCTGTCAACGCCGATACCAAAACCGCCGTGAGGAGGACAGCCATACTTGAAGAACTCAAGATAGAACTTAACATCCTCATCCAGACCCTTTTCTGCAGCCTGCTTCTTAAGAACTTCATATCGGTGCTCACGCTGTGCGCCGGTGGTGATCTCGACACCTCTCCAGATTAGGTCGTAGCCCATAGGAACGCCATTTTCATCTCTCATATGATAGAATGCACGCTTCTCTGCATCAAAATCGGTAACAAAGAGGAACTCGTGGTTGTAGTGCTTCTTCACCCACTCATAGCTGAGCTTTTCAGCGTCTGTGGTGAGGTCGCCCTTTTCTTCCTCGGGTACCTTGTAGCCGAACTCTTCTTCGAGTGCCTTGTAAAGGTCTGCAAGCTTTACAACAGGGAAGGGAGTTTCGGGAACGATTATATCCTGACCGAAGAGTTCCTTGATCTCATCGCCGTACTTTTCCTTAACAGCGGAAAGACCTGCCTTGAGGAGCTGCTCCTCCATAGCCATAACATCTCTGTAATCGTTGATGTAGCTGAATTCAAGGTCGAAACCTGTGAACTCGGTTGTGTGCTTGCTTGTGTAGCTCTTTTCAGCTCTGAACACAGGTCCTACCTCAAAGATACGCTCAAAGCCGCTTGCCATTGCCATCTGCTTGTAGAACTGAGGGCTCTGTGCAAGGTATGCATTTCTGTCGAAGTATTTTACCTCAAATACGCTGGAACCGCTCTCGGAAGCAGCACCTATCAGCTTGGGGGTGTGTATCTCAATGAAATTCTCGCCCAGCAGGAAATTTCTCATTGCATTTACCATAACGGTCTGTGCCTTGAACATCAGCTGGTTCTCATCGGTACGCAGGTCTATCCAACGGTAGTCGATACGCTGATCGATGCTTGAACGTTCAACAGCCTTTTTCTTCTTTGTAGCAGGGATCTCTTTTCTTGCTATCGGGATAGCGTCAGCGATGCTTTCGGGGATTATATCCTCGGGCATCATTTCAAGACCGCCCAGTTTAACGTAGTCATTCTCGAATACCTGACCGATAATGGTAACAACGGAATCGCCTGTCAGTGAATCGAGCTTTTCATTGAGCTCGGGGTGCTTCTCCTTTTCAACAGTTACCTGTAATTTGCCTGTAATGTCCTTAACGACGATAAAAGCCATAGCACGGGCATTTCTGTAATTCTCAACAAAGCCCTGGACCTTTATGGTCTCGCCAAGATGCTCTTTAACGTCTTTTATGTATGTTCTGTTCATTTAATAAATTCCTCCCGTTTCGGATAAGATTTTACATACTTATATATTATAACCCTTTTCTGGAAAAATGTCAACAGCGATATGAGTATATTTTATTTCAAAAAATAAATCTTTTTTGTAAAGCAGAACATATTTTCAGGTACGGTTATCGCAGGATAATTACTTGACTTTCAGAGTGATTTATGTTATCTTTATTAATATATTAATGAAGGAGGCAAAAACATGAAAATGAAAACAATAGCTGTTTTATCGGCACTGATGACAGTGATCCTGTCAGGGTGCGGAACAGGTGATAATAAAGAAGATGCAAGTTCAGCGGCACAAAGTAAGTCCGTTGATACAGCAGTATCTTCCGAAGTGCTTGAATTAACCGAAAGCGCTGTTGAAACAGAAGATTCGACAGTTGATGTCCCCGAAGAACAGTTCACAGAGAGCGTTGAAGACCTTGCGCTTTTAACCGATAAAAGGGATATCAAGATAGGTGTCGATGACAGCGAGGTAATATTCGTTGCCCGCGATATCATTGACGCACAGAAAGTCGAGCTTATCAATGCTGATACAGCCCAAGTTATCGGCGTGATGCTGGATAATGGAGAATTTGAAAAATCAGGCGATGATATAATGGGTGATGCGTGGTACAGCCTGCGTTATAAGTTAGATGATACTTTTCCCGCCGACCCCGACGTATCAGAGGACAGGAAATACCGTTTTTATGCTCGTTATATCGACGGTACTACCGAACACAGAACAAACACCGCGGAGATATTTGTTTACGAGAGCTTTACCGATAAAGAACTGGAAAAAATGGATTCTGCAAGAAACAAGATAGATGAACTGCAGGCGTCCGAAGACTTCAAGGCAATGGATACCGGAGGCAAAAAAGAGAAGATGCTTGAATGTCTCAGACAGCTTGAGGACGAGGGCATTGTCGATAAGGGAAGTATCCATGCAAGTGATGACAGCATAACATATTCTTCGTGTGAAATTCCTGTAGTAGTGATGCTTGAGCCAATGCCATGGCAGGTCGACAGCAGATACAGGTAGCCTATTGCAAGTATAAATTGACAGAATAAAGGCATGAGTTAACCATAATACTCATGCCTTTATTTGTGTTTATATTCTGTTTCCGCAGACGGGACAAAATTTTGAATCCGTAGTCAGCCTGTTTCCGCACTCAGTACAGAATTTTATCGTTTCAGCGGGCTGAGGTTGAGCCTGTGTCGGTGTGTACATCGGGCGGACGGGATCATATGACTGTCCGTAGGTACCGTTTTGCTGGGGCTGATACGTATTTTGCTGAGGTTGATATGTATTTTGAGTAGGATATCTGTACTGTCCGTTGTTACTGTAAGGATTGACGTTATTAGGCTGCTGATAGGTGTTGTGCGGCTGATAGCCGTACTGACCGTTCTGCGTGTTTCCGTAAGGATAACCTCCCGGCTGCTGATAATTATTGTTTGTCTGCTGACCGTACTGCCATGCAACAGGCTGACCTGACATCGCATTCGGTTGGTATCCATTCGTATTTGTGGTATAGTTTGGTACAGTTCCTGCGGCTACAAATACGGCACCTTTCTCATTC
>Ga0256405_10010708_pt1 | contig 11983 bp, 4 predicted proteins | sample RumenRJG_02DNA_FD_189096 | JGI IMG/M metagenome (GOLD analysis project Ga0256405, IMG submission 189096) | Bovine rumen microbial communities from Lethbridge, Alberta, Canada - RJG_02 | ecosystem: Host-associated > Mammals > Digestive system > Stomach > Rumen | place: Canada: Alberta | collected...
TTGGCCAAAGCCGCTCTGGTAGCATAAGCATCCTATCTAATTGCCTGTATTATTGAGTTCTCAAGGTGCGAAGCCCATTTTTGCTATGGGAAGTTTTAATATATTACTTACAAGTTCCTCGTTCTGGGTGAAGCGCCAGGCCCATTTATAAAAGGATAAAGCCTTTACGCCTATTCCGCCAAACTGATAAGATTCAAAGCAATCAATATCCTCCACACTGTGTGCAACCTGTTCCAATTGTTCTTTCGAATATATTCCAGGCATAATCAGAAACATATTCAACCAGTCAGGCAGCAGGTCTTCTTCAAGTCTTTCCTTTGTATAGTAATCAGGCAGATAAAACATACTGACTTTAAGCGGCATATATTCATCCCGAATATTTCGAATGAATATTCCACCTGCAGTATCTGCGTTATCATACAGGTCGTCAACACACTGGAGGTGTGAATTGCAAAAAACCTGAAAATACAGATACTCCGACAGCCGGCAAAGTTCATAATCAGCGGTCAGTGTTTTATGAACTGGGTAGCGCAGCAAATTCAATTTGTTGAACAATCCGGTTATTCTGGTGTCAATAGAACACTTGCCCCAACTTCTTTCCACAGCGAACTCAGTCGGAACGCCCAGATATCTCAGGAATCGCAAAGCATCTCCGATATGTGAATCCGGAACAGAACTCATAAAAGTTTTGTAACCATCTGTCTTTCGTATATCCCAAAAGATTTTGTGCTTTTCGAGCAGCTCCTGATATTCGGGTTCGCAGTATTCGTCATCATACAGCATATATGATGTTTCAATATTTGCCGTTGCTTTTTCATACGTACTGCCAGGATCAGACTCCGCATTCCAAAGAGCAAACGCGTCAGTTGCACAGCGCCACCAGAAAGAAGTATAATCCCGCTCTCTTCTCATCTGCAAAACCAGATCTTCTATAACAGCATCATTCGTAAACTTCTGTATATATCCACAACCATCCGTTCCAAAAGTATGCTTAAATCGGTCCAGCAGCTTGCCTTCTTTTAGAACAGCTTTATTTAATATTCTATAGCTTTCCGTGCTGTAGGTCTGATTGGTTTCCTTATTTTCAGTAAAATACCATCGAATACCGGGTTCCTTCAATGCACCATATTTTGTTCCATTTTCGGTAAGATAGGGGAATATCCTAATGGCAGCAATCTGCTTCTGCAATGTGGTGCGATTTGTGTCGTTTTCCTCTAATTCGATACGGTCCAGATAATATGGCAGAAGAGTGTCTGCGATGAAGGCTTCTTTTTTTCTTTCAGATCTTGCTGAATCACTCATACTCTTCAACCTCCAGTGCCCCATACTCATCACGGAAATAATCAACACCACAATCTATGCCACCAAGCGTAAATGGGAAATAGCCTTCGGGCAATTTAAGAGCACGAACATATTTCTCCAGAGCTTCACACGTTTTTACCGGTGCTTTTCTGACATACAAAAGGCTTAAACTACAGCTTTCTTCAGAATGTTGATGCATCCATGTTTCAATATCATTCCGGATGTTATCGGAATTCAGAAGATATTGATAGATCACGCAATCAAGCGAATAGCTTTCACTCAGTGATATCAACTCCCCATTGGGATATGCGTGGAAGATTCGCAGACGATCAAGTTCGTTTTTGTGTCTTTCCGCCAAACTTTCATCCCCTTTGCTGACCTCTGTAATCCACGCAGTAATATTATCCTTCAAATACTCAAAGACCTCTGCATCAGGCATATCCTCAGCTGCCTGCTGCAGAATGCTGCCGAAAACAGATAAGCCATCTTCTTCACAGTCAAAGAGCATTTCAAAGATTCTACGGTTATATGCCGATGCGTCCTCCAACACCTCATCCCTGCCGGTCGTCAATTCCAGCGGTAAATTGATATACAATGCCAGGCCGGTTGGTGTAGTTGTCGGTAATGTACTGAAATACGTTCCCTCAATTTTTTTATCCAAGGATTTCGCAAATGCTATGCTGACAGAAATATCCTTCAGATACTCTTCAAACGCCTCATCCGACATTGCCTGGCACTTTGTTCTTGTACGCAGATCTTTCCGGATGTTACCAAGGCGCACAGCAATATCATCAGCAGCCATATTTTCGCACAACATTGCCTGATAGGTTTCAAGCAAAGGTACTTTCCGGACATAATAACCGTGCAGGATTTCATCACGCGTTATAGAAAGAGGAACTTCATCCCGCACCTGCATTTTATAGGAATCAATGTGCTCCAGGAACAGAGGTGATACAATCTTTCCGGTATAGGGAGGGCGAAAGAGTTCTCCCCATGCAGTTATCAGTTTCCGGAACTGAACGGTATCATTCGTATGGAACACCATCGTAGTTCCATTCTGGTACACATTTTTCTTTTGTTTCGCCTTATCATCAATCCAAGCAGGAATCGTCGGCTCTTTCCTAGTCAGAGTGAAAAAGAAACCATTGCTGTATATATCGACCGAATTAAACAGCGTAAACACTTTTTTAAAACCAAGACCCTTTTCACCTTCACTCTTATCATGCTTGGAAGACTGTCCAAGAGCGGTAATACTATATACGTTGGCAAAATCAAACCCAGCCTCCTCGTAGGTGAGTTTCATCTCACCTGCAGCATAATCAACTTCAATCTGAAGTTTGCGCAGCTCCTGACCAGGAGCTGCTGGACAGTCGTTAATATTTTGAAGCAGTTCCGGTACGATATAGGTAATAATATTCCCGTTTGCATAGTTTATTGTATCGATTAGTGCAGGATAAAGCACCGACGTGATTCTTCCAGTTGTTCTGCGGAATTTCGCTAGTTTTTCTACATATGCCCGCTTGGGTCCGGTCCAGGTTTTCAGTTCTTCCTGCTGCGAAATGATCTCAATCAAGGTCGAGAAATCTCCATCCTTGCCTTTGTAATATGCATGAACAAAGGACAGCAGACTCCCGTCGGCCGATGATTGGTTCAAGATTACTACTCTAGAATCGCAGAAATACATCTGTTTCTCAGGTGTATTATCTGAAAAAGCATCCTTGAGATCAGCAACATAATATTCGTACGTCCTGGAGAGGGATGCCTGTTCGGTATCTGAATCATTCAGCCACTTGAGTGCTGTGCTGATTCTTTCACCCGGATACTCTGTAACGGGGATGTCCAACGTTATGTGAAAATCCACGCTGTTTCCATGATCAGTTATGGCTTTCTGAACACAATTTCCCAACCGGCGATCAATAATATCTGAAAGATTGATCGTCAGGCTACGCTTAAGGGATATCTGGCTGTCAGTCAGACAAATAAGGCTATACAGTAACGCTTCCTTAAAATCCGGATTCGGCCGGTCATAATTATCCCGATCATTAAAGAATTTTTCAGCAAGCTTTCCAAGATCACTCTGCTCCATGAGTGAATATTTAAAGAAGCAGGCAATGAAAATCGGATGGCATTCTTTCAACATTTTGTAGTCAACCATGAATCGCCGCTCTGATTTGTCTGCCGTAAGTTCTGCTGAAATTAATCCAAGGACTTGCTCTGATCGCTCTCGTGTAGAACAATACTCTTTCAGCAGCTGCTGCGTTCCCTCATTGAGACGCAGGGTATCCTGGTTCACAGAAAAGAAATCTTTTCCAGTCCGTACACCCAGCTGAGAAATTACTCTGATAATATCCTCTTCGTCCACACCTGATGCATCACCAATCGTTACAAAGATTTCAACAATGTCATCGTCACTGATAAAGTGCGAAATTATGTTATTGTTCTGTAGTTCATTGTATGCATCTCTGAAAATGTTTGGCTCATGATCATAGGTTTCGGATAGTACGCATCGTTTCAGATAAGGTACCTTAAACTTTGCCTGCACATGATAATACAGCAATGTTTCAATCAACCGCCGTGCGGCAGACCAGTCATTTATTTTTTCCTGGATAATAGAATCCCCGGAGAAGGCTTTTTTGAATTCAACAAATCCGTGCAGTTCCTTCATCCATTTCTGATACTCCTCAGAATATTGTACCGGAGCATTGTTCAATGAACGATAATAGCCATAGCCCGCATATTCCTTAGGACAATCCTGCAGCCATATGCTATCATCCGCCGCAGACTCTCTGACACAGCTGCCGTCTGCCATATGAAAACCAAACACTTTCAGCTTCTTCAATTCATCAACAGATTTCTGTTCATAATAGATAGTACGCAGTTTTGTATACTGCTCCGCGATCAAAGGAAGAACATGACTATCTATTGCCGTCCAAAGCTCTGCCGGAGCAGATTCACTGATTCCATCCAGATACATATTGATCCGCTCAACGAAGTCAGCATTGACCAAATTCACTTCAGAAATATTCAGGCGTGAATTGACCACAGTCCGATCCACAATTACGTCAGAATACTCCGGCGCAAAAGCTGCAATGAACTGCTTTGTTTCCGGCCAGTCGTAACAGTCATAAGGGAGTGTTCTTGCCGTTCTATAATCCACATAGGAATTTCCGGCATATGTTTTCAGCACTTTCTGCTTCTTTGTCAGCTCGCCTAGATTAAGCTTCTTCAGATTCTGATAGCCTTCAAAAAGAAAATCATTATTACCAATAATGTAACGCTCAATAGCAATGCCATCGAGATCTCTTAACCGCCGATATACAGCAGGAATTACAGCCTCTGTAATAATCCTTATTATTCTGAGATTCAATTCATTCTCCGAATCAAGAATACTACTGCGGCTCATATCAAGCTCGAAGGGTGCATTGATTGCAAAGGGCAGCCTGAAGGTATTTTTTCCTATAGGAAGCGTTCTAAACAGGCTTCCTTTTTGGAAGTTTATCCTGGGATTCTCCCTGAAAATTGGCGCAATAACAGAGACTGTACGCGTATTCTTATCCGTCAGGAACATTTCCGAATAACGCACAGCTTCAATACTGATATCCTCTCCCGTATTTTTCTGTATGCTTATCAGTAAATCGTCGTACTCAGACTTGCGCAGGCTCCCTTCATGATTAATTCCGGAAGCGACTGTGATAGCGCCTGCATCAAACTTCTCCTCAGAAAAGCTGCTTGCAATGATCTGAGTCTTAACAGTAAATTTTTCTTCTCCATTCGTGACAGCTATATTTTTTATTTTTCTGAGATACAATACCGGACAAGCTGCAAAAAGGTGCTCTAAATGATTAACACAAAACATATCACGCATCTTCTTATAGATTGCAGCAAGCGAAGTATCTGTAAAACCTTCAACTATAATCTGAGTTCCTGCTTCCGGGACAGATGCATCTTCCCAGATTGGTATACTCAATCCTAAACGCTTCATGAATTTAAAAGAATAGCCGTTGCTCCGAATGTGAACGACGATATTCTTCCCGGGCAATGCAAAAACTGACTTGAACCCCCGGCCCATACGACCAGTTTTTTCCCGATTAAACAGGCCCTCTGCCGGAGTATTCTTTTCCAAAGTACGTCCCTTTTGACTGTTTCCCAAACTTGTTATAGCTTCGATATCTTCTTTGGAGAACCCCACCTCATTATAGGAAAATGTGATACTGTTAGCTTTTTCGTTAATAGCTACTTCCAGTTTCTTGTCAGTCTCTGCTACAGGAAATACACAGTCATCGACATTCTGAATAAACTCATACACAAAATGCCAGGGTGTTTCCTTATAATCACGCTCGATATCTTTCAAAAAGTACCAAGGATCCGTTCCTATTACCTCGGAATAGCTTTGAAAACGGAACCACGAAAGAATTCGAATATAATCCTCATTCGACATCTCATCAAAAGACATTTCCAGAATCTTATACGCTTCTTTCAGATTGTGTTCCGAATCTTCGAGTGCTGGGAATATCCAGTTTTCTTTAACATAACGATTCTGTTCTTCAAATTCCGCAATCAGAGACAGTACCTCTGGATCAAAAGAAGTATCAAGATACTGTGCCAAAGACTCAGTATAATTCCCACTATCGGTCACATTTAAATAAACGACTTTTCCGGAACCATCTTCCAAAAAGCGCTTGTCTTCCGGAAGAGAAGACAGACTGCCCCCATAAAAATGAACGTTTGCATCGCCAGTTATATGAGAATCTGCCTTGTCCGATGCTAGTGCCCCAATCAACGACAAGATCTCATCTTTGGGCAATTCGTTGAAATAGTCATTATTTAGAATACGCAGCTGCTTGAATCCACGATCAACCAATACTTTTTTTGCAAGTCCCGCAAATTTATGTTCAAGCAGATACTGAAGAGAAACTTCAACAACACAGTCTTTGGGGAATTGATTCTTTTTTGCCCCATTCCTTGCCCGTATAATCAGTTCTGACAATATGTCTGAGCAATCCCCGCGGCACTGTTCATCCGCCAGAATCTCATCACAAATTGTCGAATAAGCTTCTGTTACAAACATTTTCTGCCTGCGTAAAAGCATTACTTTTACCGAAACAGAACACTCCTTGATTTCTTGGTAGGCAAGGTTAATACGTTGGCCGCTTTTATTAACAGCGACATAAACATTGCTAAGAAAAGGATCGATAATCTCTTCCCTATCTGTTTTAAGCAATTTAAATGTTTCAGGAAGCAATACAATGAAGTTTCTGCCTGGTCGCCCAAATGACACCCCATTTTTCAGTCCTGCCTTTTTCAGGAATGAAATGACTGCGTCTTTGTTTCCGAAATAGGGTATCAGTGATTCAACATCTTCTTTTGATATAATCTTAAAAACACCAGCATCTCTGAACGGGTTATACGAAGGATCACATTCCTTGTCTATCGCATACTGCTTCAGAGCAGCAATTTTCAGCGAACTTATATCATAGCCATAATACAAGGCAGCCTCAATAAACATTCGGATGTCAGGCCATTCTTTATAATTCGCAGCAGATTTATTGATGTTTTCCGGAAGCAATTCTAAGTTAAGATCTCTTATTTTGGCCCAGTTTTTCAAAATCGAAAGTACTGGTTCCATTGATACGGGTGCAGATTCATATATCCTGTAAATTCCAAACGAAAGGTTGTTTTTCCCTCTGTAGTTGAACCATTTCCCCTCTCCTACCGTTTCACGCAAAATGACTTCACCAGATATGGTCTTCTGTCTGGACAAGAATACCTTCAGTTTTTCATACGATTGATATTGCGCTAATAAACTTTTCTGCTTTTTCAAATATGGGTACAACTGTGCTTCAAAAAAGACTAGGTAATCCTTTGAATCTCTGGAACATGTCTGCTCCAGAATATCCAAGTATTCATTCAACTGGTCAGCAAACTTTTCGCCAACAATACCATGATTACGCAGAAGGTGGCTGTCAGCATAAATCTGTGAGGCAAGCTTTATATGATTATCTCGAATTACAATATCCAGGAATGATTTGGCTTGAAGCCAGTTAAAGATCCCTTGATCCACGGACACAACTTCATACAGACAGCCAAACCCATCCTGTTCATACAATCTGTATACGGGCAAGCGCTCCAGAATATTCATCATATCGACTTCCGGTATCAGCCGATGTCCTCGGTCATCTCTGTTGGAATCGTTGCCAAATAGAGTGGTCCCAGAATTTCTTGCCATATAGCAGTCTATACGGATACCATCAATGTTTCGCAGGTGCATAACAAAATCTGCCAACAATCCGTCCCTTTCAAAAAGGATCCGATTAATGGCAGTATTCAATGTTCTGGCTGTCCCGATATTATTATATTCAATGCCCTTTCTGGCAGAGTTCAGTTCATATGGCGCATCAATAGCAAACGGCAAGGATATCTCATGATCCATCATAGGAAAGGTTCTGAATAGAGCACCCTTAGTCCATACATTCTTTTCTCCGTTGCAAATTAAAGGGCTGATAACAGAAAGATTCCGATACTGATCATTGATCAATACCATCTGGGTTTCCCGGACACACGGGATTCTAGTTTCACCAGCTTTAGAAGATTTGATACAGATATCGAGATAGCTGTATTGCTTATGATAATAAGTTCCATTTTCGCGAATGCCTGCCAGAACAACGGCAGCCGGATCAAACGGCTCAACATATTCCATCCGAGAGGAATCATATTTCATTGAAACTGAGAATGAATCTCTTGATCCGTCGGCAGAAACATTCGTAATTGTTATATCTCTGAGCCGGTGCATAAACAGAACCGGGTTTTTCTGAAAAAATCCTCCCGTATCAGAAATGCAGAAAAGCTCCTTAAAGTTCGGATAGATATTACTTAACAGGAAATTCGGGTCAGTGAGATTTGTCAATTCAACAGCTACATGGGTCTTGCCATCATTACACGAGTCTTCTTCCCAAATTGGAATAATTCTTCCAATAGAGTTATCCAACTTAAACGAGTATCCGTTGCTTCGCACATGAACACACACGTTCTCTGCAGGCAGTGAGAACACAGACTTAAACCCGATTCCTTTTCTTCCGGTTTTCTCTTTATAGAAAACACCTTCTTCTTCAGTTTCCAGTAAGCGATCCGAACTGTCGCTCTTGGTACTCTGGGCGAAAGCAGTCAATGCCCAGATATCTTGTCGCGTGAAGCCAACTTCATTGTAAACAAACTCCACTGTAGAAGTTCTTTCATCAACAAGAATCTGGATTTTCGGGCTCCCGGTATATTTGCAATCGTCCGCATTTTGCAGAAATTCCTCCACAAATTTCATCGGAGTATTCCTGTACATTAAATCAATTTGATCTCCGGCGGCATCATTTCCACCACCGGTCGATTTGCTATAACCCTCCCGGCGCCGTAATGCTATGACTTCTATGTATTCCTGTTCTGAAAGAGAAGAATCCGTCACTACCTTCTCAATATTATTGTCAGAACGCGCAAGAAGATCGCAGGCGTCACTCAACCTGCGATTTGCTCCTTTTCGGTCATAAAGATAGTCTGAATATTCCTGTAACGTCGAGAATCTATTATTTAAATTCACGGTATCTATACTCCGTTAATATGGTATTATCGTATAACCGTTAGCATAGTATGAAGATAAGCATACTTATTAACCGCAACAAACCAGACCTATCTATCTCATCTATTCCGGTGTTCTCAATTTTGAACCCATTCTGCTGTCTCTAATAAATATCAGTCATCTGAATCAAATCCACCATATTTTCCATAAGTTCTTCCATCCAACAACGTCCATTCTTTTCTGCCATTTGCAGATCTTCCAAGAACTATACTTGCTGCAGCTGAAGAACTGGTGAATATATGGTCCTTAACAAAAACATCTTTAACGATAGTGCCATCAGCGATCAAGGAATCTCGCAGGTTGGCATAATTCGATTGAAATCCATCTGTGACATCCTTTGAAATCCTGCTCCCTGTGTAAACTACAAAGCTATCGCTGTCTAATGGATATCCAGTTGCGTTGCCTCCTCTGCCTGACAGCATATAATTCTCTTTGTCTTTCCGCTCTGCGTTCTTTTCCAGATCCCAGTTTTTTGAAAAAACATCCAGCAGGTCTTTTTGACGGTTCTTAACGACATTTGAGGTCCATGTATCTGTATTCAGGACCTGGGTTGTAAGCTGGTAAGAAGATGTTCCGCCCTTCGTAGTGAAATACTTTTCTTTTTTCTTCTTGAAATCGTAATTCTGAGCCGCGCTATTTTTTTGCCTGGTGAGAGGAACAAGGTTAGCGATACGATTTAACCAATACTGGCGATCCTTTGCTTCTGGCCACAGATCGAACCATTCACTTCCTGCGCTTGGATTCTGTGGAAGTACATGCTCAATAGTGAAGAGTTTTGTATTATAGGTTGCACCACCGTCAGAAACAAATGAATCTAAACGCTGGATAATATAGTTTCTCCTGGCTGCAGGCATCGTATAGATTTCCCCGTTCAACGTACGTAAAAACTCCTCTTTTTCCCACTCAGTCAGTTCGATGTTTTGAATAGGATTACTCAGTGTGCTATTTTGGCTTTCCTTCAGCTCAGCAAGAATGAATTTATATCTTGCCATTCTATGATTTACATCCTGTGCTGTTACCTGGAGATAAGAAGAAAGTCGTTCAAGCCTCCTGATAAACCAAAGCAGATAATCCGAATCATCCGAATGCATAGTCATGAACAGGATTGCCGGAGGCATCCAGTCATAGTTATTGGATTTATTTAGCCAATACAGATAACCATTGATTTCATCTGCATTTTTGGTAGATGTATAGGCACAGTTTTTCAGTTTCATGTATGCCAGAGTGTACGGTTCAAGATAGGCGTCGATCAATGATTTTGGTGTAGTTTCCGGAACTACGAAAGAACGGAATTCATCCAGCAGATTTTTCTTAGCCTTCTCCATTGTAAAGATGGTTCGAGTATGCGTGAACACTTCATTAAACCCGTCTCTTCCGACTTGGTTTTCTAACTCTTCCCATTTGTCCGTATAAGCTTGTTGTAGTGCTTGAGGCAGTTTTCCAATGGTTTCGGATTTGATGATATCAGTCGGCAGAAGGTTAAGCCCTCGGCTATTCATTACAGAAAACACCCTGAACGCAGATGCCTGACTTGGAGTTGAAACCACAACAAGATAGCACCGATTAAGGAGGAAGCTGCTAAACTTCAGCAGCTCGGCCTCATCACCCTGGAAGGTTTCTTTGAATTTTTCTGCAAGAGCCTTACAATTCTCCTGAATATGGCGCTTGGCCTCTGTGTCGAGCGTTGCGGGATCGATTTTAAACAAGTCGTCTATCTTTATGTTTTGGATATACTTGTTGAAAAAGTTCTGGTCCCATTCACGAAGAAACACTCTCGGTTGACTTGCAATCCCTGCGAGCTTGTTCCCTTTCTCTTGAAGTATTTCCATACAAGAGGATTTATCGTCTGGATCTTTAAGATAATCGGCTAATACAGAAAAAAGAATTGTTAACGTGGTAAGTCTCTGTTGCCCGTCAATTACATCTGCGTGACGATCAGTGTTCTCCTTAATCAGTACAATACTTCCGAGAAAATAATTCTCGTCTTCACTCTCGGAAGTAAAGAAACCGTATAGATCGTCAAAAAGGGTATTTGTCTCCTCAGTTGTCCATGCATACGGCCTCTGATACGCGGGTATGTGATATTCAAAATCCGAACTGAATATTTTCAGCAGCTGATATTCATGACCATTAATTTCACTCATTGTTCCTGCCTCGTTATCTCATTACTCTTTCCAATAAAGACTTGTAGCTGTCCACTACGTCATAGACGACATTATCGGTGGAGATTGCCTTAAAATGTTCTCTTGCGCAATGGATCTTTGCTTTTTCTGGTGTTGATGTATGATCTTTCAGAATCAAAGTGTCCAGAGAACCCTTTGTCTCCGCAACAAAGTAAACGTGTTTAACAGCACCTTCATAGAAAGCAATCGCCCAGTCCGGGTTATATTTTCCTATCGGTGTCGAAATATAGAAACCATCTGGTAGTTTCACATAGACCGCGACTTTATCACTGATATCCAGCTCTGTGGCAAAGTTCTTCTCGTTAGTTGAATCATAAATGATATGGTCATACAGGTGCTTTTTAGCTTTCATCGCATTGACATCAAGCTTGCCCTTTATTGTTGGATCTGTGAATACATCCGTTCCATAGTGTTCATCCAGAACGTTATAGGTAATATGCTCAATTATCGCTGTTGCTTTCTGGTCATTGATCAGGGCGGCTGCTTTCAGAATAAATTCTTCGGGATTATCCCTGAACTGGTTGAAGATATCCGGCCGTATACCCTGAAGAATTGCCACAACAGCCTTCCTGGTAAGACCCGTTTCGTCCACCAGTTTTCCTATCAAGTCATATTTCACATTGGACTTCGCAGAAACAGCTATTCCGTAATTAGATGATTTCTCTTTAATAAAAGAGTTTCCAGCAACAAGTGCATCCTTAGATTTGATATCCTCTAGTACACCTGTTTCTACCTTAAAATAGATTTTGGGTAACTGTTCAGAACCCCTTGTAAAACCATAGTTTTACACAATAGTGACACAAGCAACTTGAGTCATCTCCTAAATAGTGATACAATGTATAAAACGGTAACACTATTTAGGAGATGGATTCATGGC
>Ga0256405_10010710_pt1 | contig 11981 bp, 13 predicted proteins | sample RumenRJG_02DNA_FD_189096 | JGI IMG/M metagenome (GOLD analysis project Ga0256405, IMG submission 189096) | Bovine rumen microbial communities from Lethbridge, Alberta, Canada - RJG_02 | ecosystem: Host-associated > Mammals > Digestive system > Stomach > Rumen | place: Canada: Alberta...
GCACTTCTGATATTCCTGTCTATTCTCCTGTAGGTGGTTTCTATATATTTTGTAGAAACATATTCTTCAAACTCAGAATTAGGAGCAATCCCGCTCTTAGGCCTTTCAATGACAATTCTCTCGTAGATAACTTTGTCACAAGCCTCAGGTGCCGCCTTGCACATATCGATCAATCTCCTATCGCAGGCAATCTCTTTGTTTGTGGTTTCATCCAGCCTAAGGCGAAGTGACTGGCGGTAAATATACATCTCATACTCAGGGTAAGCTGACATGTCTTTCATAAATTCCTTAATAATCTCCTGTTGCTCAACCGAGTCGAACTTCTTCTCTTTATAATTTGCTTCATAATCCGTTAAGTCTTCAAGGTATGAAGCATCTTCCATAGCAGCCATTACATCCCAAATCTGATCCATAGAAAGCTCCATAGAATCATTCGCCAAGTGCTGGTTCTTGAAAATGTCTTCCACCTTGAATACAGTACTTCCATTTTCCATATGAAGAGCTGCCATAATCTTTTTCACATGACTTTCCCTCTTCATCTGATATTCCTTACGTTCACGCTTCATTCCAATAATCTTTTTGGTCACGCCGCGGGTTCTTGCCCTGACAAAAGCGTCAATAGAATATGTCTGAGTGCCCTCTAAGTATGCAGGATTATTGAACTTGTGGATTTCTTTGAGGATATCTATTCTGAGCTCATTCTTATAATCATCCTCATAATCATCCAGTTTACCGGGTGTCATTTTGATAACACGTCTTGTTTCAGTGCAAATAGTCTTTTCAAATGCTTTGCACATTTCGTTTTCGATTTCTTTCTGCTCCTCTGAGCCAATGGAAGATACCAGTTGCTGATTTGCAACGGAAGCGCCGTCATTTCTTAAAGCGCCTAAGATTGGAGACATCCTTGTAAGATATGCTGTGGCAGTCTCCTTCTGTGGATCAAAAATAAACTGTTTTCTCATATTATTTACCTCCTACTTGGTCGTGGGGCACGATTTGCCCTAATCCGGAACTCCGGAAAAACTTTTCTGAGGTAAATTGGGAACTTTGTTTTTTTCTGTTCATGTTCTGCTCCTTTCGATGTGTCCGAAAGGATATGGACATGTGGTTCCCGAGACTTGCAAAAAAAAGCGACGCACGAATCTATGGTTATGAACCATCTCTTTCAGTCAAAATTCTTCATTCTGACCTTTTGAGATTTATGTCCATACCCTTTCGTGACGTCACTATGAAATGGTATTTCTCAGCCTTGTTCTTGCTGAGCTACGCTCAGTATAAGCGCTATAAAAACGCATTAACATTAAGTGGTATTTAATGTTTGACGCACAAAAAAAGAGCCTTCCCAGCTCTCTTCTAAAACAGAAAACTGTGAAGGCTCGCTAATTGCCTATTCTATCCATTAAGTCCCACTTAATGATTTTCATGAAATTTTTTTGTTTTTTTCCATTCTCTCCTTTACCATCTTCACAACCGGATTCTTATTTGGAATCCAATCATTAGTAACCTTTGCCATTATCAGCTTTTCAACCCACTGTTCCCACGTATCATCCATGTGATCTGTAATAAGGATTCTGATAAACACATTTGATACAGCTAACGCTTCAATATTGTAACCTGCTGCATTTAGGAAATAGATTGCCTGATGCTCCTGAAGGTAAAGTCCCTTACATAAAGCTAATGCTGTACCTTTTTCGATACTGGGATCAATACCGTTTCGATAATTGCTTATGCTTACTGTACTTACTCCGCATCTTCCCGACAATTCTTCTGCCGTAATGTTATTGTCGGTCATATAGAAATCCAGTGCGCCAGCGAACCCTGCTTTCATTCCACTACGGACATCCTGCATTTCATCATTTATCTGAGCCATAATCTTATCAATCTCGTTCTGCATCTGCTCCTTGGACTGATTTATCTTATGGTCTGGATCATATTTTACAGGTACATATTCATCGGCATCCACTTCCCTGCAAAGGAAGCATCTGCGGTAGAATGTGTCTTTATACTGGTCACTTGCATTATAGTCTCGTCTAAACAGGAAGCAGCACTCATCAACATGCTCAAGACCATACTCCGTCAAAATGTACTTCCCGTTTTCGTTTAATTCAACATATTTAGGATCATTCCATGCAAGTGTACAATTTGCATATACAACAACTCCATGAAGATATAACTCCAATAATTTAGCATTAGTAGCGATGCTCATTAACAGGTTCTGTTCATCAACCACAAAGCTATGTTGTTTATCCAATGTCCCTTTTCTGAACGCATAGGGCGGTAACATCATTCCATCACAATATACAAAAGTACCTTCAACCTCTTCAAATCCAAGTTCAAAAAGACGTAATTTTGCAGAAAGTAATGATACCGAAAAATAATTCGCAACACTTCCAACAGTGTTCTGCAAAACCTCAGCATAACGCCAGTTGGGATGTGTCGTGTGAATATCCTGCAAATACTTATTAAATATCCACCTTGTAGTCTTTTCCGGCATAAGTATTCTTGGTGCTAGCTGATTAGCCTGCCATTCCATCCATTTTAGGGCTGATTCTTCGGGTCCAATTCCGTTATAATCACCCTCAACCATTTCACAAGAAATGTGATTAGCTCCACCTTCAAGAACACTTTGCAGTTCAAATGCTCTTCTATGCCTGTCCCAGTGAACGCACTCATGAATGATAGTGTTAAATGCGGTTCCTATGTTTCTCATAAAGAAAACATCGGGATTTATGAGCATGGTTCCGGGAGTAGCAACTATTTGAAGCTCGTTCTTATTTACCAGATCATCGTAAACTGTGACCGTTTCCTCTCCGAAGTAAGTCTTACCAAAAACCTTATCTCCAAGAGGCGCATAATACATTTTCATACCCATCGCTTCAACAACCTCGAAGGGGTCTATCCTCATAGGTTGGAGCAATGCTTTCCCATAATTTCTCCGAAGGAAGTCCTCGGCGTGCTTATCAACATCCTCTTCATACATATATGGTACGAGGCTCTGACTTAAGCTTCTATTCTTATCAAACCTGTTTTCTTCATAATCATCTACCTTTGTGATTGATACATCATGAAGGCCGTTCCGTAGCAGTGCTTCAAAAAACACATTATAAGTTCGATTGGCAGAATCCGTCTCGTAACCGTAACGGGTCCTTCCACGAACCTCAACAACCGCATCTATAGATGTGCGGATTTCAAGCTTGTCTTCTCCCAGATCCTTAAATGTAACCCCGGATACCTTAAAATCTGATAACTCAGCATAATTGATATCGTAAATCTGATCACTCTCAAAACTGCTCTTTTGCCGAATAATATGCGGATTAAGAGCTGCCCAGATTTCATTATAGTAATTGTCGTACATGAAATCCTTGAAATTTGTGTACTTCTTCATAACCTTACCCAATTTGAAAATACCCTCTCTTTTTTGTTTTATCTACATATAATCATATGGTGATTTTGTCCTTCCTTTTTGCTTTGTTTGTATAGATGACTCTGCATCCTCCCTTGTTGCAAACAAGCGATGTTCCTTAACTTTTATTCCGCCTCCGGAATCCTTAAACTTTATGAGATACATACCACCGGCAAAGCTTTTTATCTCTACCTCTCGTACAATTCTATTCGATTCCACAATAAAGGCTGTATCCCCTGCTTTCATTTTTGCCATAACAAATACCTTTAAAACTTGACGGTTATCTTATTTGCCTCTTCTTCAGTAATATCCTCGTAATCCCAATCTTCACCACAAAAGATACAGAGTGCTTCCCTTTCTTCAAACCATGTTCCATCAATTTTCTTTCGCTCCATAAGCCCATGATCATACCTATAAACACGCTCTGCAGTCATTTTCTCGCGGTCATATTCATATGCTATCCAAAACTTATCTATAGACATATTCATCATTCTCCCTTAAGCTCTGTAAGCATTTTTCTAATTTGTTCCTTCAACCTATCCCATTCCTTCGGCTCTATTTCTACGTCAAATCTACCAAGTCCTATATAACTGAGATCAACATGTTTATCTTGGTGCTTCGCTTTTACTCTGTTTGTCTTATGGTATTTTTCATATTTATCTATCAGTCGAATTGTCTCATACTTTGGGCTTTCTACAATCTGATCATCAACTATTGTCAAAAACATCCAGGTCAGCCCATCTGTAAATAAAACATATCCTCTGTCAAATGCGTTTATCTCAGCTCGAATCTCGCTCTCATTTTCACTAATATAGTCACTTAGATCCCGATAATGGATTCCATCATCTAAGATAGCCGGCTTCTTCGTTTCTACCATAAGATAAGGATTCATAGGATTATTAAAACTATATTCCAATGGAACATAAATATAGTCCGGAACAACATAGTTCCCATCATCCTTCTTTGCGCATATCGTTGCCATACGCTCTTTTGTTGGTGTCGTAGCCTCTGTCTTGGGTCCTGTTGCTCGGTCATCAAAAACTGGGACTATCTTTACTCCATCTATGCTGCAAGACTTTAAAAATGGAATAAATATTTCACATAAGTAATGTTCATGATTACACTCTGCTCTAAGTTCAAATAATCTGCTTATAAATTCATCAAAAGTGATGTAATCATTGCTTGTAGCTATCTCCATCTTGTAACATCTCCTCCAGATCTTTTATGCAGCCTTCATCCGCACAAATAGAGCACCCATAATTCAAATCCGTGATTAGATTAAATTCCAACTCATTCACTTTGCACTTATATACATCGCAATAAGGCATCATTTCGGCCTTACCTATTTCAACGCCTCTCCCTATAAGGAACTCCCTTATCTGAGAGAATTCATCCTCAGGTGAAACCTTGTATCCAAAGCGAAAAAACAAGTGTGTATTATCATTATCCATATGAAAGATTTCCATAGATACAACCTCCCATATTCAATATGCCATATTTCCTGTACTATAAAACGGACTCAAACACATTTTTGTCCGAAAAACTCAATTCAACTGCATAAATCCTAATAATTATATATCGACATTATTTCTACCCTTTATTATAACAAACGTTACCCTATTTAACATTAAAAGAGCCCCGTTTCCGGAGCCCTTTCGCATAGGTTATTTCTGATAAATGTGGATTTCGCCATAGTTGATTGCACGGTTCATGTTCTCAATCTCGGCTGCCTTTACATAGACTGTAAAGCTCTGGGCTACACCTTCCTCTGTGGTAAGCTCATTGCCGGAGGAATCAAATGCTCCTGCCACGTATACATCTTCCACATATAGAGTGAGTTCATCTGTTGCAGGGTCAACTGCATATACATCAATGATTGCTCCCTCTCTTAGCTTTCCGTTTACGCCCTTATCGAAGTTCGATACTGCGATACTGGTAATCTCATATCCGGACTTATATTTATCAAGCCTTGCATCTGTGGGCTTGATATTACCGGAGTAAAGGATCTGACCGCTTCCGATCGGGATATTGGTATAAAATCCTTTTTCTTTTAAATCCTTAAGAGACGTATAGGCATTCTCTGCTACTGCATTCCCGTCTACCTGGATCACATCAAAATACTGATCAACTTCATCCGGTGTGATATAGGCGTTTACCCTGATATCCTGGCTGGCTACAACCACATTCTTAAGAAGGGTCTCACGCTCTGTCATCTTATCCATCACAAGATAGATGGCTGCAACTAAGATCGCCGTAATAAGAAGCGGCACAAGTACTATCTTTACAACTCCCGGTGCCTTTACCTGCTTTTTTTCTTTCTTTTCCTTTTTCCCCTGCTTAGGGGTTTCCTTTACATTAACCTTTTTCTCAAACATTATTTTGCCTCCTCGTAACTTTCTTCACTGTTTATTTCCAAAGTACAATACAAATCTCTGCTCTTTCCTATGGGCTCGCCTCCGATAAGGCTCTGTAAGTCAAATGTGACCTTCCCATAGGCGCTTGTTTCTTTTACTGTTTCGCCTGTCGGGGTTTTTACATCTCCAAGTGCCCCATGACTCTCACTCCTTCCGCCTGACTCATTAAAGGTTGTGATGGTAACTTCCCCGTCTTCCACTTCATAACAGATAAATGTGGGATAGCGGATATTTCCGTAAAAGTCGTTCTTTGATTCAATGGCATCCTTCATGCAGTCCCTGTAAAGCCTATAGCTTTCATCAAGATCCCTGAATCTTACTACCGCCGTTCCTGTCCCTTCCCAGGTCTCAAAGTAATAGATATCATCTGCAACAAGAGCTGCAAGGACACTATCTGCCAAAGCATCATCCACATCGTGCTGAATGGTCTGTAATTTGCTGCTTGCAAGCATAAAGAGCGTAATGATTACCATAATGATAGCCATTGTAAAGAGCATCACATATCCGATTGCCCCGGTTGCTTTCTTCTTTTTCATACGCCCTCCTTACTGCTTTGCCGTGGTCTGCCTATGGATGGTTATGGTTGTCGGGTGGTGGGCTACCTTTGAGATACCTCCAGCAAAAGCGAGAATATTGTCATCATAGGTTCCCGTGATCTTAAGATATATCCTCTCTCCATAGTCCACTTCACTTGTTGTGGTGCCGGAAAGACTGATGTTATAAAGTCCGTACCCTTCAAGCTCATGGATGAGTGCCTGTTGATCTTCCGGCTTTAGATACCCTTCCGTCTCCATGATAAGAAGCGTCTCTCTTGCTGCCTGCCTCATAGACCACTTATCATTAATAGAAGAAAAGGCTCCAAAAACGATTACAAGAAAGGCACAGACCATAACGATGCTGATAAGACTTACAAGCACGTTTTCAATAACTGATGCCTTTTTCTTCTTTAATAAAAGATTTCTCATAGGGCCTCCCTTCCTAAAATGCGATCTGCATATCAAGTAGCTTCATGATGATGCAGTATAAAATCATGATCAGAAGATCAAATGCTATAAGTAGCACATACACCATCGTTTTATTTTCAAGGACGATGCACTTACGCTTATTTACGCCTGCCTGACCACGCTCGATGTTATTCTCCAAAGTCTTAAGAGCTTCCTCCACATGCCCTGTTGTCTGCAGGGACTTAATCACTGTACAAAAGCTTGCAATCTCAGGTGTTGTAAAGCTCATCTCAAACTCATTTAAAGACTCCTCCAGGTTACGTCCTGCATCGAGATTACTTCTTAGCTTTATCATTCCCATCTTAAGGCGCTTGTTCTCAACAACTATGCAGGCATCCTTTATGGCATCAATGATGTACTGACCACCACGCTTTCCGTAAAGAACGGATCTGCTCATCTCGCAGATATCCGGCATCATGGCTTCATTACTCTGCTTGTTTTCCATAGACAGATACAGATCAAGGAAGAACCAGGCAAAAGCCGTAACTGCCGCTGTGATAATGTACCCTGCATCTGCATGAAAGACCTTTACAGATAGTACAAAGGTGATCACTCCCGCTACAGAAGCAAAAAGCGCTTTATACAGATACCACTGGGACACTAGGATTCCGTCTCTTACAAAAATATCTGCCCCGTACTTTTTAAGCTTTATCTGCTTTCTGAGGACAAATTCCTGAAAGCGCCTGCCTTTCTTTAGATTTTCAAGCTGCTCCTTTGCATAGGTCTTACTATCTGATCCCTCTTTTCTAAGAAGAAGGGTCTGTATCGTAGTAAAGACAAGTGCAAAGATCAAAAATAATAAAAGTCCTACTATCATCTTCTCCTCCTTACTTATCCACTCCGAAGAGCTTTGTAGTTACAAACAGATACAAAAGACCTGTGATAAACAAAATGAACTGACCTGCCATGTTTCCTGTAAGTATCGCCTTTACATCTATTCCGATACCCTTTCCGATAAGAGCTACAATAATGACACTCATGATGGATATGGATACAAGAGTGATCTTCATGGAAAAGAGGATGTTCTTCCTCTCTTCCCTTGCACTCATGGCTTCCGCTACCTGATTCATCATCTGCTGCAATACCTCTTCATAATTTGCCTGATAATGCATGCAGTTCTTAAGATTCGCAATGATGGTCTGAAATGTCCTGTTATCCACAGATTCCTTCATTACATCAAAGGCAATGTCGATATCCCCGGTCTTTTCCGCATCAAGTAAAAACTTCTTTATAAGCTCTCTTATGGGACCGTCCATACTTGGCAGGGTTCTTGTCATAATGGTTACGATATCTGAGCTACCCTTTGCATGGTTACTTAGGATTGAAATAAAAAGACTCGTATCCTCTTCGATCTGGTTGTAAGTTCTTCCCGATAAAAAGATCACCACCAAAAACTCTGCCGTTACTACTGCAAGTGCAATAAATAGGCCAAGGAACACATTTCCTGCGAGGTTAGATACCAAAATCGCTGTAGTAATAAGGCTTATAAACAATATCCCTATAAATACCTCTCCCGACAGATGCGGAAATGTCTTCTTTAGTCCGCTCATGGTGATCAGCCTGTCAATCTTATATAGAAGGCTCCTGTTCTCGATCACACCATACTTTGATACAAACCAGTTCTCTTCCTTTACCTTCTTTTCAAGGTTTCCTTTATACTTTCCGTAGATTTCCTGAAAGATGCTGCGCTTTAAAAACTCCTTATGGATAATGAGGTTTACGATAAATATGCTAATTGCTATCGCTATCCAAAGTGCTACCCTCACTGGATTCATCTATCTCACTCCCTTCTGTTTCTTCCTCTTCTTCAGGGCTTGCCCCTATCACAATCTCTGACTCATCAAGCCCCGGATCTGAAATGTTTTCTATATCTTCATAATCAATGTCAAGGCTTGGATCAAAGATGCAGACTCCGTACTCGTCATACTGCTTTATAGGATCATTCCAGTTAATGCCCGGGTCAAAAGCCTTCCCGTTATAGCTTAAAAGGTCTTCATCCGTCACATATCGAAAGAGCCCTACGCCCTGTACGAAGTAGTACCCTGACTTAAACCAATCCGGAATCTCAATCTTTATACAGTTGGCATGTAAGAACTCATAATCATGACAGACAAACCGCTCAAGCTTTCCAAAGCTATGGATATTGGCTTTCAGCTTAAAATCCTGATAAAAGGTGCCTGTATAAAACTCGCAGATATAGGATTTATCTTTTTCAAGATTCATTACGGTTCCACCATCTGATACGGTATCCTCATTTACTTCCATGCCGCCTACCTTATCAAGGTAAAGACGAGCTATAGTATCAAACTCTGTTACCTGAGCGGCCTCAGATTTCATATCCACGTAGTATTTGTAATCATCCTCATCCGTCTCCGCGTAAGTTATGAAATAGTGTCCGCCTCCATCAGCTTCCATGTTTGATACTCCGATGGAATACCCATAATCAGCAAACCTTTCAAAGATGATCTCCTCCGGTACTGTGGTATCTGAGATATAGATAAGCGCATTCTTACTGGTTACAGTGGGAATCTGATCATCTATATCTGACGGGATCCAGATACTTCTTGGATACTGGTCAATGTCTGATAACTCATCTCCCTTAAAGTTAATATCCCCTAAGGGGCAGGCAAAGAATACCGGATCTCCTACCCTGTCCTGAGATAAATCATTTCTGATATCTGTTTCTCCATCGTGTTCCCAGACATAGGCTTTGCCGCTACTTAGCTCATAGACATTTGAGTACTCATTTGGCTTATCCTCTGTCTGTCCCTCTAAAGTCTGAAACACGCTGCAGCCCGTTAAGGAAAGAGAGAGCACGCCTGCAAGTACTGCCGCTACTATGTTTTTCATACTGCCTCCTTCGTAAAGGGATAAACCTTTTCAAGCACAAGCTTTCCTTTTTCATGGTCAAAGTCCATGATCCTTACAATCTCGTCCACACGGAAATTCCTAAGATGCACCACATACTCAAATCCAAGAAGCTGCTTTAAGGCTTCCCTGTTTCCATAGCCTGTTGCCTGAGAGATATAATCTGCCATCTTCTCTACTGCCATCTCACAGCTTTCGCCGTGTACCGATGTCCAGCACTTATGCCCTGTCATAGAAGCCTTAGAAAGTCCGGCAGCTTCCGATCCTTCCTTAACCTCTCCAACGATTACCCTGTCAAGGTCTACAAGAAGTGCTACTCTTGTAAGATCTCCAAGGTTATAGCTGACCTTAGAATCTCCCCCATTTACCATGACATGAGCGGCAATTAAATCCGGATGATGCAGGTCAAAAAGCTCTGCATTCTCCTGACAGATCATGACAGAATCTGTTTCAGGGATCTTTTCAAGGCAGGCATTCATAAGTGTTGTTTTCCCGGATGCACCTTTTCCAGTAAAAAGGATGCCTCTGCCCCTGATCATGCGGTGTAAGAGGATATCAAACTCTGACTTATCTTCTGAAATATAAAAGTCTGTAATTTCTTCCTCCGACATGCTCTTTGCCACCTGGTCTGAAAACATTCCCATCTCATCAAGTTCCTTAAGAGAATACTTATCCTTCGGAATCTTTCTGATGACCACGCAGGGACTTCCGCCTACGATCAAAAGGCCGCTTATGACTGCAAGACGCAGGATAAAATCATCCTGATCTGCATCGGTAAAGGTCTGGATAGCATTTGCCGTACCAAGATTTACCTTGTTTCTCTCTAAAAGTCTTGTTACAAACCTCTCATAGCTTTCCTCTGACGGAAAAGTTATAGTGCTGCTCTCCCTTTTTCCTTCACGCTTAATTCTGATATGGTTCGCATCATGTATCTTGATATCAGAGATAGTCTTATCATGGATAAGCTCATCAATAAGCCCGTATCCCCAGATCTCCTTATTTACAAAGGAAAGCACCATATCTTTATCTTCCTCTGTCATCTCATTTCCGTTTTCATCCTGAAAATCAGAAAGGCTCTCCCTGATGCTTTGTAAAACTTTATCCTTATCGGATGAAAGGTTTCCGTATGTTCTTTTGTTTAAGTTATTTAAGACTCCCTGCCCCTGGTTCTCGTAAAACTCTTCTACAAGGGTTAAGGCAAGGGTTCTAAGTTCAGTTTCCCTGTTCACTGTTTGCCTCCGTTTCCTCTATTACTTCATGGTGGTAACTTACAGGACGCACAGCCTTTACATAGATAAGTGCTGATACGACTGCTATTACCAGGACAAGAACAAATGCAAGGAGCTTAATAAGGAGCTTTCTTTGTGCTTTTGGATCTGCCTCTCTTTCCTTTCTAAGAAGCAGCTCCTCTTCCTTTTTAAGCTCTTCTGCCTTTTTCTTGATGCGCCCGATATCTTCTGTGGATTCATACCTTAAGGTCTTTACTGGTTTAAAAAAGTAACAGTACATGTACTTTCCGTATGTCATGTCCTGGGTATAGTTACACCCAAAGGCAATGCCGATAAGGATAAGCCCAAGAAATATGAAGATACACACCGCTCTTGGCGTTCCAAGAAACATCGGCATACATACATTTGCTACAATCCCTGCTCCAAGGCAGGTAAAGAAGATGATTTTCTGCAAGATACTTTGACCTTTTAATGCATCAATCCCCAAGAGCGCATCTGAGTCTATTTCCTCTAAATTTACGTTTCTTTCCATCTGTGCCATAACTAAACCTCCTACAGCATCCTTGCTATGATCGAATCTGTTCCTCGCACCAAGCCTGCAATCACAATCGGTGTGATAGATGCTTGAACCGTCATCATGATGCAGTTTTCAATATCACTTCCACCGGAAAGCCCTGCACTTACAAGGTCTGTACATAAGGTGCAGCCTGTCTTTATGATGACCACCATCATTGCTCCAGAGATGCAAAAGCCAAAGAAGGTCTTTAAAAACTGAAGCATTGATCTTCCAATCTCATGACCTCCTGCACCCATTGCTACCGCTATTCCTGCAAATGGCATGATGATAAGTGGCTTTAAGATTCTCTGAAATGCAGAACTGATAATGGAAAGGCAACTGGCAACCATCACAAGTACAAGGACTACTCCGCCGATAAGTAGAAGTGCTGCGCAGCCAAGCGCTTCAAAGAGTTTTCCTATCCACTCTCCCGAAAGTTCAAACTCCGGAAGCTCTAATGAGTCATGGATTATCCTCTCCAAATCTCCTCCCATCGAAAGGGTATAG
>Ga0256405_10010711_pt1 | contig 11980 bp, 8 predicted proteins | sample RumenRJG_02DNA_FD_189096 | JGI IMG/M metagenome (GOLD analysis project Ga0256405, IMG submission 189096) | Bovine rumen microbial communities from Lethbridge, Alberta, Canada - RJG_02 | ecosystem: Host-associated > Mammals > Digestive system > Stomach > Rumen | place: Canada: Alberta | collected...
GTGGGACGTTGGTCATCAGGCATATGGACATAAGATTCTGACTGGACGACGCGAACAGTTCTGTACGAACAGAAAACTTGGCGGCATCCGTCCATTCCCCTCTCCTTTTGAAAGCAAATATGACACCTTTGCCTGCGGACATGCATCAAACAGCATATCAGCAGCACTTGGCATGGCCGTAGCAGCAAAACTGGAGAAACAGGAGGAACGTCATGTAGTAGCGGTAATTGGTGACGGTGCATTAAGCGGTGGTCTGGCTTTTGAGGGATTGAACAACGTGTCGTCAAGTCCCAACAATCTCCTGATCATCCTCAATGACAACGACATGTCAATAGACCGTAGCGTGGGCGGCATGCAGAAGTACCTGTTAGGACTAAACACCCACAGGTCCTATAATGCCATCAAATTTAAGATGACACGATGGTTGCACAGCAAGGGTCTGATGAACGACGACCGCAAGAATGGCATACAACGCCTGTCGAATGCCATCAAGAGTGCCATTGCCCACCAGCAGAACATCTTCGACGGTATGAACATCCGTTACTTCGGACCTTTTGATGGTCATGATGTAAAGGAACTGGTACGTATACTGAGTGCCATCAAGGACATGAAAGGTCCGAAGTTGCTGCACTTGCATACACAGAAAGGGCACGGCTATGCACCAGCAGAGAAGGACGTAACGACTTGGCATGCACCAGGGAAATTCAACCCCGACACAGGTGAGCGCATTGTTGATGACGACCCCACAAAGCCTCAAAAATATCAGGATGTGTTTGGACACACGCTACTTGAGTTGGCCAAACAAAACCCGAAGATAGTTGGTGTAACCCCGGCTATGCCCAGCGGATGTTCAATGAACATCATGATGAAGGAGATGCCAGAAAGGACATTCGACGTGGGTATTGCTGAGGGACATGCCGCAACCTTTAGTGGCGGTATGGCCAAAGACGGTCTGCTTCCCTTCTGCAATATCTATAGTGCATTTGCACAGCGTGCCTTCGACCATATCATACACGACGTGGCCCTGCTGAACCTGAACGTCGTGTTTTGCTTTGACCGAGCAGGATTAGTGGGCGAAGATGGACCGACACATCACGGTGCTTTCGATCTAGCAGCACTGAGACCAGTGCCTAACTTGACCATCTGCTCGCCGATGGATGAACATGAGCTACGTCGTCTGATGTTTACCGCACAATTGCCTAACAAGGGACCATTTGTGATTCGTTATCCACGAGGTGGCGGTGAATTGCCGGATTGGCGCTGTCCATTCGAGGAAGTGAAGGTCGGTACAGGCCGTAAGTTGAAGGATGGTACCGACATAGCCGTGCTAAGTATTGGTCCAATAGGCAACAATGTAACAAGGGCTATCGCCTCACTTGGTGGCAGCATAAGCGTAGCTCATTACGACATGCGATTCCTGAAGCCACTGGACGAAAAGATTCTCGATGAGGTAGGTCGCAAGTTCAAACGCGTGATTACCATTGAAAATGGTGTCATTAAGGGTGGATTGGGCTCGGCTGTACTGGAATGGATGAATGACCACGGTTATACACCACAGGTACAGCGCCTGGGATTGCCCGACAAATTTATCGAGCACGGAACAGTAAAGGAACTGCAACATATCGTAGGTATTGACGAAGAGGGTATTTTAAAGGCGATGAGCGACTGGCCATTAGTCAAGAGCTAACTGCCAACAGCTAACAGCAAAGCGTATGAAAATAATCATTGGTGGTGCAGGAGCCGTAGGAACCTATTTGGCACGTCTGTTGTCGAAAGACCATATGGATTGCGTGCTGATTGATGAAAGTGCAGAACGTTTAAGCGGTCTGGACGGTAAGTTTGATATCATGACCTTACAAGGTTCGCCTACTAGCATTCGCGTTCTGAAAGAGGCTGGCGTAGAGAAAGCCGATCTTTTCGTCGGTGTGACACCCGACGAAAGCCGCAATATGAATGCCTGTACCATTGCCCACGGATTAGGTGCAAAGAAGACCGTGGCCCGTATTGACAACTACGAATACCTAGCTCACAATCTGAAGTCTTTTTTTGCTGATATGGGTATCAACTCCCTGATATACCCCGAGGTGTTAGCCGCTCAGGACATTGTGAACGGGCTTAAGATGTCATGGGTACGTCAACGTTGGGATGTACATGGTGGTGCACTAGTCATGTTAGGCATTAAAATACGCGAGACCTGTCAAATACTAAACCAGCCGTTAAGAGACCTGTGTGGTCCTGATGACCCTTACCATGTTGTAGCCATCAAGCGACAGGGTGAAACCTTGATTCCTGGTGGCAACGATGAATTGAAAGTCAACGACTTGGCCTACTTGATGACCACACGCGAATATATCAACTATGTACGACAGATTTGTGGTAAAGAGCACTATGCTGATGTCAAGAACGTCATTATCATGGGCGGTGGTAAGACAGCTGTTCGCGTAGCACTGACAGCTCCCGACTATATGAACCTAAAAATCATCGAGAAGAACGAAGAACGCTGTGAGCGCCTGAACGAACTGCTGAACGATGTCGACACGATGGTGATACACGGCGATGGACGTGATTTGGGACTGCTACAGGAAGAAGGCATCCAGACCACTCAAGCCTTTGTGGCATTGACTGATAATGCAGAAACCAATATCTTGGCTTGTTTGACCGCCAAACGATTAGGCGTGCGAAAGACAGTAGCGATGGTTGAGAATTTGGATTACGTTGAAATGGCTGAGAGTCTGGATATCGGAACTATCATTAACAAAAAGAACGTTGCTGCTAGTCATATATACCAAATGATGCTTGATGGTGACGTTAGCAACGTGCGAAGCCTTATGATGGTAGACTCTGACGTTGCCGAGTTTATTGCAGCAGAAGGTTCAAAAGTAACCAAACGGATGGTAAAGGATTTAGGTCTGCCATTCGGTGTAACTATTGGTGGACTGGTGCGTGAGGGGCAAGGCATTCTTGTAAATGGTAATACACAGATTCTGCCAGGCGACTCCGTTATGGTGTTCTGTCATGAGCAAAACCTGAAGAAGTTGGAAAAATTCTTTAAGTAAATGCTGAACACTGCGCTAATATATAAGATTTTAGGTTCGCTATTATTCCTTTTGGGTACACTGCAAGCCATTTGCGCAGGCATTGCCTTCGGCTATAGGGAAGACGACGTCATGTCGTTCCTGATATCTACATTATTCACGTGTTGCTGTGCCTTGGTATTGAAATATTTGGGCCGCAACGCAGACAACAATCTGAGCCGTCGAGACTCCTACCTGCTCGTGACTTTAACATGGTCTGTGTTTTCACTACTTGGCATGGTTCCCTATCTGATAGGTGGCTACATCACCAATATTACTGATGCCTATTTTGAAACCATGTCGGGTTTCTCTACAACGGGTGCCACACTGATAGACGATGTCGAGCGTTTACCTCACGGCATTCTATTCTGGCGATCTATGACGCAGTGGATTGGTGCCTTGGGAATTGTGTTCTTCACCATTGCCATTCTACCCTCGATGGTGGGAGGAGGTAGCGTGAAGGTGTTTGCTGCCGAAGCAACTGGTCCCATGCGTGAGAAGATGCATCCCCGCTTGTCAACCACAGCCAAATGGATTTGGAGCGTTTATGGCGCACTAACCATTGCATGTATGCTAAGTTACTATGTGGCTGGCATGGGTTGGTTCGACAGTATCAACTACTCAATGTCCATCACTGCTACAGGCGGTTTCTGTACTCATAACGACACCGCGGCATACTATGATTCAGCCATGATAGACTACGTCAGTATCGTATTTCAGTTCCTGGCAGGCATTAACTTCACCCTACTCTATTTTGTGCTGTTCAAGGGCCGTGTCCAATTGCTGCTTAAGAGTAGTGAGTTCAAGACTTACATCGGTCTTGTCATTGGAGCAACACTATGGATAGGTTATCTATTGATGACTCGAAATGGATATGGTTTGGAACATGCCTTCCGTTCTGCTCTCTTCCATGTTGTATCCTTCATTACAACCACAGGTGTTTTTAACGATGACGCATCCAGATGGCCTCATATCACTTGGGTAATATTGGGGGGACTCATGTTCATTGGCGCTTGTTCTGGCTCTACTACGGGTGGTTTTAAGTGTGTCCGTGGCGTGATGGTTTTCAAGGTGCTACGCAATGAATTCCGCAAGATCTTACATCCCAATGCCGTCTTACCGGTAAAGATAGACGGTCAGACTGTACCCCAACAGAAAATGAACTCATTGCTGGCATTCTTTGCCTTCTACGTCATGATTGTTCTCCTTTCCACCACTATTATGCTCTTGGCCGATATCGACATTACCAATTCCATTGTGATTGCACTGAGCCTGATTAGCAATGTCGGGCTGTCGTTATCTACAGAGATTGGCGAGGTCATGTCGTGGGCCGACCTGCCAATCTACCTCAAATGGACGTGTTCGTTCCTAATGCTGGTAGGCCGTTTGGAAATCATGTCAGTATTGGTACTATTTACTCGTGCTTTCTGGAAGGACAGCTAAGCAGGAATTGCTCCACATCATGTTGTATGCAACGGAACAAGTCTGAGAGGATATAGCCCATATTTTTTTTCAAAGTCTGTCGGATATCAAGCAATGAGTGTTCATAGCACGACATTTCGTTCTGTCGCTGGGTATGGTGCCGTGCCATACGTGTTATCTCATCCTGACGTTCTTGGCGAAGGCGGTTACATACCTTATTTAATATAGGGACTATTACTGTATCAAACAGGTGATGGCCCTGTATATATAAATAAGTAGTCTGCGGCGTAACCCCTAACGCCTTGATACTCTCCTTTGTGCATATATATTCTTCCTTATTATTTGGAAATTCATGCTGCAACTGGTGCACCTTAGTAGCAACCTTACGACGCAGATGGTCGATGGAAGGTTGAGGGTCAAAGACATTAAAACCACCAGGATCTGTCACACGATTGAAGTCGGAAAGCGAAAACTTGTTATGATGTCCTGTACGATAAGCCCATACCGACCAGATAAAAAGCGGGAACACCGCCTCGCTATATTGTCGGAGATAGTCATTAAAATCAAAGATGCGGTGGTCGTTGAGCGTAATAGCTACGCAGACATCATGAAGCGAGGGCGCATAACACTGTAGACTTTCAATGGCATAAGCATAGGTATGGAATACATAAGGATTATCTATCACTATCTGTGATTGTGCCGTCGCCCCCTGTAGTAGGTAGTCGTAATCAGCATCCACACAAGCAATCATTGACTCGCCAAGCCCAGACATCAGTGCAGCCTTCTTACCGCGCTCCAGTTTCTTATGTGACGGCAACATGACCTCGAAGTAGCGTTGCTCGTTCTCGAAACGCGACAATACCGTCCGCCAAAAGAATATATCGTCGTAACTTTCCACATATACCACGATTCTTTGCCGCGACTGTTTCGGTTTCAAGCGGTTGGCCGCTTCGAAGTATTGGCTATTGAGATTATCCTTTAAACTACTAGGCATATCAGGTCTTACTAGATGGTAATATCAGAAACTTCCGTCACACGATCCACCCAACCATTCATAATGACAGCAGGCGAATGAGTAGTGAGGATAATCTGAACGTTGGGGTTCAGTTCAACGATGAGGTCGATGAGTTTCTTCTGCCACTCAATATGGAGTGACACCTCGGGTTCGTCCATAAAGAGAATGTAAGGCTGCTGGTCCTCAACAAGTACAGTTAGCAAGATGGCCAGCATCTGTTTCTCACCACTAGACAACTGATAGGGTACCAGTATTTCCCCAATCTGCGAGAAACGTATCTCATTCTCCGTACGAACTATCTTCTTACCCGTCTCATCAAACAATTCATCTATCATATCTTGGAAACGCGCCTTTGGCTGTGATAGGTGTTGAGCTGCATCAGCATTTCCCTGTTGTAGTTCTGAGATGATGCGATTACCTATGTTTACTTGATAGTCCAAATATTTGCGTTGCAAGTGATAGAGTTGGAAGTCGAGAGCCGAGGTAATGCGTGAATCCACCATATTTAATGTCTCATTGTCGAGCATGGGTGAATCGAGCGAACGAATGATATCGAAACGCACATGCGTGGCATCCTCGGGCTCGGCAGTGATATGAACCCCCTTCTGCAGATGGTTCAACAAATCGCCATTGGTACAAATGCTCTTGAATATCTTGTTCAATATCGTACTTTTTCCCACACCATTGATACCGCTGAGGATATTCACGTGTGGGTCGAGCGTCCATAAGATATGCTTTTTACCGCTCCAAAGAGAGTCGATTTCTATCTGCTTAATGTAAGTCGCGTACTTCATAATCATAAGTTTTATGCTGCAAATATACGATTATTTCCCGAATTATTTGTACTTTTGCAGGCGAAAAATTACTAAAATGGAAAAAACAAGCGATAACAAAGCATTGATAGCACATCTGGCCATGTTCGGCGCTTGTGCAGGCTGGGGGCTGATGGCTCCCGTCGGCAAAGACGCTATGACGCACGGTTTCGATGGCATATCGATGGTAACATTCCGTGTAGTAGGTGCCTGTCTACTGTTTTGGATAGCATCGTTTTTCGCACCCAAGGAACACGTCCCCAGAAAGGACAAGTTGATGTTCATCGGAGCAGCTGTCTTCGGACTGGTGTGTAACCAGTGCTGTTACACGATAGGACTGAGCATCACATCTCCTATCAATGCCTCGATAGTCACCACATCAATGCCTATCTTTGCCATGATATTGGCAGCCCTTATCCTTAAGGAGCCTATAACGAGTAAGAAAGCTTTGGGTGTGCTGATGGGCTGTAGTGGTGCCCTGATACTGATTATAACATCAGCAGCAGCGGCAGACGGCAAGGTTGGCGACATTCGCGGTGACCTGCTGTGTCTGTTTGCACAGTTCTCGTTTGCCCTCTACCTGTCACTGTTTAATCCTTTGATACGTCGTTACAACGTCTTTACTATCAACAAATATATGTTCTCATGGGCAACACTGATGCTGCTACCGTTTACATTTAGTCACGTGAGTGGAGTCGTGGCAAACCCCATACCTGCGAGCACATGGTGGGAAGTGGCCTACGTGGTGTGCATTGGTACATTCCTAGGCTACATCCTGACGATGATAGGCCAAAGGACACTCCGTCCGACGGTAGTTTCAGTATATAACTACGTACAACCTGTGGTCTCTGTCGCTGCAACACTATTGATGGGTATCGGTATTCTGAAGCCGACTCATGCTTTGGCTGTCATACTAGTATTCAGCGGTGTCTGGTTGGTCACCAAGTCAAAATCACGAAAAGACATAGAGAACGCTAGAGTTCAGGAAGGGAGATAAAAAAACTACGGGATGCACTCTCGTAGTTTTTTTCTTTTATCCGTTGCTTCCTTCTTCAAAGTCTACCAGTCGGATGTCAAATATCAGCGTGCTATAGCCTGGAATGCTGTTATAGTCCGATGTCCCATAGCCTAACTGGTAGGGTATCGTCACACGCCAATGGTCACCACGATGCATGTGTTGCAAGGCAGTGGCGAAGCCTTCAAGTACGGCATCCACGCCCATCGTGGAAGGTTCTGCTCTGTCTTGCGAGAAAGTACCATTAAAGCTGGTGTCAAACTGATAGCCAGAGGGGTAGCTAAGTGAAGGTAGCAGATTTCCACGATAGTGGATATCCACCTCATCAGTGAAGATGGGTGACACCGTCTTGTCACCTTGTACAATAAAGTCACTGGGCAGCACATCAATTAAGACGAAATCAGTATGCGCCAACTGTTCCTGCTTCAGAGTATCAGCCTTCGTATAGCTTTTCAATATGAAGCACGTAGAACTGCTGGCAGCCAAGTGTTCCTGATAAGCCTGTTCAAAATAGGCTTCATTCTTAGCTTGCCAATTGGCATACTCCGCCACAGTATCGTCCTTTTCACTGCACGACGCGAAGCCGAGCAGTGAAAGGCAGACGAACAGATAATGTTTCAGTTTCATTTATTGAAGTTTCTTTAAAAGACTTGCGATGCTTACCTTATCCTCGATGATAGCATTGAGATCACTGATGTTCACACGCTCCTGCTCCATCGTGTCGCGGAAGCGCAGCGTTACCTTACCATCAGTCAGCGTGTCGTGGTCAACGGTGACGCAGTATGGGGTACCAATAGCGTCCTGACGACGATAACGCTTACCGATAGAATCCTTCTCATCGTACTGGCAGTTGAAGTGGAACTTCAGCTGGTCAATGATCTCACGAGCCTTCTCGGGCAGACCATCCTTCTTCACCAGCGGCATCACAGCACACTTCACAGGAGCCAGGGCTGCAGGCAACTTCAATACCACGCGGGTCTCGCCGTTCTCCAGCTTCTCCTCCTCGTAAGCGTGACACATAATGCTCAGGAACATACGGTCCACACCGATACTGGTCTCAATCACATACGGAGTATAGCTCTCGTTGGTCTGTGGGTCGAAGTATTTGATGCTCTTGCCAGAGTATTTCTCGTGCTGGCTCAGGTCGAAGTTGGTACGAGAGTGAATACCCTCCACCTCCTTGAATCCGAATGGCATCTTGAACTCGATATCCGTAGCAGCGTTAGCATAGTGAGCCAGCTTGTCGTGGTCGTGGAAACGATAGTTCTCAGCGCCGAAGCCCAGAGCCTGGTGCCACTTCATACGTGTCTCCTTCCACTTCGGGAACCACTCCAGCTCGGTGCCAGGCTGTACGAAGAACTGCATCTCCATCTGCTCGAACTCACGCATACGGAAGATGAACTGACGAGCCACAATCTCATTACGGAAAGCCTTACCAATCTGGGCGATACCGAAAGGAATCTTCATACGACCAGTCTTCTGCACGTTCAGGTAGTTCACAAAGATACCCTGAGCGGTCTCAGGACGGAGGTAAATCTTCATCGAAGCATCGGCGCTGGCACCCATTTCGGTAGAGAACATCAGGTTGAACTGACGGACATCCGTCCAGTTACGGGTACCGCTGATAGGACATACAATCTCCTCGTCGAGGATAATCTGCTTCAACTCGTCGAGGTCCGGGCCCTGCATAGCAGCAGCATAACGGGCATGCAGTGCGTCGCGCTTCTCCTTGGTCTCCTTTACACGCTCAGAAGTCTCCAAGTACTTAGCTTCGTCGAACGAGTCACCAAAACGTTTGCGAGCCTTCTCAACTTCCTTCTGAATCTTCTCGTCGTACTTGGCAATCTGATCCTCAATCAGTACGTCAGCACGATAGCGCTTCTTTGAGTCACGGTTATCAATCAAGGGATCATTGAAAGCATCCACGTGACCCGAAGCCTTCCATATCGTCGGGTGCATAAAGATGGCGCTGTCTATGCCCACAATGTTCTCGTGAAGCATCGTCATAGCCTTCCACCAGTACTGCTTAATATTATTCTTCAACTCTACGCCGTTCTGACCGTAGTCATAAACGGCAGCCAACCCGTCGTAAATCTCACTCGAGGGGAACACAAAGCCATACTCCTTGCAGTGGCTTACAATTTTCTTAAAAACGTCTTCTTGTGCCATGTTTTTTATTATTTTACCCTTTTACTTATTTACCGTTTTACTTTTTAAGTTGCAAAGGTAATGTTTTTTCGGGTAAAACATGCACTTTTGCAACATTATTTAATATATTCTATGGCACAGCGTATTCCAAACAAGGCCAATAGGCGTCGCCTTCGCTGTCCTGAACAAATAACGAGAGCTTGCCCGAAGTCTTGGGACTGACTGTCATGCTATACATGCCGTCCTCTGCCACCTGCCAGTCGGTAAACCACTCCTGACCGTTGACAATCGCCCATTTGACGCCTGACTTTGGATAGAAACTAAAGGTATAGGATTCACCTGTACTAAGTTCTCTGCTCATTGGCACGGCAACAATCGTAAGTTGATGACTCCTGCTGTCAAACAGCACCGGAAGTTCTCTGACATTGTTTTCCTTTATCAGCTTTGCTAATTGACGTTCGTCAACTCCTGCCTGCGCCCATTCCTTGGCATTCAGATTCTTGACAGCTTTCATGTCAGGGGTACTCAGCGGATATTCTAACGCCAGCAAGTCCCAATCTGTTTGCGTTGGCGTAGCAATCCCGTAGCGCACGATGGTTCCCCACGCTGAGCCGGATTCATCCCGTAGGCTGATGCTGAGCGATTCCGTCTGGCGTGGCATGAACTTGACGGAATACACCCCATTGCCTTCGTCCGTCCACTCGTTTTTCTCACAAACCACGCCGTTGTTCATTATTGCAAAATCCCTATTAGTGTTCACTTTAATGCGGAAGGTGTAAGGAATACCAATGCGCAAGGAGGTGAGGAACGGGAAATCGATGAATTCTATTAAGCCCTCTCCTCCATTGTAAAACTGAGGCAAGACGAGCGCCATTTTCTTGCCCCGCCCGAATAGCTTGTGTCCGTCAAGTCCATACTCCATCCAAGTCAGCTTAACAGGTGGAAAGGCCATGAATTCTTTTTCCGTCACCGCATTCTCCACCAACTGGCAGGAAGCGTCGTCGGGGAAATGGGTCATTATCATCCACTCGGGCGACACGTTAAACCACGTCCAGATGTTCTCGTCGGGAATGAATTGTGTGCCTACCATCGAGCCTGCTCCCCAGGTAGGATCAAGTAAAACGCCATAATTTTCTCGCGTATAAGCAAATAGCCAAGCGTGCCCTGCAGGATTGACGAAGCCTGTCTGGTCTTTAGCCTTCCCTTCAATGGTCTCCACCCGAACGCCCACAGCCTTTGCCAGCAAATAAAACAATTCACAGTAGGCCTGGCACACGCCTTTCTGCTTCTTCAGGCACTCGTCTGCTGTACGTATTTTATAAGAGGTGTCGTAGGCTATATGTTCGCATATCCATTTGTAGACAGCCTTTATCTTCTCGTAGTCGCTATTGCATCCTGCCGTAATTTCCGTGGCCAGTGGTACGTAATTGTACTTGGACTTCACAGGTATTATCTTACTATTGTCTGGCTGTTTGTAATAGCCAGCGGAATCCTCTCTATGCTGAGCAAGGCAGTCAATCGGCCAACAGCAAAGGGCTATCAACCACATACAGGTTAGCAAGACTAAACCCGCGCTCTTAATACTATTATGTCGTAACATCATGCTTATATATAATTCCAGAATGTGCTGCAAAGGTAATGAAAAGTTTTTAAACATCGGTAGGTTTGCAGAAATAAATAAAGATTAAGCCGCGCATCTGCATATGGAGATGGTCGCGGCTTAATCCAGAGTCTATCAGACAGTTATTTCACTATCACTTTCTTGCCATCACGAACGTAGAGGCCTTTTGTCGAAGGAGTTCCTGACATTCGCTGTCCATTGATGTTGTACCAGGGGCTATTGCTTAATCTGCCATCAGCCTTGACTGTTGGCACTGCAGTGATTAACGTCCTGAAACTTTCAAAAAACTCATTGGTCTCCTGCTGTATCTGTTCTTCTTTGAAAGCCTCTAATGCTAAAGCGGCCCTATTCAGTAGTTGCTCTATCTCGCTAGCCGCCGTGTTAATTTCTGACTTAAGTTCCTCGGCGGTTTTGTCATTACCGGCTTGTCTGGCCTCATAATAGGCTATGCGTTTTGCCTGTAATTGTTCCAACTTTTCTGTAGCATCAGCAATAAATGACCATATAGCATCCTTCGTTTTTTTTAGTGAAGGAATTAATTTATATTCAAATTCACCATCACCATAGCCCTCTCTCCAACCGTAAGCCACTTCTTTTTCAAAAGAAGCCTCTAACTGCTGCTGCAGAGGAGTCACATCCCTGCCTTCATTTTCAGCTATAATATAGAGCGTGTTGAGTAAGAAATAATAAGCTTGCATGCTATAATCCCTTACCAAGCGTTCTTTCTCATCATAAATAGGCTTGAGTTCATCTATCCGATTATACAATCCTGGCACGGAATCGTCCTCATCTACACCTTCTTCCACGATTTCCTTTATGCTGTAGCCAATAAGATTACCCCAACAATCATCTGAGCCAGAGCCCCAACTAATG
>Ga0256405_10010712_pt1 | contig 11978 bp, 10 predicted proteins | sample RumenRJG_02DNA_FD_189096 | JGI IMG/M metagenome (GOLD analysis project Ga0256405, IMG submission 189096) | Bovine rumen microbial communities from Lethbridge, Alberta, Canada - RJG_02 | ecosystem: Host-associated > Mammals > Digestive system > Stomach > Rumen | place: Canada: Alberta...
GTGGACGGACCTCCGGTGCATCAGCTGCACATCAGGTGCATGACTGGGTAGCCGTGTCCGGCAGGGATAAACGCTGAAGGCATCTAAGCGTGAAGCCCCCCTCAAGATGAGATATCTAAAGACCCCTCAGAGAGAATGAGGTAGATAGGACAGAGGTGGAAGTACAGTAATGTATGGAGCTGACTGTTACTAATCGGTCGCAGGCTTATCCAAAAGGCACAATGGTAAGTGAGTTTGGAAACGGATAGAAAAGGGAATGTCAGGATAAAGATTTTGTGTGCGGTTTTCAAGGTATAAGGCCCAGTGGCTCAGTTGGTTAGAGCGCCGCCCTGTCACGGCGGAGGTCACCGGTTCGAACCCGGTCTGGGTCGTTTCCCATCGAATTCATCGTATGATCGATGATGCGGTCCGTAATACGCCGATGTGGCTCAATTGGCAGAGCAGCTGATTTGTAATCAGCAGGTTATCGGTTCGAGTCCGATCATCGGCTTTCTTATTCTTATGTTGATTTCTTCGAAATCATCATGTAGAATAAAAGATGCTGAATACATTCAGCAAATATGGATGGCTTCCCGAGTGGCCAAAGGGGACAGACTGTAAATCTGCTGCAAATTGCTTCGGTGGTTCGAATCCACCGCCATCCATTCAGATTAGAAACAAATCTCTGATCTGCAAAATTTCATAACGCGGGGTAGAGCAGTCTGGAAGCTCGTCGGGCTCATAACCCGGAGGTCGTAGGTTCAAATCCTTCCCCCGCAACTATATGCCCAGATAGCTCAGTTGGTAGAGCGGAGGACTGAAAATCCTTATGTCGCCGGTTCGATTCCTGCTCTGGGCATTGGACAGAAACCTCAGGAGTATCGTATTTACGGCATTCCTGAGGCTTTTTTTCGTTTTGAAAATCGCACGGTTAGCAAAAAGTTAGCAAAACCCAGCTGGTTTGCAAGATCTGAACGGTGTCCAGCAGTCGGCGGTCATGCTCTTCCATGCGTTTGGTGACGTGAAAATAGACATCCCTGGTAGTATGACCGTCGGAGTGGCCAAGCCGGCGGCTGATCGTTTCGAGCGGCACACCGGCTTCGGCAAGCAGGGCCACATGGGTATATGTCGGAGAGAGTACGGGGACAGCTTGCGGCCAACGCAGTCTGTTCCTTGTGGTTTTGCCTCTGCCAGGCGCAGTAATTCTCACACAATACCACATAAAGACGCTCCTTTCAGGGTGCAGAATCCCAGGGAACGTGATACAATCATCTTTGTCGGGGGATGAAGACATCACGCTTCATTTTCCTTGCCGCCTGGTGTTGCCGCATCGGGCGGTCTTTACTTGTGAATACTGTGCAAATGAAAAGAGCTGGTAGCAGAAGCTACCAGCTCACTCGTTGAAAGCAAACGGATGGGCGGCGTATCCATCATCTCAGGTACCCATAAGGGTGCGTCGGGAGCCATTTCCGACCTCGATTGCTTTTGGTAATTTCATTATAATCGACTTTGGTTTTTTGTCAAATTGTTAAAATGCTTGTATGCGGCCCGATAGTACACGGCGCTCTATTTTGGAATCTGATATGTCAAAAAGGGTCGCAACATAGAAGTACTGTCCGGACGAATCAAGTTTGATACCGATCTGCAGATTGTCGGAGAAGGTCTTAATCAGTTCAAAACTCGTTCCTTGTTCGTTTGGGTTAACCCCGATATAATCCGGGTTTAATATTATGTCGGGAATCCTGTCGATATATTTCAAGCATTCAGGATGCCGCTTTTGAATATGGATAGGGAGCCCTTCGGACTGGAAGATAGGGAGCGAATGGCATAATCCAACATATTCGAAGAAGCGTTCATCATACATCCCAACTTTTTTCATCACAACAGCCCTTACCCCCCCTACCGGAACTAGCCTCTTACAATTTTTTCCTTACCTCCGTACACTTCCCGATGATTCTTACAGGCAGGTCCTGCACCTCTTTTGCAAAAAATGAAGAATACGAAAAGACACATCCAGAGGCATGAGTCTTCGGATAACGGAGGACCGGCCATGAACGATGAACAGAGAATAGCACAGAACATTTGCGAATGTACAGATGAGAATGGGGGATATTTGACTGGGATGAATACCAGCATCTTTGTGACATTGCAGACTACTGGGACATGGACGCATGAGGGAGGACCAATCAGGAAAGGATGATACCAGATGCACGTAGACCCGGAAGATAAGAAAGCCCTTGATTTTATGCGGGTTTCAGAGTTTTTTTCTGCCCAACTCATGCACTAACTCATGCAAAGCACAACGGGAAATGGATCAGGTCCTCTATTTGTGTCCGGTATCCTCACATCATGCCGGCAAATGATGATATAACAGAGGAGATGGATGACAGTGAGCGATACAGTGGAAGGGAGACAGGGATGAGAAAAGTACAGTTCTACGACAGATCAAAGATTGACTTCGGAGATCTGTTGTTTGACAGACAGGCGCTGCGCCGTCTCCTGATCCCGCTGATGGCCGAGCAGCTGCTCAACACGCTGATGGGCATGATGGATACGGTCATGGTTGCCAGATGCGGAAGCGCGGCAATCTCCGCGGTTTCCCTGGTCGACGCAATCAATGTGCTTGTGATTCAGGTATTCGAGGCGCTGGCAGCAGGCGGAACCATCATTTGTTCCTTCTATATCGGCAGACAGGACAGAGAGCGTGCAAACCGTTCTGCGGAGCAGATTGTGCTGACGAACATTGTGCTGTCCGCCATGCTGACAGCGGTCTGTGTCGTGCTGAGAGTACCGCTGCTTCGCCTGGTTTTTGGAGCGGTCGAGCCGGATGTGATGCGGAACTCGCTCATTTATTTCCTGATCACGGCACTCTCCTATCCCTTTATTGCGCTATCAAACTGCGGAGCCGCATTCTATCGTGCCGGCGGGGAGAGCCGCTTTCCGATGCTGATTGCTGCGCTGTGCAACGGAGCCAATATAGGCGGAAATGCGATTCTCATCTTTGGATTGAATCTTGGTGTTGCCGGTGCCGCATACGCAACGCTGGGGTCCAGGATTCTGAATGCGGTGATTTTGTTCGTCATGCTTCGAAAGGACCGCCAGCAGATTGTGCTTCGCCGCTATCTTGTCCGGCCGAAATGGGATACCATCCGGGATGTTCTGTCGATCAGTGTGCCAGCCGGAATCGAAAACGGGATGTTTCAGTTCGGAAAGCTGGTTATTCAATCCTCCGTTTCACTTCTGGGAACAACAGCCATTGCGGCCCAGGCACTTACAATTCTCCTGGAAAGTCTGAACGGGATCGCCGCGATCGGAATCGGGATTGGCCTGATGACGGTTGTAGGCCAGACGATCGGCGCAGGGCGGAGAGAAGAGGCAAAATACTATATAGTCAGGCTGACAAAGCTGGCGTACCTCGCCGTATTCCTGAGCGTTCTGGCTGTTCTTGTTCTCACAAAGCCGGTGATTTTCCTGGCTGGGCTCGAACCGGCTGCCGGGAAGATGTGCTTTCAGATGATGATCTTTATCAGCATCGTGAAGCCGATTGTGTGGGTACCGGCGTTTATCCCTGCGTATGGCCTGCGGGCAGCCGGCGACGTTCGTTTTTCAATGATCACGTCAAGCATCACGATGTGGACGGCGAGAGTCATTCTGGCTGTTGTCCTGATTCGTGTTTTCCATGTCGGTCCGATTGCGGTGTGGATCGGAATGGCTGTAGACTGGACCCTGCGGGGAATCATATTCCTGCATCGCTATCTGAGCATGAAATGGCTGGACCGGAAGATTGTCAGCAGCTCTGCGATCTGACGGAGGTTTCATACGCAGCCATATGTGATATGATAAGAAAGCTGCGCGGTTCTGACGAAGCATGATGAAGTTCAGGATGAAATCAGGCAAAGCCGTCGCGCCGCAGCTGACAATCAGCAGATTGAGGATGATATCAACATAGAACAAGGGGAGAAGAAACATGAAACAGACACTTCTGGCGGTTTTCGGGGGCCGTTCAACGGAACATGAGATTTCCTGCAAATCGGTTGTCAATATTGTCAGGAACATCGATACGGAGAAGTACGATGTGCTCCTGGCTGGCATCACAAAAGAAGGGGAATGGCTGTTGGCGGATTCGCTGAAAGCGGTCGAGGATGGAAGCTGGTATGATTCGAAGGTTCACGCGGTTCTTCTTCCGGACGGGAAGCTGCAGTCGCTTCTGGTCACGGATGAGGAAGGAAGGATGTCCTTCCGGAAGGTGGACGTAATCTTTCCGGCTCTTCATGGGAAAAATGGGGAGGACGGAACGATTCAGGGACTCTTTGAGCTGAGCCGTATTCCGTACGTCGGCTGCGGTGTTCTGGCGTCTGCGGTGTCGATGGACAAGCTTTATACAAAGATTATCGCGGAGGCGCCGCTTCGCTCAATCGGTGTCCGCCAGGCGGACTATGTCAGCGTGGTCGGTAAGCAGCTTGAGGATATGGAGGATAATGTCGCGCGGGTGGAGGCGAAGTTTTCCTACCCGGTCTTCATCAAGCCGTCGAATGCAGGGTCGAGCTGTGGTGTCACGAAGGCGCACAACAGACAGGAGCTGATCGACGGAATCCGCAAGGCATTTACAGTCGACCAGAAGGTTCTGGTCGAGGAGACCATCGTCGGAAGAGAAGTGGAGTGTGCTGTGTTCCGCGACAAGGACGGCAGTGTGAAGGCATCCGGCGTCGGAGAGATTCTGGCGGCAGCTGATTTTTACGATTATGACGCGAAGTACAACAATCCGCAGTCGGAGACAGACACGAATCCGGAGATGGATGAGAAGGACCGTGAGCTGATCCGGAAAGCGGCAGTTGCTGTTTTTGAGGCGGTTGACGGCTATTCTCTGGCCAGGGTAGACTTTTTCCTGACGAAGGAAGGGCCGGTTTTCAACGAGCTGAACACACTGCCGGGATTCACGGCGATCTCCATGTATCCGATGCTCTGGGAAGCGCAGGGGGTCAGCAAGAAGGAGCTGATTCAGGCGCTGATCGATACCGCGTATACCAGACATCCTGAAAATACATATTGAAGCAAGACAAGCCGAACCAAATCGAATCGTTATCCAGCTTCACAGCGATTGAATACAACACCGCCAGTCTGATGTCCCGGAAGGGATATTGCAGGCTGGCGGTTTTATCTTTCAGGGTGGATGATGCAGGAATACCTCCCGGCTCAGCGCTCAAACGGAAAAACGATGCCGAACTGTTTTCTGGCTTCATCCATCTGGCGCATGATCTCAAGCGTCTCGCTGTGAGGCATTTCCGGGCATTCGATTCTTCCTTCTTCAATTGCCTTGATGGACGCCCGCACCTCGTATTCGTACCCGGTGATCTGCTTTGGCACATTCCAGCTGGCGATTTCCTTCTTTCCATAGCCCTCCTGCCGGAATGCGGTAATCTTCTGGGGATTGTTGATGTTCTCAACCTCGATGAAGCCCTTGTCGCCGCAGATCAGCCCCATCCGGTTGGTCGGGACATACATCGTCGTGAAGAGACTTGCCATGGCACCATTTTCATATTCAAGACAGAAATTGTCCTGGCCATCGACGCCGGTGTCCGTCTTTACACAGGTAGCGGTGAGCTTCCGAATGCTGTCACCGAGCACCATTGAGGCAAAGTTCAGAACATAAACCGACAGATCCAACAGGCTGCCGCCGGCGAGCTCCGGACGCTGCATGCGCTCCACATGGGAGATCGGGTAGCCAAGGTTGGCGGACACCGTGTGGATGTTTCCGATGATTCCGCTTTTGACCGCGTCGTCGATGATCTTTCTGGACGGCTGATACCGGGTCCAGATGGCTTCGGTCAGGAGGAGATGCTTCCGCTCTGCCAGTTCGATCATCTCCCGAGCCTGCGTTTCATTGGCTGCAAATGACTTTTCGCACAGGACGTTCTTTCCGGCGTTCAGCGCTGCGAGCGTCCACTGGTGATGGTGCGAATGGGGAACCGCGATATAAACCAGATCGACCTTCGGGTCAGACAGCATTTCTTCATAGCTGCCGTATGAGACGGCAAATCCGTACTGCTTGCGGAACGCTTCCGCGCGGTCTTTGTCGCGCGCCGCGATCGCATACGGTTCGATTTCTCCCTTCATTCCGTTGACTGTATCTGCCATCGTGCGGGCGATGCCGCCCGCACCGAGAATTGCAAAACGAAGCATAATTATTTCCTCCTTTGCTGCTGCGGATGCTGTGCGTCCTGTATGTTTTTATGATTCTGCCACGGCCGAAATGAGCCGTGGAACATGATAAAACAAGTATATCAGGGTGACAGCAGGAAGCCAAGCGCTGAAAGCATTGAAAGGACAATCGAAAAGCCAGCCGGTCGGCTGGCTTTTCTGGGAGGGAGTATGAAAAGTTGTTGCTTGTGTTGCCTGTATATGGAACAGATGAAAGATTGTTTCTTTTGTTTCATCTGATGTCTATAAGATAATGCCGTTCTGTGAAGAACTTATGACGCGTCTGTGGTGTTTATGTGAACTTCTCTTTTTTTCCTTCACTATTAATTAGACTAAGAAATATTTGAAAATATGTTAAATTTACTCGTGATATACATACAACGCCATGTATAAAACACTTGATTCAGAAAGAATGCTAAATTATACTTGATTTATCACGTGGCTACCATCATATGTTTGTAAGGAGAACAGTATGGGTCTTTTTGGAAAGATGTTTGAAAAGAAGGAGTGCAGCATCTGCGGAGGGGAGATCGGACTTCTGGGAAACAGAAAGCTGGCGGATGGCAATCTCTGCAAGAATTGTGCGAAAAAGCTGTCCCCCTGGTTTGAGGAACGGAGGCAGAGCACGGTGGAGGACATCCGCCGGCAGCTGGACTACCGTGAGATGAACAAAGAGGCGGTCCGGGCATTTCAGGTGACACGGGATATCGCGACAGACAGATATCATGTATTCGTGGATATGGGAAAGGGACAGTTCACGGTTGCATCGAAGCTGGACGAGCAGGAGAATCCGGATATTGTGAGCCTGTCGCAGGTGACAGGCTGCAGGCTTGAGGTGAAGGAAGACCGGGACGAGGAGAAGTACGAGGATAGCGATGGAAATATGAAGAGCTATTATCCGCCGCGCTACAGGTATTCGTATGATTATGTGATGCATATCTCGGTCAATTCGCCGTGGTTTGACGATATGGATTTTCAGATGAACATATTCTCTGTGAAGGACCACGAGCGTGGGGAAATGATGGCGATGGAGCAGGCGGGAAATGAGATTGTCGCTCTGCTGACCGGACGGGCAATGCAGATGACAGGAGGCTTCGGAGCAGCCGGAGCGGGATATCCGGGCAGCCAGGCAGCCTATGGAACTCCTGCAGCAGGCGGATACAGCAGTGTGCAGGGCGGACAGGGCTTCGGCCAGCCAAGTGGGATGTACGGCGCCCAGAACCCGGGCGGTGCATATGGGCAGCCAAATGGGATGTACGGTGCCCAGAACCAGAATGGTGCGTACGGGCAGCAAAGCGGGATGTACGGTGCCCAGAACCAGAACGGCGCATATGGCCAGTCGAATGGGATGTACGGTGCCCAGAACCAGAATGGTGCGTACGGGCAGCAAAGCGGGATGTACGGCGCCCAGAATCAGAACGGCGCATATGGCCAGTCAAATGGCGTATATGGCGGACAGGGCGGCGCATATGGTGCTGTCGTCCGGTGTGACAAGTGCGGGTGGACCTCTCAGCCAGGGGAACCGGTTCCGTCCTTCTGTCCGGAATGTGGCGACCCGATCACGCAGAATGACCTGATGTAATCTGATGTAAAACAAGTCTGATCCATACCATACCCCCATGACCGTGTGGTTTCTGCCGGTTCATGGGGGTGTCTTCTTTTTGAGGGCCTCTTTGAGAAAAGACACCATCATTCTTTGCGAGCATATCCATGATTGGTTGTGGTAGAATCATGTCAATTGCACGGTGATGATCAGGGACGGGTATTCTGAGGACATCCGTTTTTTCGGATAAGTAATAGATATATGAAACTGGAGCTGGAAGAGAGTGGATACATGAGATTCTGTGATACACATGCACACTACGACGATGAAGCCTTTGACGCGGACAGAGCGCGTCTTCTTGGCGGAGGTCTTCGCGGTGAGGGTGTTGAGTTTGTTGTAAATATGGGGGCTTCCCTTGAGGGGGCCGAAAGGTCGGCGGAGCTGGCGGGATGCTACAGGGACGTGTATGCAGGCTGCGGTATCCATCCGGATGAGGTCGGCGTCTTCGGGGAGGAGGGCAGCAGCCAGGCAGCTTCTGTGATGAAGCGTCTTCGTATTCTGCTTGGGCAGCCAAAGGTGGTCTGCGTCGGGGAGATCGGTCTCGATTATCACTGGATGGTACAGCCGAAGGATATCCAGCAGAAATGGTTTGCCGCACAGCTTCACCTGGCGGCGGAGTTGAATCTGCCGATCAATGTGCACAGCCGGGAGGCGGCTCAGGATACCTTTGATGTGATTGTGAAGCATCATACAAGAGCCGGCAGAACCCTCAGCGGCGGGATTATCCATTGCTACTCCGGCAGCGTCGAGATGGCCCGGGCATATGTGAAGCTGGGGTACCACATCGGCGTCGGCGGCGTCGTGACCTTCAAGAATGCAAGAGTGCTGAAGGAGGTTGTGCAGACGCTGCCTCTTGAGAGCCTTGTGACAGAGACAGACTGCCCGTACATGGCGCCGGAGCCGGTGCGCGGCACCCGGAATGACTCCCGGAATATCCGGTACGTCATCGCAAAGATCGCAGCGATTCGTGGAATGGATGAGGAGGCGTGTGCGGCGGTGCTGCTAAAGAATGCGAAGGACGTCTACAGACTTGCCTGACGGGTTGTATTACAGGTGTTTGCAGTGGGCAGCAGATACACGGCTTGAACGACGGTTGACCGGTCCTTTTTTGCAGGTGTTTGCAGTGGGCAGCAGATACACGGCTTGAACGACGGTTGACCGGTCCTTTTTTGCAGATGCCTGCAGCAGGCAGCAGATACAGGGCTTGAACAACGGCTGACCGGTCGGGCATGGAAAGAGGAATCTGAGAGTGAGGGGCAGATATGCCATATCTATATGATGAACTGGTGCGCTACTGCGGGTCGGATGCGTACCCGTTTCATATGCCGGGACACAAGCGGAGGCTCGGGCAGCTGAAGGATCCATTTTCGTTCGATATTACGGAGATCGATGGATTTGACAACCTGCATCATGCGGAAGGGATTCTGCTGGAAGCGGAGAAAAGAGCCGCAAGGCTGTATGGGGCGGAAGAAACGCATTTTCTGGTAAATGGTAGTACGGCGGGCATTCTCAGTGCAATCGGTGCGGCTGTGACCGCGGGAGGTCATCTTCTGATGATGCGGGCAAGCCACAAGGCCGCATATCATGCGGTCGCGGCCGGCGGGCTTACGGCGCATTACCTTGCCGGAATGAGCGGCGGGGCTGCGCCGCACATCCGGCTGGTCGGGGGCTGTGGAAACAGAACCCGTTCCGGCAGTGCAGAGCCGGGCTGTACGCGGGCAGCCGGCCTGTCAGAGCTGGACGACAGGAAGGCGTATGGCAATGCAGTACAGGACCATGCGCAGGTCCCCGGCTTGTCAGAGCTGGACTGCGGGCAGCCGGCCGATCCGGCGGAGGTGGAGCGGGCGCTTGCGGAGGACCCGCGGATCCAGGCTGTCTATATCACATCGCCAACATACGATGGGATCGTTTCGGATGTGCGAGCGATTGCTGAAATCGCGCACCGGCATGGGGTACCCCTGATTGTTGATGAAGCACACGGCGCCCATTTCGGCATGCATGAGATCTTCCCGGAGTCCTCCGTGAAGCTGGGGGCGGATCTGGTAATTCACAGTGTGCACAAGACCCTGCCATCGCTGACACAGACAGCGCTGATTCATGCACAGGGAAAGCTGGTTTCCCGCAGGCGTCTGCGGGAAATGCTCGACATCTACCAGACGAGCAGTCCGAGCTATGTGCTCATGGCCAGCATCGATCAGTGCATCCGGATGCTGGAGAGCCGGGGAAAGGAATTGTTTGACAGACTGGCGGAGAATCTCAGATGGTTTTACGGAGCGGTGGCAGATCTGTCGTCCATCAGCTGTATTGTGACGGATGATCCGTCGAAGATCCTGCTAAGACCGGCTGGGCATGAGGCCGGTGAGCTGTATGATGCGCTGCGGCAGACCTGGCATCTTCAGCCGGAGATGCTGTCCCGATCCTATGTGCTGATGCTCAGCTCGATCGGCGACGACGAGGAAGGCTTTCGGCGCCTGAGCGAAGCACTGCATCAGATTGACCGCAGCTGGAGCACAGCCGGGAGCCCTTCGACCGTAAGCAGGGCAGCAATGCCGGAAAGGGACAGCAGGAAGCCAGCTGCTGCCGGTAAGCAGAAAGAACAGGAGGCACCATCCGCTGTCATGGGCCCGGAAGAGCCCGGAGAAAGGGCAGGCAGCGCCGACAGTGCCGACAGACCTGCAGTGCATGCACGCAGCAGCTTTCCGGAGACGGCCATGGCGAACAGGGCGCGCAGCAGCTTTCCGGAGACGGCTATGGCGAACAGGGCACGCAGCAGCTTCCCGGAGACGGCCATGGCGAACAGGGCACGCAGCAGCTTTCCGGAGGCGGTCATGACGATCAGAAAGGCGCAGGACAGCGCGCAGGAGCGGATTATGCTGGCGGAGTCTGCCGGGCGGGTGTCCGGCGAGTATCTGTATCTGTACCCGCCGGGCATTCCGCTGATTACGCCGGGAGAGCGGATACCGGACGATCTTCCTGTGCGTGTCCGGAACCTGATGGAGGCCGGGTACGCGGTGGAAGGAGCGGACGACTACAGCCTGAGAACGATCTGGTGCGTGGGCCAGCAGGAAGAGGGAGAAAAGCCGGAAAGGCTGCTACATCCATGAAACATTTATTTTATCTGTGCGGAAAGAGTGCGTCCGGCAAGGACACGATCTATGAGGAGCTTCTGAAGGACGAAAGTCTTCAGCTTCGCCCGCTTGTTCCGTATACGACCAGGCCGATCCGAGCCGGGGAAATGGAAGGACAGGAGTATCATTTTACCGACAGGGAGACGCTGCGGCGGCTGGAGAAAGCCGGAAAGGTGATCGAGGAGCGGACGTACGAGACGGTGTGCGGTCTGTGGACGTACTTTACGGTCGACGACGGGATTTTAGAGGGGGACGCGGATGTGATCGGGATCGGGACGCTGCAGTCCTATGTCCGGCTTCGCGATTACTTTGGGGAGAAGCAGGTGATCCCGCTGTATATCCAGGTGGATGACGGACTCAGACTGGAGCGTGCTCTGAAGCGGGAACGCAAGCCCGGAAACCACCGGTATGAGGAGATGTGCAGGCGTTTTCTGGCAGACCAGGCCGACTTCTCGGAGGAGAATCTGCGGCGGGCAGGGATCGGAAGACGTTTTCAGAATGATGAGGATCGAAGCGTCTGCATCGCGGAGATTGCAGCGTATATCAGAGCATGCCAGGCGGAGGGGTGAGAGACTGAGGCCGGGCAGCATTCGAGTCGAATTTGCCGGGGCTTGCGGGGAGGGACTGCCGTCTGACAGCCAGATTGTATTGTCCGGGCAGTTCCGATATAATAATGATACATGGGCAAAGGTGCCAGAGGAGGCGTTATGTCAGGATTTCGGGATGTTACAGGACATGAGCGTACAATTGAACATCTGAAGAATGCGATTGCCTCCGGGCGGGTGAGCCAGGCATATCTGCTCGTCGGGGATAAAGGGATGGGAAAGAAAACCATCGCGCAGGCATTTGCCCAGACACTGCAGTGTGAGACCCTTGAGAGGATGCTGGAGCAGGAACAGGAAAGCCCGGGAGAGAAGAATTCGGGGGCGCTTCCGCTTCAGTCCATCGATGCCTGCGGAACGTGCAAGAGCTGCCGGCAGGCGGAGACCAACAACCAGCCGGACATCATGGTCTGGCGGTACCAGAAGGAAACATCGATATCAGTCGATGATATCAGATCGCTTGTAAGC
>Ga0256405_10010715_pt1 | contig 11976 bp, 11 predicted proteins | sample RumenRJG_02DNA_FD_189096 | JGI IMG/M metagenome (GOLD analysis project Ga0256405, IMG submission 189096) | Bovine rumen microbial communities from Lethbridge, Alberta, Canada - RJG_02 | ecosystem: Host-associated > Mammals > Digestive system > Stomach > Rumen | place: Canada: Alberta...
CGCTTGTGCATCAGCAGACGGCGCGCCCGGACCGGATCCCGGTTGAAGATGTTCCCGTGCTCATAGGGGCTGATATGCATGCCCCGGACAAAAAGCTCGCCGTCCTTGACGGTGCAGAAGCAGTCCTTCAGGTTCACCTGACCGGCGCGGATGGACTTGACCTCTGTACCCGCCAGCTCGATCCCGGCTTCGAAGCGTTCCAGGACAAAATATTCATGAAATGCCTTGCGGTTGTCCGCAATTTTCTTGATGCCCAGCTGCTTCGGCAAGATCGTTCCCTTCTTTCTGACGTATCATACCACATCAGCGCCGAATTGAAAAGTCTTTTTTAGCCGCGAGAATTTACACTCGGATTTTTGCACGGACTTACACCTTAACAAAATGCATAGTCTGCATAACTCCCCGCCTCCGGCGGGGGTTATGCAGCACGCGGCAGCAAATTCCGTTCTGCCGTATGACCCATGATTTCTCTCACGAAAAGGCGTTCTCCAGCTGGCAGACGCTGCAGTTCTCCTCCGTTCCCCGCGGCGCATAAACCTCGATCACATCGAACCGCGCCTGCAGATCCTGGGCCCAGGGTCTGGCGGAAAGATAATACTCCGCCGTGAGGTAGAGCTTCCGCTGTTTGGCGGCGGTGACGAATTCCCGCGCTTCTCCATGCGACGCGTCCTTCCGCAGCTTGACCTCGGCGAAGACCAGGTCGTTTCCGCGCCGGGCAATGAGGTCAATCTCCCCCATCCTGCAGCGGAAGTTCCTTTCCAGGATCCGATAGCCCTGCCGCTCCAGGTGCTCGGATGCAAGGCGTTCCCCCAGCGCGCCCAGAGCCGCGCGTTCCGCCCCTCTGTTCATCCGGCCTCACTCCTCTCCGTGTTTCACGCCCGGTTTCCGAAGCTCCCATGGCAGACCGCCGACAGACGGTGCCGCGTGTTTCACCGAACCCTGACCGGGACAAAGCCCACGGCGTCGGCGCTGACCAGTCTGAATTCCGTACAGCCGATCCAGCCGTTATACGCCAGCGGGATCCCCCGTCCGTGGATATGGCCGTAATAGCAGCGGCGCACTTCATACTCCTGCATCAGGCGCAGGATCTCTTCACAGCAGTAGTTCCGAAACACCGGCGGATAGTGCAGAAAAACAATCTTCTCCCGGTCGCCTCCGGCCTTCAGCGAGGTCTCAAGGCGTTGGATCTCGCGCAGCATCATTTTCCGGTCATGCTCGGTGCCGTGGTCCTCTTCATAGAACCAGCCTCTGGTGCCGCACAGGGCGACATCGTTCCAGAGGACGGCATTGTTGTGAAGGATCTCCAGACTGTCGAAGCCCAGCTCCTCAAAGAACTTATAGGCCTTGGTCGCCGTGCTCCACCAGTAGTCGTGATTTCCCTTCAGGATGAGCTTTTTCCCCGGCAGTTCATGAATAAAGCGAAAATCCGCCTCCGCTTCCTGCATGCTCATCGCCCAGCTCAGGTCGCCGCAGAGGACGGTCAGATCGTCTTCTCCCAGAGATGCAAAGCCCTCCCGCAGCTTCTCCGGGTGATTCTTCCAGGACTCTCCGAATTTGTCCATGGGCTTGTCGCCGGCGAGGGAGAGATGCAGGTCTCCGATGGTGTACAGCGCCATCACAGAAAACTCGGCCGGTGCGCCGGGCAGGGGCCGTACTCGCGCAGCGCGGCATAATGGGCTTTGGTTCCGTAGCCCTTGTGCTGCTCAAAGCCGTACTGTGGATATTCCCGGGCAAGTTCGACCATCAGGCGGTCACGGCTCACCTTCGCCAGGATGGACGCGGCCGCGATGGAGGCGCATCTTGCGTCGCCGTGGACGACACAGCGGCTCGGCACCTGGATCTCCCGATTCCGGTTCCCGTCGATGAGGGCAAGCTCCGGTCTGAGGCTGAGTCCGGAGATGGCACGGTTCATGGCCAGCATGGTGGCGCCGAGGATGTTTCGCTCCTCGATCTCCTCCACGGAAGCAAAGGCCACGCTCCAGGCCAGGGCAAGCCGCTGGATTTCCGGAAACAGCTGTTCCCGCTTCTTCTCCGAGAGCTTCTTGGAGTCGTTCAGGCCCGGCAGTTCCGCCTCCGGAGGCAGAATCACCGCCGCCGCACAGACGGGTCCCGCAAGGGGCCCGCGTCCGGCCTCATCCACGCCGCAGATCAGTCCGACGCCCTCTTTGTGCAGTTCCCGTTCGATTTCCCAGAGATCCAGCTTTTCCATCTTCCCGCCCAATTTCTCATTTAACATTTAACATTGAACATTTCTCATTGCTTCGGCGCTTCCAGCGTAAGTCTCCCCAGCTTTCCGCCGTGGTACTCGGTGAGCAGGGTGTTCGCCATCCGCTCGAGATCGGCTTCCCCGCCGGAGATGAGAAAGCCTCTCTTTCGTGCCGCGCGTTCCAGCAGCTCCCAGGGCGCGGCCGAAGGATCCGGCTCCAGCTTATAGCGCTCGCGCACCGCGTCCGGATAGAGTTCACAAAGGCGCTGCAGGAAGCGGGCGCCCAGGGCTTCCCGGTCCACGACCTCCGCCTTGATCGCGTTGGTCACGGCGAGCAGCTCACCCACCGCGGGGTCTTCAAATTTCGGCCAGAGGATGCCGGGGGTGTCCAGCAGCTCCAGCGTGTTGTCCACCGCGATCCACTGTTTTCCGCGGGTGACGCCGGGTCTGTCCCCCGCCGCGGCGGCCTTCCGGCCGGCGACGCGGTTGATGAAGGTCGACTTGCCGACATTCGGAATGCCGGCGACCATGACGCGGAGCTTCCGCCCGGTCTGGCCCTTCGCCTGCCACTGTTCCAGGCGCTCCGCCAGCTGCCGCCGCACCGCGGGCGCAAACGCGCCGCAGCCTTTTCCGCTGCGCGCGTCACAGTCCAGAACCGCGAAGCCCTGCGCTTCATAATACTGTATCCAGCGTTTCGTAAGCGCCGGGTCCGCCAGGTCCGAGCGGTTCAGGACCACGAGGCGCGGTTTTCCCGCGGCAAGCGAGTCGATTTCGGGGTTCCGGCTGGCATTCGGGATCCGGGCGTCCAGGATCTCACAAAGCGCGTCCACCTGGCGGAGGCTCTCCTCCATCATTCGGCGCGCCTTGGTCATATGGCCCGGATACCACTGGATGTTCAGTTGATCCATCCCATGTCTCCGGAGGGGAAGGCGACGTAGAACGCCCGTCCCAGAATCATCCGCGTGTCGACCATGCCGATCTCTTTCTTGCGGCTGTCCGTGGAGGCGTTGCGGTTGTCCCCCATGACGAAGATGTGTCCCTCGGGCACCGTCTGCGGGCCGATGAAGTCCAGCTTTGTCTTGGTGAGCTCGGCGATGTAGTCCTCTTCCAGGGGCTTGCCGTCGATGTACACAACGCCGCGGTCAAAGTCCAGGCTGATCTCCTGGCCCTCGGTGGCGATGACCCTCTTGACCAGGGCCTTGTTCGGGTCATAGGTATCGGTCTTGAAGACGATCACATCGCCGTATTTGGGCTTGTAGAACAGGTTGGAGACGATCATCTTGTCGCCGTTGTGCAGCGTCGGGAACATGGAGGACCCGCTCACGTCGATCACGCGCACCACAAAGATGAACAGCACAATGCAGATCACCAGCGCCACCATCAGCGACTGAATCCAGTCGTACAGATCCAGGCGCATCTGTTCATCGGGCGGGAGTTTTTCCTTTTCTTCGATCTCTTTCTTCTTCATGATTTCAACGGCCTTTCCTTTTGCTGTTCAAGTCGGTCATCAGCTTTACCGCACGCCAGTCGCCCCGGCAGATCGCATCCGCGAGGAGGCGCAGGCGCAGCGGCGCGTGACGGACATAGGAACATGTTTTATATTCCGGGAAGCGGCGCAGAAAGTCATCGCGCAGCTGCCCCTGAATTTCACTCTTCGGATCGATGCGGTTTACGCGGGTCACGGAGGCCAGCAGCTCCTCGTACCAGAACTTGTACGTAAGCTCCGGAAGGCAGCGCTCGAAGGCGCCCTCCACGCGGTAGTACTGCTCCACCGTCTCCGCCACCGAAAGCATGTCGAGGTTTCGTGCCGCCTGGGCCGCGCTCATGATGGAGCCGGGCCGCTGATAGTAGCGGTACCACGCCCGCCGCACCGGCAGGATCCGCTCAAGCCGGAGGCAGAGCTTCGGTGCCGTCGCGAGGTCCTCAAACCACATCCGGTCCGGAAACCGGATCCCGGAGGCGAGAAACAGCTCCCGCTTCCAGAGCTTGTTCACGGCGTTGTGCGGAGAAAAGAGAAACGCCGGGTCGGAGGCGAAGGAGAATTCGCTCTCGTGTTCCGTTCCCCGGACGACACGGAGCTCATTGCCCGCGTCATCCACATACGCGAGGTCAAACACCACCGCGTCGACGCCCGGGTTCCGCTTCAGCAGGTCCAGCATCTCCTCCACCGCGCCCGGTGCGAGCCAGTCATCGCTGTCGACAAAGAGAACATACTCTCCCTTCGCCGCTTCCAGGCCTGTGTTCCGCGCGTGACCGAGGCCTCCGTTCGGCGTCTCGATGACGGTGATGAAGTCCGGATACCGCCCGGCATAGTCCCGCAGGATCGCGCCGGAGCTGTCCGTAGAGCCGTCGTTGACGCAGACGAGCTCCAGATCCGGGCAGTTTTCCGAAGCGTTACCGGCTTTTTCCGCATCTTTCGGGAGCAGCGAGTCCAGGCACTTTGCGAGCCAGCTTTGGGTGTTGTATACGGGGATCACGATGCTGAGCTTCATGGCTGTGCTCCTTCCCCGGCCGCGGCGGACGCGTCCACGATCATGGTGCGCCAGTTGCGGTAGATGACCTTCCCGGGAAGCGCCCCGGAGGGCTTCTTCACATTCAGCACCATGGTGTAATCCACCGCGGTGCGGCCGCTGTCACGGGCCTGCGAATAATAAGCCGCCAGCTCCGCCGCCACGCGGACCGCCTCTTCAGAGGGTTCCAGCCCTTCACAGCGCAGAATCACATGGCTGCCGTGGAGCTGCTGGACATGGAACCAGTAGTCCGTTCTCCTGGCCTCACGCGTGGTGAGCTCGTCGTTCTGCAGGTTGTTCCGCCCCACCAGGATCTCCATGCCGTCCGGGCTCTCAAAGCGCAGCGGCGCCATCGTCTTCGCGGCGCTCCGCTTTTTCGGATTCACCCTGCGCTGGGACCGGAGCCAGCCGGTGCTCTCCAGCTCGGTGCGGATCTCGTCCAGTTCCCGGGCGCTTCCGGCCCGGGAGAGCTCATCCAGCACACTGTTGAGGTATTCCAGCTGTTTTTCGCCCTCCGCGATGAGCTTTGTGAGGTGCTCCTTCGCGCCCTTGAGCTTGCGGTATTCCTTAAAGCGGGCGTTCAGGTTCTCCTGCGGCGTCTTTACGGCATCCAGCGGGATCGTCACCAGGGGCAGGTCCTCTTCGTAATAGTTTTCGCACTCCAGGACCCGGTCGCCGCGATGCACGCGGTAGAGATTGGCCTGGAGCAGCTCCGCCTCGCGGCGGATGTCTTCGAGTTTTTCAGTCCGGCGCAGTTCCTCGCTCTGGGCGGCCAGCTTGCGCTGCTGACGGTCGCGGGCGCGCCGCACGGACTTGACCAGTTCCTGGGCCCGCCGTCGCTGCAGCTCCTGCCGCTCCATCGCGCCGTAACGGCGGTCCAGCAGCTCGCTGATGCTGCGGTGTTCGGGTTTCTGTTCGGTCACGTCGGTATCTGCCGGTTCCGCTTCCGCGGCTGCGTCCGTCTGCTTCTTTGTGAAGCCCTCCGGCACCGGCGGCAGTTCGTACCGCAGGCCGGGGAGTAGGGCGCGCGTCCCGTGTTCCGAAAGCGGGATGCGGCGCAGACAGTCGAGAATGCGCCCGTCCGCCCCGACAAGGACCACGTTCGCCGCTCTGCCCATCAGCTCGGTGATCAGGCTGAGCTCCGCGCTGTCGCCCAGTTCGTTCCGGCTCTCCAGGCGAAAGACGATCAGGCGGTCGCCGTTCGGCTGTTCGACGCTGCGCACACGCGCGCCGGTCAGGTATTTGCGCAGCAGCATGCAGAACATGGGCGCTTCTTTGGGGTTTTCAAAGCTCTGCTCCGTGAGATGCACGCGGGCGTTGGGCCCGGCGGCGCGGATCAGAAGCTTCCGGTTCTCCCCTTCCGAGCGCACCGTCAGAAGGATCAGGTCCTTCTCCGGCTGCTGGATTTTTTCGATTCTGCCGTCTGTGAGGCGTTCGGAGAGTTCCTCCGTCAGCGCCGCGACGGTCGCGCTGTCCAATGCCATCCGCTTCAGCCCTCCGTCACCGCGTCGAACAGTTCCCGGATCCGCTCCTGCCTGCCCGTGAGATACAGCCAGCCCAGCAGGGCTTCCAGTCCCGTCGCGCTGTGGTACTCGCCGGGGTTTGCGTGGGCGGGTACGCCGTGCACGTGGCTGTTCCGCCCGCGCTTATAGACCGCGGTCTCCTCCTCGGTCAGCAGCGGCAGCAGGCGTTTCACCGTCTGCGCCTGGGCTTCCGCCCGGACATAGGCAACGGTCTGCCGGTGCAGGTCGTGCACCGCGGCCGGGCCTCTCGAGGCAAGCATGCTGCGCACCAGCAGTTCATAAACCGCGTCCCCCACATGGGCCAGAGCCAGACTGCTCATGGCGTTGGCCTCAGGGACGCTGATCGGCTCAGAATTCTTCATCCTGATCCTCAAACGCCGCTTCTTCCGGCTCCGCTCCCGGGTCAGGATCCATCGGACTGTCGGCCGGGATCCAGCCCATCTTCACCTGCAGGTCGTGCCAGCCCACCTTGTCGACGGTGACGCTTCGCGGCTTGGCGCCCTCATAGGGTCCCACGATGCCAAGCTCCTCCATCTGATCCACGATGCGCGCCGCGCGGGAGTAGCCCAGTTTGATGCGCCGCTGCAGCATACTGACCGAGCAGGAACCCATCTCGATCACGACCTCCGCCGCCTGGGGCAGCATCTCGTCGTATTCGCCGGCTGGGCCCTCCGACGCGCCGGACTTCTCTTCCGAGGCGCCGTTCTTGTCTTTCGTGGCCTTGAGCATATAGTCTTCGATCTCGGCGTTCTTCTCCGCCTCGATGTTGTTGTGTTCCTTGATAAAGGTGATGACGTCCTCGCGCTCCTCATCCGAGACAAAGGAGCCCTGGATGCGGGTCGGTTTTCCGCTGCCGATGGGCGAATAGAGCATGTCGCCGAAGCCGATCAGCTTCTCCGCGCCGCCCTGGTCAAGGATGATGCGGCTTTCAAGCGCGGACGACACCGCGAAGGCGATACGGGACGGGATGTTGGCCTTCATGAGGCCGGTGATGACGTCGGCGGAAGGACGCTGCGTCGCGATGACCAGGTGCATGCCCGCTGCACGGCCCATCTGGGCGACGCGGCAGATGCTCTCTTCCACGTCCTTGGACGCCACCAGCATCAGGTCGGCCAGCTCGTCGATGACGATGACCACCCGCGGCAGGGTCTCCCCGCCCTGTTCCTTCTGGATGCGGTTGTAGGCGTCGAGGTCTCTCACGCCGATCTCAGAGAAGGCGCGGTAGCGCTTGAGCATCTCCACCACGGACCACTGCAGCGCGCCGGCAGCCTTCTTCGGGTCGGTGACGACAGGGACATAGAGGTGCGGGATGCCGTTGTAGATGCCGAGCTCGACCATCTTCGGGTCGATCATGATGAGCTTCACCTCATCCGGGCGCGCCTTATACAGCAGGCTCAGAATCAGCGAGTTCATGCAGACCGACTTGCCGGAACCGGTGGTACCGGCGATCAGCAGGTGCGGCAGCTTCGAGATGTTGCCCACGATGCAGTTACCGCCGATGTCCTTGCCGAGGGCAAAGCTCAGCTTGGACTTGGCGCCGGAGAAGTTCGAGGAATCGAGGATGTCCCGCAGGAAGACCGTGCTCACGGTCTTGTTCGGAACCTCGATGCCCACCGTGGAAATCTTGTCCGGGATCGGGGCGATACGGACGTTCACCACGCCCAGCGACAGGGCGAGGTCGCCCGCCAGATTCGTGATCCGGGCGAGCTTCACGCCGCGGTCCAGCTCGATGTCATAGCGCGTGACCGTGGGTCCGCGGATGACGCCCGAGACCTGGGCGCTGATGCCGAAGCTCTGGATCGCCTCCTCCAGACGGATACGGTTGAGGTTCACCTCATCCGTGGCGTCCGCGGTCACGCCGCTGCTTTTTCGCAGGAGCGTGAGGGGCGGAAATTCATAATCACTCAGATCCGTGCTGCTGCCGGCGATCTCTTCCTCAATCTTCTGGCGTGCCTCGGAGATCTCATCGCGTTTGACCGTTTCGACCTTGGCCGGCTCCGGCTTCGGGGGTTTCGCTGAGGCGCGCTTCGGCTGCGGCGTGACGGTCTTCGTCGGCTCCGCGGCCGTCTCTCTCCGGGCCGCCTGTTCCGCCGCCGGACGGGCGGCCGGGGCCTTTTCGGGGTGCAGAGGCGTCTGCATCATGGCCTCCACCTCGGAGAGCACGGAGCCCTGGGAGGAGATCGGCGCAGAGAGCGGCGGGGTCAGATAGTCCTCGTCCGTCAGCGAGAGATCCCGGATGATTTCGGTCTTTGGCGTCTTCCGCGCAGCCGGGCGCGGCGCGGCGGTCTTCTTTACCTTTCCGGCCGCGGCGTTCACGGTCAGCTCGTCGTCCTCATCCCCCAGGGGGATATCGACGTTGAACATGCCCTGCCGCGTCCCCTGTACGATCCTGGTCGGCTGCTTCTTTGCCGGGGTGCGGAGATTCGCGATGCCGCGGGCCGCGGCCTTCTGCTCGATCTTCTGGTGCTCCTGCTCATAGCGGACATAGGCGTTGTGAGAGCGTGTGATCACCGCGACCAGGCCGCGGAAGCTTCCCCAGCAGCAGACGATAAAGCAGTACAGGAAGCCCAGCACCAGCAGCGGCAGGGTTCCGTACATGCTGAGCGCCTTGTTCATCACGTGCGCAATCAGGCCGCCGATGACGCCGCCTGACTTCATCACATTGCCGAGGTCGAAGAGATCGTTCACCGCGTCGCTGATCGCCGTTCCTTCCCGGATCTCCGGTCCCAGCATCAGGGCCGAAAGCGCAGCCAGCAGTACCGGCAGCATCACCGTCGCGAACACTCTCGCGCCGATTGGCCGGTTCCCGCAGGTGAACAGCATCACCGCCGAGACAGCGAAAGCCGGGGCTGCCAGATAGAAGCCCCAGCCAAGCAAGCCTCTCAGCCAGGTGGAGAAGAAGTTGACAAAGCTGCCCTCGGTGTTGAAGTAACTGATCGTGGAGCAGATCGCCAGGACCAGAAAGATGACTCCGCCGATGATGTTGCTGCCGTAAGCCGGAGAAGTTTCCGGCAGGCTCTGGGCCGTATTGCGCTTCGGCGGCGGGGGCGGAGCCGGTTTTGTTGTGGTTTTTTTGGATTTTGTCGTGGTTTTTTTGCCTGTTGTTGCTTTTCTTGCCATGAATGTTTTCCTGTTCTTTGGGTCTGCCTGTAATAGAAATTCGTTATACTGTCTCCCCGCCTCCGGCGGGAGACAGTGTGGCTTTTCTCTTCTTTGGGTCTCACCTGAAATAGTAATTCATCGTACTGTTCCCCGCCTCCGGCGGGGAGACAGTATGGGTTTCCTCTGTTCTTTGGGTATTAGAAAATAAGAGTCAGAATAATGGTCAGCACGCCGATGACCCAGCTGTAGTAGGCCAGGCCGCCGTAGCCGCGTCTGCGGACCAGACGGCGGAAGCCGTACACGGTGAAGAAGCCCGTGACCAGCGCCGCGCCCGCCCCGGCGAGATAGGCCGTCATGTAAGCGGTGTCGATTCCGGCGATGGCCGCGTCCGCCAGGCTCAGGATGAAGGAGCCGAACATTGCGGGAATCGCCAGCAGCATGCCGAAGCGGATGCAGATCGGTTTCTGAAAGCCCTCCGCCTCCCCCGCCGTGACGGTCAGCGCCAGCCGGGAGAGTCCGGGGATGATGGCCACCGCCTGGCAGATGCCGATGATCAGCGCGTCGGGGATCTGCATCCTGCCGAGGCCCTTCTTCCCGGGGAGCATCCTCTCGCAGACATACAGCACCGCGCCGTTCAGGACAAACATCACGCCCACAAAGGACGTGCTGTTCCAGAGACTGAAATAGTTCTTCCGAAACGGAAGCATCATCAGCAGCGGCAGCGTCGCCATTGCCAGCATGAACAGCAGCCTCGCTTCCGGAAAACGCTGTCCCTTTACCGGCTTCCGCCGGGAAAACCCGGTCAGGCCCGCCGTGTCGCGGATCATGTCGCCGATGTCCTTGCGGTAGGCCAGGATCAGCGCGATCATCACCGCCAGCTCCGTAAAGGCCTTGAACAGCAGATGAAGCTCCGTGAGATGCAGGTCAAACAGCGTGTTCACAACGGCCAGATGTCCGGAACCGGAGAGCGCAAGCAGCTCCGTCAGCGCGTAGATGATCCCCGCGACAACGGCGTTTGTGATCGACATGACTTCATCTCCTTTTTTTAATCACGCCTGTTCTTCGTCCGGGTCCACCAGGTCTTCCGGCAGGACGTTGATGAGATCCTCCTTGCCCGGGTTTTCCATCCCGGCGACGCGGTTGGACTGTCTCACGACCATGTCTTCGAAGCAGTTGCGCACGTCGCGCCCGTTGCCGAAGTTCTCGTCCCGCTCCTCATAGAGCCGGGTGAACATCTTCAGCGCCGCCTCGTCGGCCTCCGGGGTCAGGGTGTAGCTGTTCTTTTTGCACTGCATGCGGAAAATCTCCGTCAGCTGGTTCCCGTCATAATCCGGGAAGAAGAAATAGCGGTTGAAGCGGCTCTCCAGGCCGGGGTTGGAGTGGATGAACTTCTCCATCGGGCCGGTGTAGCCCGCGACGATCACCACCAGGTCGTCACGATGGTCCTCCATCGCCTTCAGCAGGGTCTCAATGGCCTCACGGCCGAAGTCGTTCTCCCCGCCGGAAGAGAGCGAGTAAGCCTCGTCAATGAAGAGCACGCCGCCCAGGGCGGACTGAATCACTTCCTGCGTCTTAAGGGCGGTCTGTCCCACATAGCCCGCCACCAGGCCCGAGCGGTCCACCTCGACCAGCTGGCCCTTGCTCAGGACGCCGATGGCCGCGTACAGGCCGCTGATCAGGCGGGCGACGGTGGTCTTGCCGGTGCCGGGGTTGCCGAGGAAAACCATGTGGAAGCTCATCGGCGGGACCGGAAGGTCGTTCTCCTGACGGAGCTTGCGGACCTTGACAAGGTTGATGAGGTTCTTGACCTCCTTCTTCACGGTCTCGAGGCCCACAAGGCTGTCCAGCTGCTCCATCAGCTCGTCGAAGTTCGGCTTCTCCGCTTCCTTCTCCTCCGTTTTCGGAGCGTTGGCCCCGCCGCCGGAGGTCTGGACCTGGGCACTGTGCTTCTCCACAAAGCTGGGCTCGCCGCTGGTGACAAAGTCCAGCGGATTCAGGCCTTCGCGGGACTTGCGCACACCGGTGGTGTCGCAGATGGCCGCCAGCCGGTCGGTGCACTCGGTGATGAACGCCGCCTCGGAATAGGTCACGTCGTCATCCACCGCCGCGAGATAAAGCAGGATGTTGGTCAGTATCCTAATAAGCATTCTGGAGTTCTCGGTGCCGCGTTTGGCGTCGGATTCCGCCAGGTTCCAGAAAAACACCGGAGGCAGGAAGACATCTTCTTCACACACGGAACTCGTCAGGTTCCAAAGCAGCCACTTGGGCTGCTGGCGGCCGCGGGAGTAGATCTGGTTTGCCATCTCGACATGGCGCTGACCGATGCCGCCGGCTCTGCTCCACAGGGAGAGGGCGCACTTGGTCATGAATTCATCCATCTCCGGGGCCAGATTGGCACTGCCGCTCCGATAGAACGCATCGGTATTGGCCAGATAGATTTTATGGAATTCTTCCGGGCTGCGGCTCCATGTACTGGGCATCGCTGCAAAGCCTCCGTTTCTGATTCAAGAATGGCACTGCGACATGCGCATGCGGAGTTTATTATAGAACAGTCTGCCCGATCCGTCAAGAAAGGAACTTGCAAACAGGGGGAAAATATGCGATAATAGGCCGCATGGAAAGGAGCGATGCAGAG
>Ga0256405_10010717_pt1 | contig 11976 bp, 8 predicted proteins | sample RumenRJG_02DNA_FD_189096 | JGI IMG/M metagenome (GOLD analysis project Ga0256405, IMG submission 189096) | Bovine rumen microbial communities from Lethbridge, Alberta, Canada - RJG_02 | ecosystem: Host-associated > Mammals > Digestive system > Stomach > Rumen | place: Canada: Alberta | collected...
GACCGGAGCCATAGAAAAGGCGGATGAACTTGCAAAAGAATATCCGGATTCATTTATACCGGGACAGTTTGACAATCCTGCAAATGCTATGGCGCATAAGCTTACGACAGGTCCGGAGATCTGGAAGGATACCGAGGGGAGAGTGGACTGCTTTATTGCCAGTGTTGGAACCGGCGGTACTATAACAGGAACAGGGGAGTATCTTAAGGAGCAGAACCCTGATATAAAAGTAATAGCAGTAGAGCCTGCCACGTCTCCTGTGTTGTCAAAGGGCACAGCAGGTACGCATAAGATTCAGGGGATCGGCGCTGGTTTTGTACCTAAAGTTTTAAATACAAAGATCTATGATGAAGTGATCGCAGTTGAAAATGAGGCTGCTTTTGAATACGGAAGACTTGTGGGTAAAACAGAGGGTGTTCTTGCAGGCATTTCTTCGGGGGCTGCGCTTGCAGCTGCAATAGAAGTTGCAAAAAGACCGGAGTATGAGGGAAAGACTATATTGGTTCTTTTCCCTGATGGCGGCGACAGGTATCTTTCAACACCGTTGTTTTAACAAATATATCAGGAGGAACAAAGTAATGTATCACATAGGGGTGGATTTAGGAACAAGTGCAGTAAAGCTTCTTCTTATGAAGGGTGACGGAACTATCGTAAATATCGTATCAAAGGAATATCCTTTAAGTTTTCCAAAACCTGGTTGGTCTGAGCAGAATCCGGATGACTGGATCAAGGCGGTAAAAGAGGGAATCAAAGAGCTTACAGCAGGGATAGATACGAATGAGGTTGCCGGTATCGGCGCAGGCGGTCAGATGCATGGTCTTGTAATCCTTGACAAGGACGATAATGTAATAAGACCTGCTATTCTCTGGAATGACGGCAGAACTGGCGAGGAGACAGAATATCTTAATAATGTCATCGGCACAGATAAGCTTGTTGAATATACAGGAAATATTGCATTTGCAGGCTTTACAGCTCCAAAGTTACTCTGGCTTAAAAAGCATGAGCCTGAAAATTTCAACCGTATAGCAAAGGTGATGCTTCCTAAGGACTATGTAAACTACAGACTTACAGGTGTGCATTGTACTGATTATTCTGATGCTTCGGGAATGCTGCTTCTTGATGTATCTGCAAAGAAGTGGAGCGTTGAAATGCTTGATATCTGTGGCATAAATGAATCACAGATGCCAAAGCTTTATGAAAGTTTTGATGTGGTAGGAACCCTTACTTCTGATGCTGCAAAGAGTCTCGGACTTCCGGAAAGTGTAAAGGTTGTTGCAGGAGCAGGTGATAATGCAGCAGCAGCAATCGGTACAGGTACAGTGGGAGAGGGTGCTTGCAATATTTCACTTGGTACAAGCGGAACGATATTTATTTCAAGTGAGTCCTTTAAGACAAGCGGAAGCGCACTCCACGCATTTGCACATGCAGATGGCGCTTATCATCTTATGGGATGCATGCTTTCTGCTGCATCATGCAATAAATGGTGGATGGACGAGATCATCCGTACAAAGGATTATGCAGGTGAGCAGACAGGCATAAAGGATGAAAAGTTGGGCAAAAACCATGTATTTTATCTTCCTTATCTTATGGGCGAAAGAGCTCCTCATAATGATCCGGGGGCACGCAGTTCATTTATCGGAATGACAATGGATACAAGCCGCGAGGATATGACACAGGCTGTTCTTGAAGGTGTTGCATTCGGCATGAGAGACAGTCTTGAAGCAGCAAAGAAGCTTGGTATAAATGTAAAGACAAGCATGATCTGTGGTGGCGGTGCCAAGAGTCCTCTTTGGAAGAAGATATTTGCAAATGTGCTGAATATCGAGCTTACTGTTCCTGAAACAGAGCAGGGTCCTGGATATGGCGGAGCTATCCTTTCTGCCGTAGGATGTGGTGAATACAAGGACGTAAGAGAGGCAACAGAAAAGCTTGTAAAGAAGACAGAGACTATAAAGCCAGAGCCGGAGCTTGCTGCTCTTTATGAAGAACGCTACAAGGTATATACAAAGCTTTATCCTGCTCTTAAGGATATATTTAAGGAGCTTTAAATATACCGTCGCCGAGAATTAATGCTGGATAGAGCAAGCTCTATCCGCAATTATTTTCTTCGCTTACTATAAAAAACACGTTTTCATGATGATATTTTCATGAAAACGTGTTTTTATTTACAAAGATTTATCAGTATTTATCTACATTGCTTGAATCTACCGGTTCAAATGGAACCCAGATATAGCATTTATCTTTGCTGGCACCGGTTATGGTTGAAATGCTCTTCTTGTTGCCAAGGGTTACGGCAGCCTGAACAGCTCTGGCACCCTGCATAGATGCATTCTGAAGTACGGTAAACTGCATTTCACCTGCCTTTATGGAAGCGCAGGCATCTGCTGTCGCGTCAACTCCTACAACAGGAATCGCGCTAAGACTTAAGCCGTGAGCTTTCATAGACTCAACAGCACCGATCGCCATGGAATCATTATTTGAAAATACAGCATTTACGGTCTGTCCGGTCTTGAAAAATGCATCCATCATTTCTCTGCCGTTTTCAGGACTCCATGAACTGCCGTAATCTGAAAATACGATCGTATAATCAACTCCTGCTGCCTTAAGCGCCGTTTTTACTGCACTTGTACGCTGTGTTGCACCTGAATGTCCGCGTTCACCCTTGAGGATGATGATGTTCATGCTCTTAGGATTGTTCAGCTTTTTAAGGACATATTCAACCTGCATTTTTCCGGCATCATATTCATTTGAACCTACATATATATCCTTGTCTTTTTTGAGAACTGAACTTTCTGGAGCACTGTTTATAAATATAACAGGAAGATTTGTGGCTGTTGCCATCTGCAGTGCTGTCTGGGCATCCGCAAGTCTTACGATTATTGCCTTGTATCCGTTTGCCTCAGCTTCTTTTATGTCTTTAAGCTGTACTTTTGTATCGTTATTGCAAAGTTTTGTATCAAGGCTTACGTTGCAGCTTTTGGCGGCGGTTTCGACGGATTCTGCAAGCTTTGCTCTGAAGGTATCATCTCTGTCAGTCAGACTGAAAAGAACCTTTATACCGTTGCCGTTAATTTTTGCATCTTCTTCTGTATTGGCACTTGTACTGTCTGTGGAAGCTTCCTTTTTAGCACCGCAGCCTGCAAGTAAAGAAACACTAAGAGTGCAGGTAAGTGCAAGCACTCCGAGTTTTTTTATGAATTTATTCACGCAAATCACCTCTCTCAGATCTTAAATTTCTGTACATAGCCAGTGAGTGTATTTGAGGTCTCTGCAAGATCTCTTGCGCTGGCAGAAACTTCCTTTGCACTGTCGGCGATATTCTTTGCCTGCTCTACCATATTTTCACTTGTGGTCTGGATTTCATCTGCACTGGCAGCCTGCTCCTCAGAGATGGCAGCTACATTTGTGGCAACACTGTCAACCTTTGAGATATTTTCTTCGACTTCGGCAACCTGATCGTTTGTAGTCATTATGTTCTCATAAATCTTATCAAAGGTCTTTATTGCTGCTTCTGTCCTTATTGCGTTTTCTTTTATGCTTTCTGAGCTGCTGCCTGCCTTTTCAACTGCTTCAGCGATAAGAGAATTGACTTCTTCAATAAGACGGCCTATGTTTTGGGCACTCTCATTTGAGTTGTTTGCAAGCTTACCGATCTCATCTGCAACAACTGCAAATCCCCTTCCGGCTTCGCCAGCTCTTGCGGCTTCGATAGATGCATTGAGTGAGAGAAGATTTGTTTCTTCTGCAATGTCGCTTATAAGGCTTACAATGTTTGTTATCTTCTCTGAAGCTTCTCCGACCTTGTTTATAGAATTTACAAGGTCATCATTGGACTGCTGGATAACCTGTCATTGCACTTGAAAGATGCTTCATGTCTTCTCGTCCTGAAGCAGATATATTGACAGTTTCCGTCATGCTTTCGCTTGCGGCAGCAGTATTTTCTTTTGTATCGGAAACGACACCTGCAAGGGTCGTTGCATTCTGGGCAATCTCATTTACAGCAAGAGCAAGCTCGTTTACTGTCTCATTGAGCTGCTTCATGGCTTCTGACTGAGCCTCGCTCGCAGAGGTCATAAGGTTTGCAACATCAGATGAGCTGTCTGATTCCTGACGGAGCCTGTCGGATTCATTGCTGATAGCAGAGATCATATTTCGCATGCTTCCGACGAAACTGTTGACTTCGTCTGCCATAACGCCGATCTCATCATTGCTGCTTGCAGCCACTTTTACTGTAAAGTTGCCGGATGACATATCGACTATGTTCTTTGTAAGACCTGCAAGAGGGTTGATCGTTCTGTTGATGACAAGAACAACGATAAGGGCAATGATAAGTGCTGCGATAATACCTATTACAAAGAGCAGATTTGAAAACTTGCTGACATCTGAAAGGATTATTCCTGTAGGAACCTGTGAGACAAGTATCCAGTCGGTAGCACTGATATTTGCAAAGGCAACCCAGTTGCCTGCGATAGTCTTCTGACTGTAATCCTGTTCGGCAATTGCTTTGGCAGTTGCGGCAAGAACGGGGTCTGCTGAATCAGGGGAAATCTGTGTTGAAACGAGTTCGGCGTCTCTGTGGGCAAGTATAGTATTTGTCTTTGTATCTATGAGAAATGAGCTGGCTCCGTCCATGTTTACATTGGAGTTGACCATGATGCTTACCTGATCGAGCGGCACATTGGCACCGATCACCCACACGTCTTTACTGTCGATATTTATAGTACCTGTGGCAGAAACAACATAATTGCCGTTGTTATCCTGATGGGCGGCACCGTAATCTATGTTGAGTCTGGTCATACCTTCTTTAAACCATGTTGACTGAACTATGCCGGTCTGATTAAGGTTTGACTGGCTTGCCCTGTAGAACATACCGCTTTTTGTGGCAACAAAGATGCCATCCGGAGCATATTTGTTGTAATCATAGTAAGCGTCGAGGAGCATCTGGAGTGATTCGGGATCGGTTCCTTCGACTTCGATCGTATGCTTTACAGATGAAAATGTCTCGAGATTTTTGTCAAGCCATGATTCTATAGATGTTTTCTGACTTGTGACTGATGAATTTAAGAGGCTTTCAGCCATCTGTGTCATGTACTTTCTTGAAAAGTATCTTGCAAGAAGAATGATCACGAGGATAGATATGAAAATTATCGGCATAATCGTGATAAGAAGTTTGTTACGGATCCTGCCTGTCTTTTTTGGGGCAGAGGACCGGAAAGAGGAAACGGACATTAGTGTGTGAACCTCCATTTTGACTGTTTGTGCGGGGTATAAATTCTCAAATAATTGCGAAAGCACATGATTGGGACTTCTGCCCCTTTTATCATACTATACTATGTTTTAAGAAAATTGAAAAGTATTTTTTTCTTTATTGTAAATGGTTTATGTGGTATCATAGATTAACAATGGCTTTTTTAGAAAGGACTGAAAATGAGTACAGTAAATGTTGAACCATATATACCTGATGAGGATTATGATAATCCTGCGATGGTGACAGACTTTTATGAATTTACCATGGCCAATTCATTATTTTTACATGGATACAAGGATAAAATCCTTGTATTTGACATGTTTTTTAGAAAAAATCCTGATAATCTCGGCTATTCTATCAGCTGTGGTCAGGACAAGCTGGTTAAATTTCTGCTGAATTACCATTTTACTGACAGAGATATCACATGGCTTCGCACAAAGGGTATGAGCGAGGAATTCTGTGAGTATCTTCGCACATATAAGTGGAAGGGCGATGTCTACGCTCTTAAGGAGGGAACTGTCGCTTATCCTCAGGTTCCTATGGTACGCGTTGAGTGCGACATGGTGGGAGCTATCCTTATAGAAACCTACCTTCTTCAGACTATGAATTTCCATTCTCTCATCACGACCAAGGCTACAAGGGTAACGGGACTTGCTACTCACAGTCACAGAAATGTAATGGAATTCGGTACAAGAAGAGCGCAGGGAGAGTCTGCCGGAAATGACGGAGCTTATGCTGCTATTCTTGGAGGATGTGTCGGTACGGCAAATTGTCTTGCTGAAATGAAGTTTGGCGAGGATGTGAAGGCTGTCGGCACTATAGCTCACAGCTTCATCGAATTTTTTCCTACAGAATTTGCTGCTTTCAAGGCTTATGCGGAGACATACCCTCACAATGTGTCATTATTGCTTGATACATACTCTATATTTGATTCAGGTCTGCCAAATCTTATAAAGCTTGATGACTGGCTTATTGAGAAATATCCTGATGATCCTGATATGAGAGTAAAGAGCGCAAGAATCGACTCCGGAGACCTTGCCCGCGGCTATAAGAAGCTTAGAAAGGCTCTTGATGCGGTAGGTAAGTCATATATAAAGCTTGTAGCATCCAACTCTCTTGATGAAAAGAAAATGGCTGATATGGAGCTTTATGAGGGTGCAAAGTTTGACTCTTATGGAGTAGGTGAAAAGCTTATAACGGCAGCAAGTGATCCGGTGTTTGGCGGAGTGTACAAGCTGGTTGCGGTTAAGGAAGAGGACGGAACTTATACCCCTAAGATGAAGTGTTCTGATTCTGCAAGCAAGGCTATAATACCGGGCAAGCTTATGGCATGGAGAGTCTATGACGAGGAAGATAAGGCCCAGTGCGATATCATTTCAACCTATGACGAGGTTATTGAGGCGGGCAAGAGCATAGAGGTAAGAAACCTCGATCCGGATGCCTTTGACCCGGTAAGAAAGATCACACCGGTAAGGGTTGAAAAGCTCCTTGTGCCACATATTATTGATGGAAAGCTTGCAATAGAGCTTCCTGATATAAAGACAAAAAAGGCATATATAAAGGATCAGCTTGAAAACCATATCTGGGAAAGTGAACTGAGACCGGAAATGCCGCATGTGCATTACGTTGATCTTACCATGAAGGTGGCAAAGATGCGTGAAGACCTTTATGCCAAGCTTCACGGAGGCAAAATTTGACAGGTGAAAATATGGAGGAGAGAGCAGTTAAAAGAGCTCTCCCTTCTGCTATATGCGTGATCTTGGTCATAGCTTTGTTCTTTGCATCGCTTTTTTTTGCCGAAAGACTTCTTATGCCTAAATTTGTAAGCAAAGTGCCGGAAGGGTCTTTGATAGGAGATTATTATAAATGTGAAGTTTATGATAATAAAGTTGTTGTGTTGGGAGACTGTGAGGCGTACGAAGCATTTCAACCTGCACTTTTTTACACAAGGACAGGCATGTGGTCTTTTGTAAGAGGGACGCCGAGCCAGAGGATATGGCAGTCGTATTACCTTGCAGAGGATACATTTAAGCACGAAACGCCTGAATATATGATATTGAGTGTTCAGGAAATGCAATATGAAGACAGTGCCAAAGAAGAGTACAACAGAATGACATTGGACGGAATGAAGATGTCATTTGCAAAGCTAAAGGCTATAAGGGATTCGATAGGGAAGGATGAGAGCTTTTTAAGCTATATTTTCCCAATTCTTCGCTACCATGACAGGTGGAAGGAACTGGGGCTTGAAGATGTAAAATATATGTTTGCAAAGCCAAAGGTAAGCGAGAGGGGATATATGCCGGATTACAGAGTGCAGCCTATGGAAATGCTGCCGCCGGAAAGCCCGCTTGTTTTATCGAAGCTGCCTGAGAAAAATATGGTGTATCTGCAGAAGTTAGCTGACCTCTGCAAAAAAAAAGGCACAAAGCTTATCCTTTACAAGTCTCCGGTCTTATATCCGCACTGGTACAGTGAATGGAGCGAGCAGATAGATGAATTCGCAAGGAAAAATGATCTGCTTTATATAGATATGACAGATCCTTTTGTAGCAGATGATGTCGGAATAGACTGGAATTACGATACTTCTGATGGCGGAGCTCATTTAAATTATAATGGGGCTGTAAAAGTCACGCTTTATCTTTGTACTGCCGGTGATTTCCCAAATGTAGTCATAAAACGAAAGTAAATCCCCTGAAGGGACTATAATATAGTCTTTTCAGGGAATTTTTGTCATGAAAAATAGTTTGTATTTAGTCTACAGCTCTTCCGTCTGCGAGTGCATGTACTATTTCATCTGTATGCATTCCGCGGGAGCCTTTTACCACGATCGCGTCGCCATTTTTTATTTCTGATTTGAGGTAGTCAATCGCATCTGTATTGCTGTCAAAGCTCTTTACTTCAGGGTTGAAAGCACCTATATCAGCAGTTGCGCCATAGGCAATCTGCTTGCTGTCGTTTCCTACGGTAACGAGGATATTTATTCTGTGATCAGGGTCCTTTGCATTGTAGTCTCTTATGAATGTGCCTACTGAAAAATGCTCTTTTTCGGAATCTTCGCCAAGTTCAAGCACGTCGGCAAGAACAGCGATTCTTCTTCTTATAGGCTCTGTACCGCCGCGCATTGAACCAAGCACATCTATGGCACTCTTCATTGAATCAGGACTTGCGTTGTAGGTATCATCTACAAGGGTTATCCCGTTTACTTTTATTATATTTCCGCGCATTGCAAGCGGTCTGTAGGATTCGATGCCCTTCTTTGCATCTTCTGTGGAAATTCCTAATGAAGAGGCAACTGCAAAGGCTGCAAGGGCATTGCGGACATTGTGAAGACCGAGGACCGCAAGGTGAACATGGATGCTACCGAGCGACCCATTTTCACCTAACGGATAATTTACCACAAAATCAGTACCGTCGCCGGAAACTGAAATGCTTGAAGCATAGTAATCGGCATGAGGAGTTGTGCCGAATGTGACCACGTGCCTTACCAAGGCTGGTCTTGCAGGGCAGGATGGGTCTGCAAGTTCGTGGAGAAGAGGGTCATCATCATTTACAAAAAGGATGCTTTCTTCGTTGAAATGGTCTGTTATATGGAGCTTTTCGGCTCTTATATTTTCTTTACTGTGCAAATTTCCAATGTGTGCCACACCGACATTTGTAAATACGGCGTAGTCAGGCTTTGAAACGGCTGCGATCCTTGCCATTTCACCCGGCATGCTCATGCCCATTTCAACGATGGCTGCCTTGTCGTCTTTGTCTATGCCAAATACAGTTATTGGAAGTCCTATCTGGCTGTTCTGGTTTCCTTTTGTGCTGTGTACTTTTATGGAAGAAAGGGCAGCAGCAACCATTTCCTTGGTGGATGTCTTGCCGACACTTCCGGTGATGCCTACTACAGGGATGTTGAAATTGTCTCTGTACCATGCGGCTGTATCCTGAAGAGCTTTTACGGCATCGGCAACCTCAATGGCACAGATATTTTTTGCTACAGAAGGCATCTTGTGGTCGTCGTTTATGAAAAAAGCAACTGCTCCAGCCTCACAGGCGTTTTCGATAAATCTGTGACCGTCTACTCTTTCTCCCATTACAGGAACAAAGAGGACGGATTTGCCGCTAAGTTCAGGAATCTCTTTTGAATTGGTTGAAAAGCAGTCGATAAATGTCTCACGATCCCCCTGGATAAGGTGACCCTTAGTTGCAGAAACGATATCAGAAATTTTTATTTTCATATTTTCTCCTCATCTCTTTAGTTGTTTACGCAGTCCATTACAAGCTGGTGGTCATCCATGTGGTGACGAACTCCCTTTATTTCCTGATAGTCCTCATGTCCTTTTCCGGCTACGACTATCACGTCACCGGGAAGAGCTTCTTTAATAGAATATTTTATCGCTTCGGCTCTGTCCGGAACCACTTTGTATTCGCCGGAAGCCTTTTTTACACCTGTTATTATATCATTTATTATATCCATTGGCTCTTCAAATCTTGGATTGTCCGATGTGATTATCGTAAGGTCTGCAAGTTTTGAAGATATTTCACCCATGGAAAATCACCAGACGCGTGAGCGGTTTCCTCCGCAGCCAAATACGGTGACGAGTCTCTTTGGCTTGTAGGCGCGGAGGGTGGTAAGGAGACTTTCAAGTCCCATTGCGTTGTGGGCATAGTCTATTATGACCGTTATGTCATCGCGGACAGGCATGAGTTCGACTCTGCCGTTTACGCGAATTTTTGCAAGGGCGGCGGCAATTGCCTCATTACTTGCGCCACATTCCTTGCAGGCCGCTATGGCACCGAGGGCATTATGCACAGAAAATGATCCCGGCATATTTACCTTTATCTTTGCTTCAAATGCTTCTTTAGCTCTTCCGCTGGCTGTAAGAGTAAAGCCTACGCCAAGCGCACCGGGACTTGTAAGAAGCTCTGACTTGCTTGCGGCATAATCAGGAGTGCCTGCAAGAATGTCTGGAATATCTGTCCTTTCGGCTCTTTCCTTAGACTCAAGAAGTCCGAAAGATTTGACTTCACAGGTATGTCCTGCAAGGATTCCGTCAAGGTGTTCTGCATCAGTGTTGAAAATGCCGAGGCGACAGCGTGAAAAGAGCTTTGCCTTTGACATCATATAATCGTTGAAATCGGTGTGCTCGCCTGCTCCGATATGGTCGGGTTCGATATTGGTGAAGACTCCCACATCAAAGGTAAGATCGTCCACTCTGTGGTATTTGAGAGCCTGACTGGAAACCTCCATTACAACGTGAGTCATACCGGCTTCTACCATTTTTGCAAAATATTCCTGAACGAGGTAAGACTCCGGCGTTGTGTTGAGTGAATGTATATGTTCATCACCTATGATTATCTCTATTGTGCCGATAAGACCGCATTTAAAGCCGGATTCTGTGAGGATCTGACGGATCATATAGCTTGTTGTGGTCTTTCCTTTTGTCCCGGTAATGCCTATTGTTGTAAGTTTTTGAGCAGGGTGGTTGAAATAGTTTGCTGAAATATATGCAAGGGCTTCCCTTGAATTGTTGACTTTGATCACAGCAACGCCATCAGGAGCTTCTATGTCTTTTTCTGTAACGATAGCGGCGGCACCTGCTGCGATTACATTAGGAATGTATTTGTGACCGTCGGACGTTAGACCTGTCATGGCAACAAACATGGACCCTTTGCCTGCTTTTCTTGAATCATATACTAAAGAGGTTATTTCTGTTTCAGGGTCTCCTTTTACAAGAGTACATCCTGCACCCTCGATCAATCTGCTTAGTTTCATTTATTTATATATCCTTTTATTGTATTATCGGACAAAGTCCGGTAGTATAAGTTACTTTACAAGCACAGGCTGCCTTCAAATACTGTCTCGGCGGGGCCTGTCATGAATACGTGATCAGTTGTTCTATCATATTTTATATTCAGATCGCCGCCTAAAAGGTGAACTGTAACTTCATTGTCAGTGTAGCCGTTTATTATGGATGCGACCGCGGATGCACAGGCTCCTGTGCCGCATGCCATTGTTTCGCCGCTGCCACGTTCCCAGACGCGCATCGTCACCTCATGGCGATTATGTACGTGTACAAATTCGGTGTTGACTCTGTCAGGGAAAAGAGCATTATGTTCAAATTCCGGTCCTATAAGAGAAAGGTTTAGTGCTGACGGGTCATCTACATAGACTACTGCGTGAGGGTTTCCCATAGACACGCAAGTCATGTTCCATGTTTTTTCTGCTATTTCAACAGGTATGTTTTTAAAAATATCAAGATTGCTTTTTACAGGAATTTTTGCAGGTACAAATTCAGGAATGCCCATATCAACTGTTGCACCGACAGCAATACCGTTTTCTATTGAAAGTTGTATTGTTTTTATGTCGTTTGCGCAAACATTTCCGGCGATACTTTCTGCGTCACTTCGTATGCCGGCTTCTATCCTTAATTCGTCTGATTTTTTAAGCCCTTTATCGTAAATGAATTTTGCAACGCATCGGATGCCATTTCCGCACATGGCACCTTCGGAGCCGTCAGCATTAAAGATACGCATACGGAAGTCTGCTGCGGTCGAAGGACATATAAGGATGATGCCATCGCCGCCGACCCCCTTGTGACGGTCGGAAAGTCTTATTGAAAGAGCTGCGGGATCAGTGATCATTTCTTTTGTGCAGTCGAAATATATGTAATCATTGCCGCAGCCATGCATTTTTGTGAACTGGATATTCTTCATAAGATACTCCATAATGTAGTGAT